>JAEEGI010019465.1_pt1 | contig 13680 bp, 7 predicted proteins | sample 8958751 | NCBI WGS metagenome assembly JAEEGI01 (sample SAMN16246545, study PRJNA631951) | gut metagenome | biome: gut microbiome; feature: rumen; material: KS-attached | host: Bos | place: Iran: Karaj | collected 2018-10
GATTCGCTCTACAGGCAGAACCCGGAGGCTAGAATCATCATCATGGGCGACATGAACGATGACCCCGACAACAAGTCGATGGCAGAGGCGCTCGGAGCAAAGAGAAGCCAGGACGACTGCGGACCGCAGGACCTCTGGAACCCCTGGTGGGATCATCTCAGAAAAAGGGGTGTTGGAACGCTCAAATACGATGGTGCCTGGAACCTCTTCGATCAGATTGTCTTCTCAGGCAATTTCTTGAAAAAGAATAAGACAGACGGATATAAGACCCTCACTTATTTCAAGCATGAGGTGTTCAATCGTGACTTCCTCTTCCAGCAGGAGGGTGCATATAAGGGCAATCCGCTCCGCACACAGGCCGGAGGAACCTGGCTTAACGGCTATTCCGACCACCTTCCCACCATCGTCTATTTCGCAAAGGAGATAGAGTAGGGCGCTAAACAAAACCGTAATAACCCCATCACTGGAACATCTCCAATTCTCACCTTCGCATGAGCCGTAGGTGCTGTAGAGACTCCCCGTGGGGTGTCTAAAACAAAACCGTAATAACCCCATCACTGGAACATCTCTAATTCTCACCTTCGCATGAGCGGTAGGTGCTGTAGAGACTCCCCGTGGGGTGTCTAAAACAAAACCGTACTAAACCCTAGTGGAAACTCTGGACCAATAACAAGAGAGCAGGACATACATCTTGTCTTCTCGTCTTCTCTTAAAACATTATCTACTAATTAATTTATAACTCTCTCTATTATGAAAAAACAATTACGACTAATTATCTCTTTGGCTCTCTTGGCGTTCTGTGCCACAGGAGCCAATGCTGAGGAGTTCGTATGGGACTTCTCTGTAGCTTCCTATGCATCTGCATCGGAGGATCAAGTGACATGGACCAGCGATTATGCCACACTTGTGGTAGACAAGGCTGAGGCTGGAACACCTGCTAACAATTATCTTGGTGGTAGTGTGAATGAAAGTACCGGAAAGACTATCACCAGCAGCCGTTTCTACAAGAACAGTTTGGTGACCATCACACCTGAGGGTAATTATACCATTACATCCATCGTTTTTGAATGCACGTCGGATAATTATGCAAAAGCTCTTCAGGAAAGCGTTTGGGACAATGCCACGGCTACTATTTCCGAGAAAATCGTCACCATCACACCGACTGATGGCACAAAACCTTTCTCCGCTAAAATGAGCGGAACGGTCGGCTCGACTAAAGTCACACTGAACTACGTCTCCGCTGGAGGCGTAACACCCCCTGTCATCTCACCGGCTACTGGTACCTATGATGAGCCGCAGACTGTCACCATCACGGCTGCTTCGGGGCTTAGAATCCTTTATTCGCTCGACAATCAGACATACAACTATTATTATGGACCCTTCACGGTTTCTGAGACTACAACTGTCTATGCTTGCAGTGAGGATGCAGATGGAAATAAGAGCTCATCCGTGCAGAGCACTATCACAATCAGTGCCGGCACAGAAGAACCCATTATTTATTCTGCTGAGTTCAAGAATAATCAAGGCGGATTTGAGCCCAACAATGTGAACCTGCCCGAAGGCTTGACATTTGTTTGGACCAACAATAATTATGGTTGGGTGGCATCTGGTTATAAGAATCAGGCATACGAAGCTGAGTCATGGCTCATTTCGCCCGCTTTCAAAATCAATGCAGGAAGTCCGGCAACCTTGTCATTCAGTCACGCATTGAACAAGGGAACGAAGGATGCTTGTGGACTCTATGTGTCGGAAGATAAGACCAACTGGACTGAAATTACTGTACCAAACTGGCCGGCTGGAACCGATTGGAATTTCATCTCCTCTGGCGATATCGACCTGTCAAGCTATGCAGGAAAGACCATCTATCTTGGTTTCAAATATGCAAGCACAACATCAAACTCACCGTCATGGGAAATTCAGGAACTGACCCTCAAAGGCAAAGGCAGTTCGGATGTAACTCCGGAAGAGGTGCCAGAATACACCACCATCGCTGCTGCCAAGGCTGCCGCAACCGATGAGAAAGTGAATGCTGTGCTGAAGCTGACAAACGTGACCGTAGCGTATGTGAATGGCTCATCAAACTACATCACCGACGGTACAGACGGATTCCTGCTTTACGGCTCTTCTCTCGGGCTGAAGACAGGCGACAATATCGACATCACCGTCACAGGACAGCTCTATCTCTATCATAAGCTGCCAGAACTCTCTGTGTCCAAGGTTGATGAGACAACAGTGAACTCATCCGACAACGCGGTGGAACCCATCGTGGTTGAGATTGCTGAATTGGTGACCAACCCGCTGAAGTTCTCAAGCATGCTGGTGAAAATCGAGGGTACCGGCATCGAAGAAGAGGCTTGGGCAGAGAGGCTCGTGACCCTTATCCAGGACGGTGAGGAGTGCAAGATGTACGACAACTGGAATGTGGCTACCGACATGGAGTTCAAGACCGACAAAGACTATAACATCACGGGTATCGCGGCTCTTCGCGATGAGAATGTGCAGATTTATCCTCGTACTTCCACAGACATCGAACTCCTTACCAGCCAGGCTCTTCCTGCATCTAAGTGGATGGACGGCGAAGAGGCTGTAGAGGCAATCGAAATCACTTCTTTGGACGATGCCGTGACAGCTAAGTTCGTGACCGATTCCGACGGTGCTGTCACTTACGAGTCATCAGATGAGACCGTGGCAACCGTGGATGAGAGTGGAAATATCTCCATTCTTAAAGCCGGTAAGGCTGTCATCACAGCCAAGACCGCAGAGACCGACGCATTCCAAGCTTCATCAGCTCAGCTGAGCATCAAGGTGCTCATCCTTGAGGGCGACGGAACCAAGGAGAATCCTTATACCATGACCGATGTGAACCTCCTCTTCGATCCTGATCAGGCCTCTGAGCCGGTATGGGTTACCGGATATATCGTAGGATGCCTCAACGGGGCGGTAAGCAAGCCGGCATGGACAGCTGACAGCGAGAATATCGTGAATTCCAACTTCCTCCTTTCCGATAAAGAATCCACAGAGGATGTGGCTGACTGTGTGCCTACTGAGTTGCCTAAGGGAGAAATCCGCGATGACTTCAACATCAAGGATCATCCGGAATATCTCGGTCAGAAAGCTAAGGTTTATGGTGTCATCACCAAGTACTTCTCTGTCGCAGGCGTGAAGACCGTTACTGAAATCATCATCGGTGAGGATCAGCCAGAGCCTTTGAAGGGCGATGTCAATGGTGACGAAAAGGTGAATATTTCTGACGTTGTGGCAGTTATCAACACGATGGCAGGCGAGACAACCTTTAAAGACACATCTGATGTGAACAACGACGGTAAAACCGATATCTCCGATGTCGTTATGATTATCAACATCATGGCTGGTACCGAATAATATCTGCGTCGTACCTCATTACAATCTAAATCAATAAAAAATGGATGTGCTCAATCTGGGCACATCCATTTTTGTTATTGTAAATCTTTTCGTCATCCATCATCATTCAGATGATTCTGGCTGGTATGAACGATTCATAATCCGTTTTTAGTTCTTTGTGTTGAGTGGCGGTCATTATCAAAGTAAATAAACTATTCACTATTTACTCTTCACTTTTTAGTTTCGGAACACCAGTCCCTCAGCACCTGCATCCACCACAATCTCATGTTCGCGGTTCACTTCTCCCGACAGAATCTTCTTCGACAAATCGTTGAGCAGATAGCGCTGGATGGCTCGTTTCACAGGTCTTGCACCGAACTCAGGGTCGAACCCTGCCTTGCCAAGATACCGGATGGCATCATCGGTCAGACGGAGGGTGATGCCGTTGTCACTCAGCATTTTAGCCACACCATTCACTTGCATACGCACGATGTCATTGATTTGCTGCTCGTTGAGCGGGGTGAACATGATGATTTCATCGATTCGGTTCAGGAACTCCGGACGTATCTGCTGCTTCAGCAGTCCGAGCACCTCTTTCTTCGTTGATTCCATCAGTTCGTCACGTTTGTTACGGATGCTCTGCTCACTTGCCACGCCCGACTTCTCCAGCTTGTAAAGCCCGTCGAATCGGTCCTGAATCAGGTGGCTGCCCATATTCGACGTCATGATGATGATGGTGTTCTTGAAGTTCACTGTACGTCCCTTGTTGTCGGTCAGACGGCCGTCGTCGAGCACCTGCAGCAGGATGTTGAACACATCGGGATGAGCTTTCTCAATCTCGTCGAACAGGATGACAGAGTAGGGCTTACGCCGTACAGCTTCGGTCAGCTGACCGCCTTCGTCATAACCCACATATCCAGGAGGCGCTCCAATCAGACGGCTCACACTGTGCTTCTCCTGATACTCGCTCATGTCGATACGCGTCATCATGCTGTCGTCGTCAAACAGATAGTTAGCCAAGGCTTTCGCCAGCTCAGTTTTACCCACACCAGTGGTACCCAAGAAGATAAACGACCCGATAGGACGTTTAGGGTCCTGAAGACCAGCACGGCTACGCCTTACGGCATCGCTCACTGCGAGGATTGCCTCGTCCTGACCGACCACACGCTTGTGCAGCTCTTCTTCAAGGTGGAGCAGCTTGTCGCGCTCGCTCTGCTGCATCTTCGTCACAGGAATACCCGTCCAGCGGCTCACAATCTCAGCGATGTCGTCGCTCGTCACTTCTTCCTTCACCATCGCATCGCCGCTCTGTGTGTGGATGAGCTCATCGTGAATCTTCTGGTTCTCTGCCTCTATCGCCTGGATTTTGCCGTAGCGGATTTCTGCCACCTTGCCGTAGTCGCCTTCACGCTCAGCCTTGTCTGCCTCAAATTTCAGCTGCTCTATCTGCTGCTTGTTCCGCTGAATCTGGTTGAGCAGTGAACGCTCAGACTCCCATTTCGACTTGTACTGGCTCTCCTCCTCTTTGAGGTTGGCGATTTTTGCCTCAACGTCTTTCAGACGCTGTGAAGCACCATTGTCATTGCCGGCAGCGCCAGTGTCGGATGTCTCTACGTCGCGCTTGATGGCCTCTCGCTCGATTTCAAGCTGCTTCAGCTGACGGCTGATGTTGTCGAGCTCCTCCGGCACAGAGTCACGCTCCATCCTTAGCTTCGCGGCAGCCTCATCCATCAGGTCAATGGCCTTGTCAGGAAGGTAACGGTCTGTGATGTAACGGTTAGAAAGTTCAACGGCACTGATGATAGCCTCGTCCTTGATACGCACTTTGTGATGGTTCTCATAGCGCTCTTTCAGTCCCCTCAGAATACTGATGGAATCCACCACATCCGGTTCATCCACCATCACCGTCTGGAACCTTCGCTCCAGTGCCTTGTCCTTCTCAAAGTATTTCTGGTATTCGTCAAGTGTAGTAGCACCGATGCTGCGGAGCTCACCCCTTGCCAGTGCCGGCTTCAGGATGTTGGCGGCGTCCATCGCTCCTTCGCTCTTGCCCGCACCCACCAGCGTGTGGATTTCGTCGATGAACAGGATGATGTTGCCTTCGCTTTTCACCACCTCGTTCACCACGCTCTTCAGACGCTCCTCAAACTCACCTTTGTATTTCGCGCCGGCGATAAGCGCACCCATGTCGAGCGAATACAACTGCTTGTCTTTCAGATTCTCCGGTACGTCGCCTCGCAGAATCCTGTGTGCCAGACCCTCCACGATGGCGGTCTTACCTGTTCCAGGTTCGCCAATCAGAATCGGGTTGTTTTTTGTCCGGCGGCTCAGTATTTGAAGCACTCGTCGAATCTCTTCGTCACGTCCGATCACTGGGTCAAGTTTGCCGCTCCGGGCAGCGTCAATCAAATTGATGGCATATTTCGACAGGCTCTGATAAGTGTCCTCGCTGCTCTGGCTCTGCACGCGTTGGCCGTTACGCAGCTCAAAAATGGCTTGCTTAAGGGCTTTCTCGCTGACGCCCATTCCCTTCATGATTTTCGACACGTTGCTGTCAACCACGAAAAGGGCAAGCAGGATGGCCTCAAGCGACACGTATTCGTCGCCAAGCTCCTTCGACAGGCTGATACTCCGCTGAAGCACCTCGTTGCTCTCGCGGCTCAGATAGGGTTCGCCGCCGCTTACTTTCGGAAACGACTGCGACTCGCGCATGATGATGTCGGAAAAAGTCCGGGCGTTGATTCCCAGCTTGTTGAACAGGAAGTTGGTGACTTGCTCACCCACGTTCAGCACACCGCTCATCAGATGAGCCGGCTCAACGCTCTGCTGGCCGTTCTGCTCAACCAGGCTGATGGCTTCCTGCAGCGCCTCCTGCGATTTGATTGTGAAATTCTTGAAATTCATAATGATTCCTCCTTTTTTATTTTGTTTTTACCCGTTTTCTTTCAAAATACATTCCTTTGCAATATAAATGCCAACTTGGCATTACTTTCTGTCTTTTTGGCATAAAATCGTCATAAAATGATTTCCACAGATATTTTTATTAAATCTAATTCAATAAATTCCTGTAATTCATGTAAAAAAATAAATCCGTCTCCTGAGTAATCACTAAATGTTTCAATCATCAAATAAATCGTAAATAAATCATAAATCGCAAATTTTTAAATCGTAAATATATTTATTTGTTTGTTTCCTTTTTTTTCCGTAACTTTGCAAAGTTTTTTTGACGACTTCTTCAACAGAAGAACGCTAAAACGAAGATAAAATAACAGCAACTGAATCAGATGCCTGCTTTTATGGTTTTTTTAACTATTGTGAGCGGGGTAATCAATTATTATTGATATTCGTTGAATTGTTAAGGTTTTTTTGCAATAAATAAGGTGATGTTGCGTTATTTTAGTAAATAATATGGATTGCATGAGAAATTCAACTGTACTGAGTTCTGATATACAACAAAATGTAGAGAAGCCAGCCGACACCATCGACAATATGAATGTCGTACAGCGGGGGCTGAAAAGAACAGGAGACATCCTCTTTTCCGCCATTCTGCTTTTGGTGCTTTCGCCGGTGTTCCTTGTCATTTATATCATTCAGAAATGCACGTCGGAAGGTCCAGCCATCTTTTCGCAGGAGAGAATTGGCTACAAAGGAAGACCTTTCCACATCTACAAGTTCAGGTCGATGGTGGTCTCAGCAGAACAGGACGGACCGGAACTTGCGAAAAAGGAAGACAAAAGGCTTACCAAGTTTGGAAAGTTCCTCCGCGAGCACCATCTCGATGAGCTTCCACAGCTGTGGAACGTGCTGATTGGTGATATGTCATTCGTTGGATACAGGCCTGAACGCAAGTTCTATATCGACCAGATCATGCAGCACAACCCTGATTATCAGCTGCTCTATTGCAGTCGCCCGGGGGTCACGTCATATGCCACCATCTATAACGGCTACACCGACACAATGGAGAAAATGCTTAAAAGGCTCGACTACGACCTCGAATATCTAAGGACAAGAACAATATTACTCGACTTTAAAATCATTTTCAAAACGGTCTTCTCAATCGGTAAGGGAGACAAAATATAATAGAAACTCTATGATTAAGAAATATTTGCTTTTGGCGATTTTATGTTGCCTCTGTTCAGCAGCCTTTGCACAGTCGATGTCCGACGAGCAAGTGCTGACTTTTCTTGTTGAACAGAAAAAGGCTGGTACACCGCAAAGTGAGATTGTGCCCATGCTGCTCAAGAAAGGTGTCAAGGTTGAACAGCTCCAAAGGGTAAGAAAACTCTATGAGAGGCAACAGTCGGATATCGGGCAGATGGAGAGTAAAACCTCATCGCAGAACAACGAGGACAAAAGGCAGAGAATTGCCAACAGGGCATCTGACAATAATTTCGCCGAAGGTAACACAGGACCTACAACTGGAAATCAGGTGGCTGAAGAAATTTCATTCATGGACATCGACTCCGTCATCATGCGTCAAAACAAATTGAGAGAGTATCAGCAGAGTCAAATCTATGGGCATAATATTTTTAACAACAAAAACCTGACCTTTGAGCCTACACAAAATATGCCTACACCGTCGAACTACCGGTTAGGACCTGGCGACAAGGTGATTATCGACATTTGGGGAGCATCACAGAAAACGATTGACGGGACGATTTCACCCGATGGGGCTATTGTCATTGACAATGTGGGACCAGTCAAGTTATCCGGACTTACAGTCAGGGAGGCAACCAGAAAACTCAGAGGCGTGCTCGGACGGTATTATGCCTCATCACAGATAAGCCTCTCACTCGGAGAGACACGCACAATTCAAGTTCAGGTGATGGGAGAGGTCCAGGCTCCAGGTACTTACACGCTCAGCTCGCTCGCAACAGCCTTCAATGCGCTCTATGCGGCGGGAGGAATTGGCGACCTCGGTACGCTCCGCGAGATCAAGGTCATGAGAGGAGGACGTCAAATTGCCACTATCGACATTTACGACTTTATCCAAAATGGTGTGCTGTCTGGCAATGTCAGGCTCCAGGACAACGATGTTATAGTCGTTGGTCCGTATAAGACGCTCGTATGCCTCAGAGGTAAGGTGAAAAGACCGATGTACTATGAGATGCGAAACAACGAGACAGTCGCCATGCTTATAGACTATGCCGGTGGATTCACGGGGGATGCCTATAAGAAGAACATACGTCTTATCCGTCCGGGAGAGAAGGAATATGCACTCTACAATATCGACGAGTTTGACCTCCCCAGCTTCACACTGACCAACGGCGACTCGGTCTATGTGGACAGTGTGCTGCAGCGTTATTCAAACATGGCGGAAATCAAAGGAGCTGTCATGTATCCGGGAAGCTACCAGATTAACGGAAGCATCTACACCCTCCGTGGATTGGTGGAAGCTGCAAACGGATTACGTGAGGACGCTTTCGACGAGCGGGTTATCATCCACAGGCAGAAGGACGACCTCACGCTTGAGGCCATTACAGTCAACCTCAAAAATGTGATGAGCGGAGTCGATCCCGATGTGCCACTCAAGAAGAACGATAAGGTCATTGTCCCGAACAAGACGGAAATTATAGGTGAACGCTATTTCGATATCACAGGACAGGTCAACTATCCAGGAAAATATCATTATGCTGAGAACACCACGGTCAAAGACCTTATTTTACAGGCTGGAGGACTTACCGATGCTGCATCTCTTGCTAAAGTTGATGTCTATAGACGTGTCCACAACAAAAACGCAACTGAGGCTTCCGATACAATTTCACAGCTTTTCACATTAGACCTCTCGGAAGGTTTACAGACAGGAAACCAGGAATTTGAATTGCATCCCTTCGACAGGGTAGTTGTGAGAAAAAGCCCTGACTACATCGTTCAACAAAATGTCTTTGTCAGAGGATGTGTGAATTTTGAAGGTTCCTATTCCATGGGAACCAACAACTATAGAATTTCTGATCTCATTAAGGATGCAGGCGGATTAACCGAGTTTGCATACCCTAAGGGAGCCAGACTTGAGAGAATGCTCACATCAGACGAGAAAAAACAGCGTGAAGAGGCATACAGGGCACAACAGATTGCACTCTATGAGGAGAGTATGAACAACACGGAGAAGAATTATCAGCTTGAAAAGGCAGACTCCATTCTGCAGCTCAAACTTGCTATCGGAAACAGATATGCTGTCGAACTGGATCTGGAGGAAGCTCTCAAACATCCTGAAAGCAAAGCAAACATCCTTCTTAAAAACGGTGACGAAATCAGTATTCCACAATATTCCAACACGGTCAAAATCAGTGGAGATGTCATGAGGCCATCCTCTGTCTATTACAAGGAAGGCGAAACGCTGTCTTATTATATCAACAGAGCGGGTGGATTTGGTGATAATGCCAGAAAAAAGAAAACTTACATCATATATATGAACGGCTCAGTGAAGCTGGCTAACAAACATTTCAAGAAAGAAATTGAACCAGGATGTGAAATAGTTGTACCATCCAAACTGGCTAGCAATAAACTCACAACTGCAGAAAAGTCGATGATTGCAACATCAACAGCTTCGTTTGCAACATTGATGGTGGCTATCTCTCGTATCATTAATTAACGTTGCGAAAGCTCAAATTAATGTCCATAAACTATTTGCTTGTAAACTCCCATTTTCAATTCCCCTTTAACTCCCATTTTTACTTCCGGTTAATAATCAATGAAGAAAAAAAACAAAATAAATACAGACATGGATGCCGAAAACAATGTTGTTGACGACAACCTGAACAAAGAGGATCAGCAGCGGCTTGACAATGATAATGAGGCTCAACCTGTTGAGTTGAATGATGAACACCCGAATGTGGATAACAGCAATCAGCTGAACACGAATCATAGACGCCTAGTTCTCGATAACGAAGGCAAAGAATTGGATGATGATGAACAGGAGCCTCAAAAGCCTGAAGACATTGTAGAAGATGCTGATGAGGTTACACAACCGATGGACGATGAGGATGAAGAAGATGATGATGAGGAAGTCATGGATGACGATGGAAAACTTGATCTCACCAGAATTTTCAATATTCTGAAGAAAAAATGGTGGATGATTGCACTCAACTGTCTGATCATCGGTGTTATTGCCGCTTTGCTGATTGTTGAGGAACCAAGAACTTATACATCTTCTGTTATTTTGGCTCCCGAGGCTGAATATGGAGCGGGTGGTGGAGGACTTTCTTCTCTTGCATCATCTTTTGGCATCGACATCGGTAACGTCTCTTCGTCTGACGCAATCAGGCCGGATCTCTATCCAAATCTTGTGGCTTCAACCGACTTCATTCTCGACTTGTTTAAACTGCCTGTCAGGTCGCTCGATGGAAATATCTATACCGATTATTACACATATCTGAAAAAATATCAACGCAGCTCATGGTGGAAAAAGGATCTGAAAAAATTCATGTCACAGTTTAGGGATAAACCCAAAAACCCAAAAGCGTTGGCAGGAGGAAATGACAGTGGTTTAAACGGCAGTAAAAGCCAAATACATGTCTTATCGCCAGATGAAGAGTCGATGGTTGAGGGAATTCGTTCAGCAATCAACTGTTCTGTAGATAAACAGACGTTCACCATTACGATACAGGTCACAGACCAGGACCCGCTTATCAGTTCCACGGTGGCTGACTCCGTAAGATCAAAAATCCAGGCCTTTGTCACAGACTACCGCACAAAAAAAGCCACCAAGGATTTTAACTATTATTATAAGCTTCTTTTGCAGGCAAAAGGTGAATATGAGAAGGCTCTGAAGGCATATACTTATTATGTTGATACGCATAGGGATATTATCCTGCAGTCATATATCTCAGAGCGTGACCAGCTTGAGAATAACATGCAGCTGAAGCTCAATACCTATAATGCCATGCTCACACAAGTGCAGAATGCAAAGAATAAAATTCAGGCGAACACACCGGCATTCACCGTTCTGCAGAATGCAGTTGTTCCCGTGAAACCTTCAGGACCGAAGAGAATGTTGTTTGTGCTTGGCTTTGTGTTCATGACTTTTCTCTTCACATCGGTTATGATTGTGTTAAGAAGCTAACATAAGGTTGTTATGGACAAGAACACGCGGACATTTGTTAATGTGCTTGCGCAGTATGTAAGAACCATAATCAATATATGTCTTTCGCTGTATTCCACCAGATTGGTATTGCAAGCCCTTGGCAAATCCGACTATGGACTGTTCATGCTGGTCGGAGGAGTTGTTGCCATGCTCAGTTTCCTCACTAATGCAATGGTGATAACAACACAGCGACATCTTTCTTTCTATTATGGTAAAGGTGACCAAAAGATAGTTAAGTCTTTTTTTGCTAATTCATTGGTGCTCCATTTCGGACTTGGAGCATTGATTGCCGTTATACTCTTCGCGCTCTGGCCGTGGCTTGTCAACGACATTCTGAATATTGAGCCTGACAGGGTGGATGTGGCCGGCGATGTGTATGTCTGTACATTAATCACATTGTTCATCTCGTTCATGGTGGCTCCTTTCAGAGGACTTTTCATTGCGAAGGAGAATATAGTGTTCATTTCTATTGTTGATGTCTGCGACGGTGTTTTGAAACTGATTTTTGTGCTCATGCTCATCACTTGGGATGTGGATAAACTTCAGGTCTATGCCATGTTGCTGACCTTGATCATGTTCCTGAACTTTTTCGCATTTACCATATATGGGAAAATCAAGTATGATGAATGTGTGCTCTGGCCTAAAAGAAAGGATATAAAATGGAGTTTTATGTCCAGGATGTTCTCTTTTGCCGGATGGACAACTTACAGCACAGCGTGTATTATAGGACGAAACCAAGGTGTTGCCGTAGTGTTGAACTCCTTTTTCGGCACGATCATTAATTCTGCATACGGAATTGCCATGCAGGTTGGCGGCGCAGTACAGTTCGTCTCACAGTCAATCCTTAATGCCATGAGCCCAAGGGTGATCAAGGCTGAAGGTAGTGGTGACCGACAATTGATGTTCCAGCTTGCGGGTGTCACAAGCAAATTCACGTTTCTCATGCTGTCGATGATTGCTGTTCCGCTCATTTTTGAAATGAAGTCTGTTCTCAATTTCTGGCTCGGGGAGAAAGACGTGCCGGAATACGCCGTCATGTTTTGCAGATGTATTCTGATTGCCGCTTTATGCGACCAACTGACCATCGGACTTGGAACCGCCAATCAGGCTATAGGGAAAATTCGAAACTATTCGCTTTTGGTCAATACCACGAAAGCCATTACTATTCCTGTTGTCTGGTTTTGTCTCCATATCGGATTGTCGGTTGTGTCAACTGTCATCGGATACGTGACGGTCGAGTGTGTTTGTGTGCTCTTAAGGCTTATCTATATGAGGAATACGGCGAAACTGTCTGTGGTGGATTATTCCAAAAGGGTGTTTCAGAAGGTGGTCATCCCAACAATTTGTCTGTTGATTGTCGGTTTCATCTGCTTAAATCTTCCCGACATGAAATTCCGTTTTCTTATTACCATAGGATTGTCTGTTGTGGTGGATGCCATTGTTGTTTTCTTTTTTGCTCTTGAGAAGAATGAGAGAAATGTTGTTTTGAATTTTATGAGGAAATGCTATGCTAAAAAAGTTATTTAAGGTGTTGAGATACCGTTTTTTTCGTCTGCTGGCTCACCAATTTCCAAAAAAATGGGCAGATGTGCTTTTCAAACATTATTTTGGACGTAAGTTGAACTGGAAGAGTCCGCGCGACATTAACGAGAAAATCAATTGGCTGAAATTTAATCATGACACTTCTCGCTGGTCTGAACTGTCGGATAAATACGAAGTAAGGAAGTATGTGGAGGAGAAAGGCTTTGCTGACGCTTTGCCTAGGCTGTATGGTAAATGGGACAGCGCTGATGATATCGATTGGGACAGCTTACCCCAGCAATTTGTCATGAAGGTCAATAATGGAAGCGGTGACATCGTTCTTTGTGACGATAAGAATAAACTCGATAAGAAAGCCGTGGAGACGAAGATGAGAAAACTTCTCAGACTACGTTTTGGCGACCGCTTTGCCGAGCCACACTACAATTCAATCAAACCTTGCATTATTGCTGAGGAATACCTGGATTCTGAGGATCAGTCGGTGAAGTCGTCCAGCCTAATCGACTATAAAATTTGGGTGCTTAATGGAAAGCCTGAGTTTATCTTCGTCTATTTAAACAGAAAGCAGGGGAGTTTCTATATGAACATTTTCGACACTGATTGGAATCCTCACCCCGAATATGCTGTTGAGACCCCGAAAGCCTTAATTATGAGAGAACCCATCCCACGACCGGCAAGTCTCGACCAGATGTTGGAGA
>JAEEGI010019468.1_pt1 | contig 13677 bp, 8 predicted proteins | sample 8958751 | NCBI WGS metagenome assembly JAEEGI01 (sample SAMN16246545, study PRJNA631951) | gut metagenome | biome: gut microbiome; feature: rumen; material: KS-attached | host: Bos | place: Iran: Karaj | collected 2018-10
TATCACGGTAATCTTCGTAAACAACGCAGTTTACGGCATGACATCTGGTCAGATGGCTCCTACAACACTCGTAGGCCAGGTTACTACAACATCACCTTGGGGACGTGATCCTTCATATCAGGGTTATCCTATCAACGTTTCCGAATTCTTATCCAACCTCGCAGGCGCAGCTTACATCGAGCGTGTTTGCGTAACAGATTTCAAGAACATTCAGAACGCTAAGAGAGCTATCCAGAAGGCATTCAACGTTCAGAAGAATAAGCTCGGTTTCTCTCTCGTAGAAGTTCTCTCCACATGCCCTACAAACTGGGGTAAGGAGCCTCTCGCAGCTATGGAATGGCTCAAGGAGAACATGGAAAAGCAGTATCCTCTTGGATGCTACAAGGGCGCTGACATCACATTCGATGCTGACGGCAAGTATGTATCAGGCGCTATCCCTGCAACTTCTAACAACTGCGTTAACGTTGGGGAGGTGAAGAAATGATTGATTTCTCTGTAATTTTTGCCGGCTTCGGCGGTCAGGGAATCCTCTCCGCAGGCAAGATGGCAGCAGAAGCTGCTCTTTACGAAGGTAAGGAAGTATCCTGGTTCCCGTCATACGGACCTGAGATGCGTGGCGGTACAGCTAACTGCTCCGTAGTTTTCTCAGATGAGCCTATCGGATCTCCTGTAGTTAACGATGCAGACGTTGTAATCTGCTTGAACCAGCCTTCTATGGAGAAGTTCGAGAAGCAGTTAAAGCCCGGTGCTTTGATGATCCTCGATTCTTCCCTCATCAAGACAAGACCTGTAAGAACAGACATCAAGGTCATCGCTATGGAAGCTTCCGATATCGCTTCCGAGCTCGGCAAGATGATGTTCGCTCCTATCACAATGCTTGGCTGCATGGCTACAGCAACAGGCTGCTTTACAAGAGATTCCTTCGAGAAGTCCCTCTATGAGATCCTTCCCGAGAGAAAGCACAACCTGATTCCTATCAACATGGAAGCATTTGACAGGGGAGCAGCGTTCGCTAAGTAATAGCCCTGATCTAAAGAGTCTAAGTGTTATAATGTTCCTGCCTGAGAGATCGGGCAGGAATTTTTATTTGGGATATGGATATGAAAAAAGCTCTTAAGACTATCGGAATTATAATCCTTGCTCTCCTTGCATTATTGGTTATCGCTGTGGCAGGCATTTTTATCTGGCACCGGATAATGCTCGAAAAGGAGAAGCCACTGCTCGAACACCCTCTAGGACAGCTTATAGAGGTCGACGGTCACAACATGTGCGTTTATACGGAAGGCGAAGGGAAGCATACATTGCTGTTCCTGTCCGGATCCGGAACACCTGCGCCCATTATTGATTTCAAGCCTTTGTACTCGCTTCTGAATGACGATTACAGGATCGTTGTTATCGAGAAGTACGGGTATGGTTTCAGTGATGTGGTCGATACAGAGAGATCATTTACCACGATCTTAAGACAGGACAGGGAAGTTCTCGAAAGGGCCGGCATTGAAGGCCCGTTTATCCTTTGTCCTCATTCAATGTCTGGTCTGGAAGCTATCCTTTGGGCCCAGGATTATCCCGATGAGGTTGAAGCAATTGTCGGTCTCGATAATGTGCTCCCGAGAACATATGACAATTACGATGTTGAAGGCACTTTGAAACTCGAGGGCCTTTTTACCGCTGCAAGGGAACTGGGCCTTGCAAGACTCTACTATTCTGACAGCTTTCTGCCCGACAGCCTTTCCAAAGAAGAGAAGGATCTCTACCGCGCTATTGCGTCAAGGAATCTGGTAAATGTGGATGTCCTAAATGAGGGCAAGGCGATTTTCGATGCTGTCAGATTAATAGACAGCAAACCCAAGCCTGATGTTTCTATGATAATGTTTCTTTCCGATGGCAAAGAGACCAATGGCAGCGACTGGATCGGCAATCACTATGCTTATGCGGCTGACCTTTCAAATGCAAAGGTGATAGAACTTGGATGCGGTCACTATGTGCATTATTTTAAGGCTGATGAGATCGCATCTGAGATGAGATCTTTCATCCGGAATGAACTGGATTAAGTATCTCCAGCAATCGAAGATCTGTTCTTAACCTGCTTTTGCAACATTTCCTCTAAGTACTCTGTATTTATAGTATCAAGCTTATTAGGGAAAAACATATGAAGCATAGAAAGAGCATTATATTAATAGCTGTCCTGATGGCAGCAGTCAGCCTGATCGCGGGCTTCAGGCTGTTTGGAGATAAGTACGTTACAAAGTGCTATGCAAAGAACCATTCTGATTTTGGCAAAACTGACCTGGGCGGCATAGTTATGGAAGGCGAGTTTATAAGCTGTAATTCCGATAATCTTCTAAAGTTTGAAGGCTACTATAAAACGCTTGATACTATTACCCTTGTTTTCGGCGCATCATCACCCATAAACGGAAAGATGCTCAAAAGATATGCGGATACGGAATATAACAGGCTTTTGCAGGGCGTTATCTATGAGAGATCTCTTACGCATAAGTATGTGACGTACCAGTTCGAACCGTTCAGTTATGAAAAGGACGGTGAAGTGATACATGAGAACAGAGCTAAAATGCGTTCGTTCCGTTTCCCGGTAAGCGACGATGAGCCGCAGTCGTTCTATTATCTCGATATCAAAGGTTACAGAGGTAACAAGGGTATAAAGGATGAACTCAAAGAAGTAGATATGGTCGCAAGCAAATATACCCAGACACAAGAAATCGAACAGAGCTACTGGACCGATTATATGTATGATGAGATCCTACAGTACTACAATGCTGAGACAGGCAAGTGGACAGAAAAGGTGCTGGAAGACCAGATGACAAACAATATGCCGCTGGAAATGGAATAAAGCCTTTTTCCATAATATTTGATGCGAATAGAATAGCACTTCAGTGGCGCTCCGGAAATGACCTTCAGAAAGTGACCGCAAGAAAAACTGCAAGATGAACTGACAGAAAGAGGAAATTACAGTGCAAAGATGTTAAATTATAGTATGGAAGGGTTTACAAGGAGGGCTTAGCACATGTTTATTTTTTCTAAGAAAAACTGTTTAACGTTTCTTTTTGCCGTTCTTGTCACAGTATTACTTATGATATTAATACCGTTTAATGCTGTAAAGGTTTCTGCGGTTCAGGGAAATGGCATGTATGAGATCTATGTAATAGATAAAAAGACTAACAAGCCTATTGAAGGTGCGTTTGTTGAAATAGATAGTGATGACGATGCTTATCGCAATGATTTTCCTAACAACGGTAGAAAGAGAACTGATAGTAAGGGCGCTGTTGTATATAACTTAGAACAATATTTTGATAGTAGAAACTGGATTAATATCAGATTTAAGATAGCTGTAACTGCGCCGGGCACAGGATATGAAAATTATGAAGGGTACATTTGGCCAAATGCGTCATCTGATCAATGGCAAGGTGATTATACAATCCAATTAACCCCATCTGACTTTGCTGATTCGGATTATTTAGAGAAATATATTGATTGTATAGATATTGCGTATGATTCTAAACCTCATTATGCACATGAATTCCTGGATATTAAGGATAAAAATGCAGAGATAACATATGAGAATGGAAAAGAGCCCTCTTTTACTGAAGTCGGGAATTATAATATTGAATATTACATCAAGTCTAAAGGTTTTTTTGATTATGATAATAACTCGGAGGAATTATATGCTTCAATTCCGGTGAGGCTTGTTAAAAACACGAGAACAGACTTTGGTTTCCTTATACCTGAACCTGCAGATATTGCTGTGCCGGGCAATAAGAAGTTTTCGAATCCGGCTTCCAGTAATCTTGACCCTCAGCCCATAGTGTACTCTTCATCAAATCCTGAAATTGCTGTGGTTGATGAGAGTACCGGTGACGTTGATTTTAAGAAAGCAGGAACAGTAACTGTTACTGCCACTATGCCTGCAACCGCAAATTATGCAGAGAGTAAGGCTTCTTATACTATTTCCGGTAAATACTCCATGTCGGTCAGTTTTACTAATTCGACTATGAGTGGGAAATACGGAGCAGCGTTACCCAAAAATAGTTTGAACGTAAAGGGCACACCTGAACCGCCGGCCAGTGTTATAGTTTCTTATGAACTTGAAGGTGAAGATGCGGATGAGATAGCAAGCATTAACTCTACGACCGGTATTGTAACTGCTAAGAAGCCCGGAACAGTGACAGTAAAGGCTACTATAACTGCTAAGGATTATTTTTCGACAGAGGCGAAGTATACGCTGAACATCGGAAAGGGCGATCGTAAAGTCGTTTTGGGGACTAATTTGGAGTATGGGAAAACGTATCCGATCTTTGCTGAAGATAGCAATTACGGAGATTGGTCTTATGTTATTATGGAAGGCAAACAATATATAAGTGTAAATAAAGCTGCCGGAGAGGTAACCGTCATAGCTGCAGGCGGAAAATTCCGAATAGATATACAATCTCCTGAAAACGAGTATTATGTGGGTCTTAATGCTCCTTTAATGGGCTATGCCATAAAATGCCCTGATCAACCGGTTGAGTTTGCTAATGATAACGGATATCAGTTTACTGCGGATTCTAATATAACATCTTTTAATCTGGCCCTTAACGGAAAAGCTCACTATGGCGATTTTTCTGCTTCCTGGGATGGTAAGGGTACTGAAAAAGATGTTATAGACAGTGTGGTTTTCTCTAAGGATAACAATGACAATGAATTTGTCGTAGTTACTTTCAAACCCGGCGAAGCTCAAAAGGCGCAAGGACCGTTAAACATATATGCAACTTTTGACGGCGGCGGGAATTACGAAGCAAAAACAATACAGACGAAGATTACTCTGGGTTTGGATACTTCTATCTCGACCGAAGTGGTAATTGAATGTCCCACAGGAAAACTGGTTAATGGATACTATACTGCTCCTGTAAAGGTTCATCCGAAAACATCTGGTGTTAAGATCCAGGATCCGGATGGAAATATTGTTTCTGAATACTGGTTAAAGAAAGACGGCGTTTATGACGGCAGATCTTCCAATTTCTATAACACGGATAAAGATGGTAATCCTACAACAATTAACGAAGGAACTGTCAGCCGTATTTTGATCGATCAGACTGCACCGACTGATTTTTCTGTTGATATAACAAATCAGGATACTTCTAATCCGTTAAAGAAGTATTTTGACGGCGTCTATACATTTTATGCTGTTAAGGAATGGGATATAACCGTTACGGTTAAAGATTCTGCATCAGGATTTGACAGGATCGAGTACGATTGCGGTGATGGAGTAAGAAAGACGGTTACTAAATTTACAACCACTGAAAGCGTTTCCGGTTCTACTGCTCTGGTTACAGGCAAAATTACTGTTCCTGCCGGAAATAAAGGAAAACTTAAGGTGTGGGCATATGACCGTGCCGGAAACTGTATTTCGACTCATGATGATGCAGGTAACCTTGTACCCGGTTTTTTCAAGTATGAGGGACAGACCATCAACACTGATGTGTATGTTGTAGTTGACAACATGGGTCCTGAGGGCGAGAAGCATGCACCGGATATCGATATTCTTCTTCCCAATGCAAATGCTGCCGGATTCTTTACCGGTAATGTCTCAGTAAAACTGACAGCAGAAGATCCCGCATTCGTTGGTGATGAGCGTGTTCCTTACGGATATTACTCTGGTCTTAAAGAGATTAAATACACTATCTATACCACTGATACCAATGCGAAGAAGCAGGGCACTCTGCTTGATGTTTCTAAGGGAATCGGTATATCTGATGCATCATTCGATAAGGATAATGTTGCGTATAGCTGGACAGGAACAATCGTTATTGATGCTGATAAGTTCAACAGCAATAATGTAATCGTTCAGATCGAAGCTGTAGATAACGCAGGAAATACCAGGATCGCCCGCACAAATACCGGCGATATAAAGATCGATTCTGTTAAGCCCCGTATTAACGTAAACTACGACAACAATGAAGCAGCTAACGCTATTTATTTCAAGAATACGAGAATAGCAACTATTTCAATTGTTGACCGCAATTTCAGCGCTGATAAGGTAAATGTCTCGATCAAGGCTACAGATGATGGTGCTTCTATGGATGCGCCTGCTGTAAGCAAGTGGACATCGAATGGTGATACGCACACTGCAACCATTCATTTTAACAAAGACGGTAAGTATGTACTCCGAATCTCAGCTAAGGACAATGCAGGCAACGCCGCAGCTAATACTGTTGAACAGACATTCTATATCGATACTACGGCTCCTGAGCTTAGTATTACCGGTGTAAAAGACAATTCAGCTAACAACGGTGATCTTGCACCTCAGATCCTCTATTCTGATAAGAATTATTCTCCTGATCTGGTAACTATTACATTCTCAGGAGCCAACAGAGGAAAGCTGACTCCTGACGGAACCGGCGCGCCTGTACCTAACGGCAATAAGTTTGTATTTAATAACTTTGCCAAGACAAAGGATAACGACGATGTTTATACACTATATGTTAAGGTCGTTGACCTTGCCGGCAATGAATCAACAAAGAGAATTACATTCTCTGTTAACAGATTCGGTTCCACATACGACCTGAGTGATGATGCTAAGGCTATCAACGGTAAGTATATGAAGGATCCTGTTGATATAGTCATTTCTGAGGTTAACCCTAATGAGCTGACAGAGTCAAAGATTACGCTTTATAAGAACGATACTCCTGTAGTCCTTAAAAGCGGTGTTGATTATGACGTAAAGAAGACCGGAGGAAACGGTGCGTGGACTGAGTATACATACGTTATCCATTCAGATAATTTCAAGGATGATGGTGTTTATTCAGTCAGTGTTTACTCTGTAGATGAAGCCGGAAACGTATCAGAGAACACGCTTGATACAAAGGGCGCTGCTCTCCGGTTTAGCGTGGATAATTCTGTTCCTGATATTGCTTTTTCCAACCTTAAGGACAACGAGATTTATGCTACAGATAAATTAACTGCAAAGGTGCGTATCACTGATAACCTGTTGCTTGACAGCGTTGACGTATATCTTGACGATTACGACACCCCGTATAAGTCATGGACTAAAGAGGAGCTTGCTTCTGTAGTTTCCGGAACAGGTGAGTTTGAATTTGATATTAGCGGCGCATCTTCCGGTTCTCACAAGGTTAAGATCGTTGCGACAGACGCTGCAGGCAACAAGCATGAGGTTGAGGTCAGCGACTTCTACGTAACAACGAATCCATTCGTCAGATATTACAAGAATACTCCGTTAGTTGTCGGTTCAATAATTGCATTGCTTGTAATAGTTCCGGTTGTGATCGTTGCTGTTGTAATGAAGAGAAAAAGATTTGGAAGAGGATAAAAACTAAACTCCCCCGGACAATGATCCGGAGGAGTTTATTATACAAATAAACCGGCAGTTTCCGTTTTCCGGGTCTTTATAACCAGAAGATTACTGTTCTTTAAACTGTATTAATTCAGCCTTGCCATTCCCGATGATGATGTAGGAAGGCTTCGTATCTTCCTTCGGAATTGAAGGGGAGCCGGGATTCATATAGCGGAATTTCTTGCCGTCTTCTGCATTGAACATAATGTCCTTGGCGACATGAGTGTGGCCCATGACGATGGTGCCGCCGTCAGGCATGGCTTCCGGTTTGTCATACGGATTATAGATATGACCGTGTGTAAGGAAGAAGACATGGCCTTCATCAACCAGGTATACGTAGTCAGCCATGATGGGGAATTTTAAGACCATCTGGTCGACTTCTGTATCGCAGTTGCCTCTTACGGCAATGATCTTATCAGCTATGTTGTTTAGAATTTCGATGACCTTCTTAGGTTCGTAGTGAGCAGGAAGGTTGTTCCTCGGTCCGTGGTAAAGAATGTCTCCTAATAAAACGAGCTTTTCAGCTTTGCTCTCAATAAATGCGTCGATGACGCGCTTAGCCCAATATGAATCTCCGTGAATATCTGATGCTACAAAAAACTTCATTGAAATAGCCTCTTTCTAATTATCTGCAAATAGGATAACACAGCCCGAAAACAAAAAAGTATAAAACTAAATTTACATTCAGTTAACCATTAACAAGCGTTAATTAAATAGAATGAAGTTGTAGTAATTCGCCGGCAACGTGATCTGTATTTAGTGGTTATGAAGAAGATTGCTGTATTTACATCACATGTTTACGAGCAGATGTCCGGGCAGATGCAGAAGGGCCTCATTGATGCTGCAAGGAAATACGGTGTAAAGCTGATCTTTTTCGCGAGCTTTGGAGATTCATACAGCAGCCGCAACTATGGCAAGTTCTCCAGATACGATGAGGGAGACTGCGTTTCATTTGATATTCCGGATCTCAATGATTTCGACGGAATAATCAAGATCAGCACATATTTCAGCGATATCATCAAGAAGCATCTGTCCAAGCTTTTGTTGGAATATGATATTCCGGTGATCAATATCGGAGGCAAGGACAGCGATCATATCAGCATTTGCTGTGATGAAGCAAGAACGTTCGCGAAAACTGTCAGGCATGTTATCGAAGAGCACGGCTGCAAGGATATTTATCATGTTGCAGGTGACAAAGTGCATGATTTCACATTTGAACGTATTGGTGCCTACAGATCGGAACTTGAGAGGCACGGAATTCCTTTCGACGAGGATAAGATCTACTACAGCAATCTGTGGTATGACTGCGGTGATGCGGCACTTGATTTCATCCTTGAGAGCTGCAGTAAAAAGGGTAAGAAACTTCCTGACGCAGTCGTCTGCGCCAACGACTATTCAGCTATCGGTCTTATAAATGCTTGCAAGGCAAGAGGGATCAATATCCCTGAAGATCTTATCGTTACCGGATTTGATGCTGTTGTTGAATCAACCAGCGGATTCCCGACAGTAACAACTGCGACACAGCCTTTCTACCAATACGGATATAAGGCGATCGAGACCATGCTTAGGATTTTTGAAGGGGAGAAGTTCCCTGATATCATTCCCGTTGAAGGTGAGCTTATCTGCAACCAGTCATGCAGGTGTAAAGCCAAGACTGTTGATAACATTGACGATTTCAGAATCGTTTATATCAAGAAGCTCGATTTTGCGACAGGCATAGCACAGTCGACGACAAATCTTATGCTGACCGTATCTGATGCGAAAACCCTTGAAGACTGTTTCCAGGCTATAAGCGACAATGCAAAGACGGATACGGGATTTAAGGATATGCTTCTCTGTCTCGCACCCGGTTGGGACAAGCAGAGGACAGTTGATAAAGATTTCAATAAGCTGGATGAGGAGATGACGGTCGTCACTGGTTACAGGGGCGATACGCCTGTTCCTGTCCAGACGTTCAGAAAAAAGGACATTCTGCCGAAGGATATGCTTGAGGATCCCAATCCTTACTACATTTTCGCGCTGCATCATCTCCAGTATTACATGGGATATATGATCGTAACTCCCGAGATCGGTTACCGCGAACAGAAAGCAGTACAGGCATGGTTTGTTGATCTGGGCGTTATCCTTGAGACAAGACGAATCCAGAGAGATCTTGAGCTGTCAATTGACAGGCTTAAATTCCTTTATAACAGGGATATGCTGACAGAGATCTATAACAGAAGAGGTCTTGAGGAATTCTTCAGCGAATACCATGACGAATGCGTAAGGAATAAGACAGGCCTTGCCGTCATTGCATTTGATATGGACGGCCTTAAGACGATAAACGATAACTTTGGCCACAATGAAGGCGACTATGCAATCAAGACTATAGCTTATGGTCTGACCAGATCTGTTAACGGCAACGAAGTCTGTGCAAGAGCAGGCGGCGATGAGTTTATCGTACTTGCGAAAAACTATACCGAAGAAAAGGCTGAACTGTTTATTGAAAAGGTCAGAACTGTCATTGAGCAGAAGGTCATGCTTGACGGCAAGGAATTCAAGGTCGAAGTAAGCTCAGGCATTCATATTGAATATCCTGTTGATACAGGTGAGACCGATGCGCATAAGATATTTGAGCGCTGCCTTAAGGAAGCTGACCAGCAGATGTACTCTGAGAAGAGGCAGCATAAGGGTGGCTGATCCGGAATATATCTGTTCTTATGTTAATTTTGCACAAAACCGACGGAAATTTCTGTCGGTTTTTTGTATTTTCGGTTGGAAATTCCTCTAATTTAGTTTATAATATCTGTTATTTAGGGCAGGTGCCCTTTGATTTTGACGCGCTTATTTATTGAGGCGTCAGCAATACATAACAGGGAGGCAAGGCTACATCAATGGATGCCGCTTATTTATTCAACAAGGGCGAGAACTATATGAGCTATAAGTTCCTCGGCGCTCATCCCTATGAGGATGAGAACGGGAAGGGCTTTATATTCCGCGTTTGGGCTCCTAATGCACGCATGGTCAGCGTTATGGGTGATTTCAATGACTGGGATCCCAACGACTGCCAGATGTTTATGCTTGGAAAGACAGGCATTTGGGAACAGAAGGTTCCTGATGCACAGCAGTGGGACCGCTATAAGTACAGAGTAATCGGTGCTGATAACAGGATATACGAGAAGGGCGACCCCTTCGCAAGACATTTCGAGACCAGACCTAATAATGCGTCTATCATCTATGATCCTGACGATTATATCTGGAACGATGACGAGTTCTGCAAGAACCGTACAGATGCTCTGGCACCTAAGCCGATCAACATCTATGAGATCCATCTGGGTTCATGGAGAAGACATCCGGACGGCAACTTCTTCACATACAGGGAACTCGCAATTGACCTTGCTGATTACTGCAAGAAGATGCACTACACACATGTAGAGCTCATGCCTATCTTAGAGCATCCTCTGGATGACTCATGGGGCTATCAGGTAACAGGCTACTATGCTGTTACTTCAAGATTCGGAACACCTGCAGACTTCAAGTTCATGGTCGATGTCCTTCACCAGAACGGCATCTCCGTTATCCTTGACTGGGTTCCGGCTCACTTCCCGAAGAATATGGAAGGCCTCGTCAGATTCGACGGCACGCCTTGCTATGAATACGCAGATCCGAGGATCGGCGAGCACAGGGAATGGGGCACTTATGTTTTCGATTATTCCAAGAACGAAGTTATCTCGTTCCTGATATCCAATGCGGTCTACTGGATCGATGAATATCATCTTGATGGTATCCGTGTTGATGCTGTTTCCTCCATGCTCTACAGAGACTACGGAAGACAGCAGTATATCCCTAACAGATTCGGCGGCAATGAGAACCTTGAAGCAATCGATTTCTTCAAGAGACTTAACTCAACTATCCGCAAGAACTATCCTCATGCAATGCTCATCGCAGAAGAGTCAACGGCATGGCCTAAGGTATCCCATCCGGTTGAATTCGGAGGACTGGGATTCACTCATAAGTGGAACATGGGCTGGATGCATGACACTTTGGATTATTTCTCGACAGATTCCTATGCAAGAGCATGGCATCACGATGAATTCTGCTTCTCGATGATGTATGCATTCTCCGAGAACTACATCCTGAGCCTGTCTCACGATGAAGTTGTTCACGGCAAGCATTCATTGATCGACAAGATGCCCGGTGATATCTGGAGGAAGTTTGCTTCCTTAAGGACCATGATGATGTATCAGATCAGCCATCCGGGCGGAAAGCTCAACTTCATGGGTTCAGAGTTCGGCCAGTTCATCGAATGGCGTTTCTATGAGCAGCTCGAGTGGTTCCTGTTAGATTACGAATCACACAGACTCCTGCAGAATTTCAACAGCGAACTTAATAAGTTCTACATCGAGAATCCCCAGATGTGGGAAGATGACCACACATGGGCAGGCTTCGAATGGATTGCTGCAGACGACACCAAGAATAACGTATTTGTATACAAGAGATCATGTCCGGATCCCAAGAAGAACGATATCTATGTCGCTCTCAATATGGTTCCCCAGCCGCTCGAAGGCTATGAGATGCCAGTATACGAGCTCGGCACATACAAGATCGTCTTTAATACCGACGATATGTGCCACGGCGGTTCCGGCTATCCTACAGCAACCGACATGAACGGCTGCTTTGAAGCAATCGACGAGCCACTTAACGGCAAGCCTTATAAGGTCAAGATAAACCTTCCTCCTCTGGCAGGTATCTTCTTCATGAAGGTGAAGGATCCTGTAAAGAAGAGGGCTAAGAAGACTGTAAAGGCGCCTGCTAAGAAGCCTGTCGAGAAGAAGACTGCTGCTAAATCTCCCGCGAAGAAGACCGCTAAGGCTGCTCCCAAGAAGGAAGTAAAGACAGCAGAAGCAAAGCCTGCAAAGAAGACAGCGGCAAAAAAGCCCGCTTCTTCCAAGAAGGCTCCGGCAAAAACGAAGAAAACAAATTAACTCATATACGGAGGTAGTTCATTATGGCAAGAACTGAAGTCGTTGCGATGATACTCGCAGGAGGACAGGGAAGCAGACTCGGTGTTCTGACCAAGACGGTAGCAAAACCGGCGGTTCCTTTTGGAAGCCGTTACAGGATAATCGATTTCCCGCTCTCTAACTGTGTAAACTCAGGAATAGAGATCGTTGGCGTTCTTACGCAGTATCAGCCGCTCGCTCTTAATACTTATGTCGGAAACGGCCACCCTTGGGACCTCGACAGAAATAACGCTGGTGCTTATATCCTTCCGCCTTTCCAGAGCAATGCAGGCTCTGACTGGTACAAGGGTACAGCTAACGCTATCTACCAGAATATGAGTTTTATCGACGATAACGATCCTGAATATGTAGTTATTCTCTCGGGTGACCATATCTACAAGATGGATTATGCCGCAATGCTCAAGTCACATATCGAAAAGGGCGCTGACGCGACTATCGCCGTTTATGAGGTACCGTGGGATGAAGCTCCCAGATTCGGTATCCTCAACACCAAAGAGGACGATGTCATCGAAGAGTTCGAAGAAAAGCCTGCTAATCCGAAGAGCAATCTCGCTTCAATGGGTGTTTACATCTTCACATGGAGTGTATTAAGACAGGCATTGATCGAAGATGAAGCAAATCCGAATTCCAACAACGATTTCGGTAAGAACATCGTTCCGAATCTCTTAGCCCAGGGCAAGAAGCTCTGCGCTTACAGATTCGCAGGTTACTGGAAGGACGTAGGAACGATCTCATCCCTCTGGGAAACAAACATGGATATCCTTGATAAGCCTGAAGAGATCAACCTCGTAGACAGATCCTGGAAGATCTTCTCCAGAAACCCTGTTAAGCCTTCACACTTCATCGGTTCAGGCGCAAAGGTCAAGAATTCCGCTCTTACAGACGGATGCCGTATCTTCGGTGACGTAGAGCATTCAGTTCTTTCCGAATCCGTAATCGTTGAGAAGGGCGCTATCGTTAAGGACTGCGTTCTCATGCCGGGCGTTGTCGTCAAGGAAGGCGCACACATCGAGCGCTGCGTTATCGATCAGGGAACTGTTATCGGCAGGAACGTTCAGGCAGGAAGCTTCGTTGAGGGCGAAGGACCTTACACCAATCTTAAGATCTGCTCAGAAGGAATCTGCGTTTTCGAGCGCGGACTTACGATCAAGGAAGGTGCTGTCATTCCACGGAACAGCATGATCGATTCTGATCTGGAAGTTCCTGAAGACTGCAAGATCATCGAGTCAAAATTCAGAGCATGAGGTAAAGGAGATTAAGACATATGTTTAATAATGCGATGGGCCTTATCCTGGCCGACAACAAAAAGATATCTCTGGGTGAGCTCTC
>JAEEGI010019469.1_pt1 | contig 13677 bp, 10 predicted proteins | sample 8958751 | NCBI WGS metagenome assembly JAEEGI01 (sample SAMN16246545, study PRJNA631951) | gut metagenome | biome: gut microbiome; feature: rumen; material: KS-attached | host: Bos | place: Iran: Karaj | collected 2018-10
AGGTTGCGCACGATAGCGCCACCGGGCTTCTGCTCGTTGTTGCTGCCGCCAATGACGACAATACTCTTAGGATTCAGTAATTGCTGGTTAATCATTATTATATAAGTTTTAAGTTTTTAGTCCTTAGTTTTTAGTTGCCGGTTTTGAGTTAATGGTCGTTCTGTAAACCGACTGCAAAGGTACATAAAAAAATCGACAAACAGATGCTTGTCGATTTTTATGAAGTTTTTTAATCAGTCATTTGATCGCGGCAAGTCTATCAAGTGACGTTAAACGGCTTGTTTTCACTCGCTCAAAAGGCAGTCGATGAGCGTGGTCACATCGTCCAAATCGAACATACCGTCATTGTTTATGTCACCGATCGAAGTGTTTCTGATACCCGTCAGCAGCCAGTCGATCATTGTGCTGAGGTCGTCGATGTCGATGATACCGTTGCCGCTCAAGTCACCCAATATCTGTGTAGATTCGCCGTGCAGGTTGATGGTGACCGTAGGCACGCCGGCATTAGCGCAAGTGACCTTGAGGGTCGCATCATGCGTGCCGCAGTAGCGCGGAACATAGCTGATGGCAACAGTACAGATGTTGGTGATGGTGCTCGCTTTCACGATGTGGGCCGAGAAATTGGATTTGTCGGCACCTTCGATCTGGAATGAATAGTTGCCGCCCCCGGGAATTGCGCAGATCATGACGTCGCCATCTTTGCCCTTGGACCTGACGACGGGCTGATCGGGGTCAGTGGGAACTTCGGCATCAGCAAACCTGACGGCGCCTTTGTGGGTGACTATTTGACCGACATAGGCAGTGAAATCTTCGGTCTGATTGTTCACGAACATGACTTCGGGGAAGACAGGATCAGCTGTCAACGGAATGGCGACATCTTCGGCACCAGCGCTTGTGAGCACGACACTGACAGGCCAAATGTATTGGGAAACCGGCAGACACTTCACTGTCACGTTAACACCGGCAGCTGCAGCCTCGGGTGTGATGGTTTCGGGCGTCACCTGATAGAAATAGGTGTGGCGTCCCTCGAGCGCCAAGTTGATATTGTCACTCAGGTTTTGTCCTGTCACCACGAAGGTCTGGGTCATGGGATAGCCGATTTCCACCTCGCCGAAGTTCATGCTTTCAACGTTGGCGGTGATGACAGCCGATGCAGCCCATCCTTGAACCGTTGCGAGGATGAGTGCTATTGCGAAAAGTAATTTAGATTTCATTATTTCAATGATTTTGGGGTTAATAATAATGTGCTTGCAAATTTCGCAATAAATCGTCAAATTTGCAAGTGATTTGCTGAAAAATCAATCAATTAGGGCTCGGGCAATTCGGCAGTGCCTTCAAAGGCGATGGTTGCCGGGCCGCTGAGATAAACGTGGCCGTCGGTCTCGCGCCAATCGATGTCCAGGGTGCCTCCATCCATGATGACCTTGGAGTGACGTCCACACTTGCCCGTGATGGCAGCCGCCACAGCGGTGGCGCAGGCGCCTGTACCGCATGCCATCGTGATGCCGCTGCCGCGTTCCCACACGCGCATGCGGATGCCGTCCTCTTTGACTTGGGCAAACTCGATATTGCAACGCTCCGGGAAACGGGAATGGTGCTCAAGGCGTGACCCCTCACGAGCCACGTCCACGGCATCGATGTCGTCAACAAAGATGACGTAGTGGGGGTTGCCCATCGAGACAAACACACCGTCGGGCAGCGCCTCGCCCTCGGTTAAGAACAGATGTTCATCTTCAAGGACTGGAGTCTCCATGTCCACAGTCACGCTTGTCACAGTTCCAGCTTCATCCACTGCCAGGTCAAGGGTTTTGATGCCCGACGCCGTCAGCAGGCGGATGTGTCGTTTATCTGTCATGCCGCGTTCATAGACATATTTGCCGATGCAGCGGCAGGCATTGCCGCACATGAGCCCCTCCGAGCCGTCGGCGTTGAAGATGCGCATCGTGAAGTCGGCATCGGGTGTCGACGCCTTGCCGATGAGCACCAGACCGTCGCTGCCGATGCCAAAGTGATAACGGCTCCAGATAATGGAGACAGACTCGGGATTCTCGATAGTGTAGAGGGACGTGTCCACAAAGATGTAGTCATTTCCCCCACCGTGCATCTTGATAAAATGAATTGTCTGATTCATCATGTTTTGAATTAAGGTCTGCAAAAGTAATCATTATTCAGAAAAATACCCTAATTTTGCCGCCAGTTTTATTAACACGATTTTCCTTAAATCAAAAAACGATTCTAATGCCAAAGTATAATTTTGACAAATGCATTGACCGACGTGGCACCCATTGTAAAAAAGTTGACTTGTTGGATGACCTTTATGGGCGTCACGATTTGCTTCCCTTGTGGATAGCTGACATGGACTTCCCTGTGTGTCCCGAAATCAGTGATGCGCTGGTATCACGGTTCGGTGACCATCCCATTTACGGATATACGCTTCCGTATGACGAGTATTGGCAATCGATTATCGATTGGCAACGGCGTCGCAACGGCTTCGAAATCAGCCGAGAAGAGATGACATTCATGCCTGGTGGAATGCCTGCCCTGGGCATGGTACTCAACTTCTACACCAGTCCTGGTGATCGCGTGGTGCTTCAGGAGCCTGTGTACTACGACTTCAAGGATGTAATTGAAGGGAACCGTCGATTAGCGGTGCGCAACAACCTTGTACCCACTGGTGATCATTTCTATCGAATGGACCTTGACGACCTGGAGCGTGTTTTCATTGAGCAGAAACCGCGACTCATGATTGTATGCAACCCTCAGAATCCTATTGGAATCGTGTGGAAAAAAGAAGAACTGCAACAAGTCGCCGCACTGGCTCGCAAGCATAATGTGATTATCTTCAGTGACGAGGTGTTTGGCGACATGACACTTTTTGGGCACAAGCACATCCCACTGGCGACAGTGAGCGAAGATGCGGCAGCTGTGACCATTACCTGTGGGTCGCCAGGAAAGACATTCAATATTCCAGGAGTAAAAAGCACTTGGCTGGTAATCAAGAACCCGGAATTGCGTCAGGAATTCTATCGTTGGGTAGAGGTGAACGAGTTGTGTAATGCCAATATCACGGCACTGCTCGCCACCGAGGTGGGTTATCGTCGTTGTGAGCCTTGGCTCGAGGCATGCAAGCAATATATTGAGCAGAATGTGCTCTATGTTGCTCAATACTGCAAAGAACACATCCCCAGCATTTATGCCATCAAGCCGCAAGCGTCGTTCTTGATGTGGCTCGACTGCAGGCGATTAGGACTTGATCATGCCGAACTGGTGCGTTTCTTTGCCGAAGAAGCACACCTTGCTCTCAACGATGGCGAAATATATGGCGTTCCTGGCTATTGCCACATGCGACTGAATGTGGGAACTCCGCGTGAACGCCTCGAACAGGCCATGCATCAACTCGAGGCTGCCGTCAACGCACTGAAGTAATCTTTATCAAACATCAATTCAATAACGGAAAGGGGGCAGTGATTTTGCCCCCTTTTCTGTTCAATATAAATACTGCTGGACAGCAGACCAAGGGAAAATTGTAAAAAAAAATCAGACAATTTTATAAAGAATTTCCGTTAAATATAAAAATAATGCGTTTTTCTTGATGGCGGTTGAAATGAGGCACTCTATTTTTGCAAGCGAAACGATGTTTATTTCTATCTGATGTTTAACTATCAATCTCATAAAAACATGGCAAAGAAATTTTTATTGGCAGTGGTTGCGCTTTTCGCATTGACCATGCAAGCACAAGTGAAGCCCGAGGTATCTGAAACAGTAGAATTGATGAGCATTCTCTCCCATATTGCGGGCTTTGAAGAGTACAACATGAACATGGGTGGCCAGTACATTGAGGACATTGAGTCCAGCTTCGCCACTTTCAAGGAACACCCCATCATTAGTCATTATCAGGGCTTAAGGGAGCAATATGGCATCGGCTACAATGCCCCGATGGATCTGGCTGTAAACCTTGTTATTGATGGGCAGCGCATGAAATTCATTGGCGACAAGAATTGCATGGATGGGCGTTGGATGAACGTTGACATTGACAATTTCGTCGACCAGCTCAACCAGTTCTATTCCGATACTCGTTTCCACGAGTTCTATCAGCAGCACCAGGACTTCTATCAGGAGGTACTGCGTCAATACAACGCCAACGCGATGCAATATTTCCATCAGGATTGGTATTCCCGTTTCTACGGCGTTGAGCCTGGAGAGGTGTTCCGCATTATCATTGGCTTTGTTAATGGGGGCAATAACTATGCTGCACGCCGTCAATTCCCGGGGCAGCCCAAGGAAAACTTCTCGGTTTGCGGCTATTGGAATCACCCGCAGATGGGTTCGATTCTCGACCCTGACAACGCTAAAAAATATGCTGCGCCAACACTCATCCACGAGTTCAACCATTCATTTGTCAATCCACTTCAGGAGATTGAGAAGAACGCTAAGTTGCTGGGTGACATCCCTGAGAGACTGCTCAATCAGAATTACTACATCATGCAGCAACAGGCCTACGGCAAGAGCCAGACTGTCTTCAACGAGAGTGTCGTGCGTGCAGCTACCATTATTTATATGATGGAAAACGGCTTCTCGCCTCAGGAAATAAACGAAGAGCTGAATGTCCAGTTAGGTTGTGGTTTCGCCTGGATGCCCGAACTTGTCACCGCGCTACGCGACTATACCACTCATCGCAACAAATATCCGACTCTGAACGACTTCTATCCCCAAATTGCCAAGGTCTTGAACAAGTACCTAGACCAACACCAAAAACGAATGGAAAAGCCTCTCAGCCTGAGCCAAACGCTTAAGAAAACCGACAAATCCACAGCATCAATCAATGCCGAGGTCATGGAAACTGTTGAGTTGATGGCAGTTCTCTCACGTATTGCAGATTTCGTGGAGTATTGCCAAGACAATGATGGGCCTTATCTCCAGGACATCGACCAGCGGTTCGCATCGTTCAAGCAACACCCTGTCGTTGAGTACTACCAGAAACTCAGGGAACAATATGGCATTGCTTATGACGCCCCGATGAGCCTGGCCGTGAGACTCGCTGTTGATGACGGTAAGATTGTGAAACTCCAGGAAGAGGCCGGTGATTGCGGTTTGGATGACCGTTGGAATCAGGTGAACATGAACGAATTCTTGGGCCTGCTCAACCAGTTCTACACCGACACCCGCTTCAATGAATTCTATCAGCAGCATCAGTCGTTCTATCAAGATGTTCTCAAGAAACTCAACGACAATGTGATGTCCTCGGTTCATCCCAATTGGTTAGCCGATTTCTTCGGTAAGGGAACTCCAGATCAGTACAAGGTTGTCATTGGTTTTGCCATTGGACGGAACGGTTTTGGAGCAAAGCGCCATTTGAAGGGCCAGCCTTGGGACCAAATCAATGTCGTCAATATCAGTCTCGATGGCCAAGGAAACCTTAGCAAGAGGACTAATGATATCGCAGCAGGGCTTAATAGTATGTTCAATCAGTTTTCTCGCGAGCCACTCATTGGTAATGAGAGCATAACGGGTGCCCTCAGCGAGGTGGGTGAAAAGCTGTATTACATGAACCAAGCGCAGATGAAGATGAACGAAATTCAAGACGGTAAATCGGCCATCGTAAAAAGCATCGTTGCGGCAGCCAATTTCATTTCCATGAAGGAAAACGGCATCAGTGCCGAGCAAGCAAGCCAATATTTGAACAACTATTCCACGGCCATTGCTTGGATGCCCGAACTCGTGACCGCCCTGGGCGACTATGCTAACAACCGCAGCAAGTATCGGTCCATCAGCGAGTTCTATCCCCAGCTTGCCAAGGTACTGAGCAAGTATCTCCAGAAAGAGCAGCAGCGCTATGACAAGGCACTGAAATAATCCCATCAACTATTTCGATAATTCACGGGAAGGGGGCAGTGATTTTGCCTCCTTTTCTGCTGATATTGGTCAAAAATCCTTAAAAAATTTGTGGGGTGCAGAATAATGTGTAACTTTGTGAGTTGAAATATACTTCTAATACATCTAAATATTTGAGACAATACTAGTTAAACCTTATAATAATGAGAAAGTTACTCTTAGGTGATGAGGCTATCGCCCAGGGTGCGCTTGACGCGGGCCTGAGTGGTGTGTATGCCTATCCGGGTACTCCCTCGACTGAGATCACGGAGTACATTCAGAATTCCAAGTTAGCGGTGGAACGCAACGTTCATCGCCGCTGGTGTACAAATGAGAAGACGGCTATGGAGGCTGCCCTGGGCATGTCCTTCATGGGCAAGCGTGCGCTGGTCTGCATGAAGCATGTGGGCTTGAACGTGTGCGCCGACCCGTTCGTTAACTCGGGCATGACGGGTGTGAACGGCGGTCTGGTGGTCCTCGTGGCCGACGACCCCTCGATGCACTCCTCACAGGACGAGCAGGACAGCCGCTTCTACGGCAAGTTTGCGATGATTCCCACGCTGGAGCCCAGCACTCAGCAGGAGGCCTACGACATGATGGAGAAGGCCTACGAGCTGAGCGAGGAGGTTTGCCTCCCCGTGCTCATGCGCGTGACCACCCGCATGGCCCACAGCCGTGCCGTTGTCGAGGTGAAGGAGACACCGCGTGCCGAGAACGAATTGAACTATGACGCTAAGGCCAGCCACTGGGTATTGCTCCCCGGCAATGCCATCAAGCGCAACATCACGGTGACGGGTCAGCAGGCCGAACTTGAGGAGCGTGCCGTCAAGAGCGAGTACAACAAGTATGTTGACGCTCCCGACCACTCGATGGGTGTCATCGCTACCGGTATCGCTTACAATTACCTGATGGAGTGCTACCCCGACGGTTGCCCCTATCCCGTGCTGAAGATCAGCCAGTATCCCATGCCCAAGGAACTCATCCGCCGCATGACCGAGGAGTGTGACGCCGTCCTCATTGCTGAGGAGGGTCAGCCCTTTGTCGAGGACCTCGTCCGCGGTGTGATGCCCGGCAATGCCGTTATCAAGGGCCGTCTGACGGGCGAACTGCCCCGCACGGGCGAGCTCAGCCCCGACGCCCTCAAGAGCGCTCTGGGTATTGAGGTGCGCGAGGGTTATGACAGCTGCGAGGATGTGGCTCCGCGTCCCCCCGCATTGTGCCAGGGTTGCGGCCACCGCGACGTTTACACTGCCCTGAACGAGGTGCTGAAGGATTATCCCAATGCCCGCGTGTTTGGCGACATCGGTTGCTACACCCTGGGCTTCATGCCGCCGTTCAAGGCCATCCACTCGTGTGTTGACATGGGTGCCAGCATCACTATGGCCAAGGGTGCCAGCGATGCCGGCCAGTGGCCCGCTGTTGCCATCATCGGCGACTCGACCTTTACCCACTCGGGTATGACGGGTCTGCTTGATGCCATCAACGAGAACGCCAACATCACCGTCATCATCAGCGACAACCTCACCACCGGTATGACCGGCGGTCAGGACTCGGCCGGTACCGGTAAGTTCGAGGCCATCTGCCGTGGCCTGGGCTTGCCCGAGGAGCACCTGCGTGTGGTAGTTCCCCTGCCCAAGAATATGCCCGAGATCACGCAGATGATGCGTGAGGAGATCGAGTACCGCGGCACCAGCGTGATTATCCCGCGCCGCGAGTGCATGCAAACATTACAACGTCATCTCAAACAAAAGAAAGCACAGGAGGCAAAGCAATGAAAACTGATATCATCCTTTGCGGCGTGGGCGGACAAGGTATCCTGTCCATCGCCACCGTGATTGGCGAAGCTGCCATGCACGAGAATCTTTATATCAAGCAAGCCGAGGTTCACGGCATGTCGCAGCGTGGCGGTGACGTGCAGTCCAACCTGCGCATCAGCAGTAACCCCATCCACAGCGACCTCATCGCTAAGGGATCGGCCGATGTCATCATCTCGATGGAGCCGATGGAGGCACTGCGTTACCTGCCCTTCCTGAGCAAGGAGGGCTGGATCATCACTTCGAGCAAGCCCTTTATCAATATCACCAACTATCCCGAGGTGGACACCGTGATGGCCGACCTGGCCAAGGTGAAGAATGTCATCACCCTCGACATCGAGCAGCTGGCCAAGGACAACGAGATTCCCCGCTCGGCCAACGTGATCCTGCTGGGTGCTGCCCAGAAGGCCCTCGGCATCGAGTATGACAAGCTGGAGAACGCTATCCGCCGCGTCTTTGGCCGCAAGGGCGACGCCGTGGTCGAGGCTAACCTCAAGGCACTTGCCATCGGAAAGGAGGCCCAGCGATGAAGCCCACACCCATTAGCCGCGAGATCATCGATCGCGCGATTGACGAGTACGGCATCATTGACTATGCCAACGCCACCATCCGCGAGGTGAAAGCCATCGCCGAACGCGCCGAGCGCGAGTCGGGCCAGGAGTTCATCAAGATGGAGATGGGTATTCCCGGTCTGCCCGCTGCCAAGATCGGTGTCGAGGCACAGATCAAGGCCCTGCAGAACGGTTGCGCCCGCCTCTATCCCGCCTTGCCCGGTGAGCCCATGATCAAGGAGGCTACATCGCGTTTCATCAAGGCGTTTATCGACATCGACATCCCCGCCGAGTGCTGCATCCCCACCGTGGGCTCGATGCAGGGCACCTTCGCTTCGTTGCTCACCATCACCCAGAGCAACAAGAAGAAAAACAAGGCCCTCTTTATCGACCCCGGTTTCCCCGTGCAGAAGCTCCAGCTGGAGATTCAGGACGTGCCTTACGAGACGTTCGACATCTACGAGTTCCGCGGCAAGAAGCTGCGCGCCAAGCTCGAGGAGTATATGGCCAAGGGCGACGTTTGCTGCCTGATCTACAGCAACCCCAACAACCCTGCCTGGATTTGCCTGACTGACGAGGAATTGAAGGACATCGGCGAGCTGGCCACCAAGTATGACGTTATCGTGCTTGAGGACCTGGCTTACTTTGCCATGGACTTCCGTCTGGACATCAGCAAGCCCTTTGAGCCGCCCTTCCAGCCCAGCGTGGCCAAATACACCGACAACTACATCATGCACATCAGTGGCAGCAAGGCCTTCTCCTATGCCGGCGAGCGCATCGCTATGACTTGCATCAGCCCGGCCATCTTCAACCGCCACTATCCCGATTTGTCGGCCCGCTACGACGGACTGCCCTTCGGCAAGGTGTTCATCACCCGCACGCTCTATGCCCTGTCATCGGGTACGAGCCACAGCGCCCAGTATGCGCTTGCAGCCATCATGGACGCTGCCAGCAACGGTGAGTATCACTTCCGTGACGACGTCATCGTCTATGGTGAGCGCGCCCACAAGCTCAAGGAAATCTTCACCCGCCACGGCTTCCGCATCGTCTATGGTATGGACGGTGACAAGCCCATTGCCGACGGCTTCTACTTTACCATCGGCTACGGCAAGATGACCAGCGGTGAGTTGGCACGCGAGTTGATGTACTACGGCGTGAGCGCCATCTGCCTGGCCACTACCGGCTCATGGCAGGAAGGCCTGCGCGTGTGCACCTCGTTCATCCAGGATCACCAGTACAAGATCCTTGACGAGCGCATGGCTATCTTTGCCGAGAACAATCCTATTGATTAGGCATTAGGCATTAGGCACTAGGCACTAGGCATTAGGTGTTAGGCGTTAGGCATTAGGCATTAGGCCTTAGGCACTAGGCATTAGGCCCTAAAACCTAAAGCCTAAAGCCTAAAACCTAAAAAGAACTAAGATGTACTGTTAAGAAACTGTATTTTATCAAATACACGCACAATAATTGAGGATGTGTCAGGATTCTGGCACATCCTCACGTTTTTCTAGGGGCCAGCATCTATATCAACGGATTCTTTTGGTAGTTTCAATTTTTTTGTATATTTGCGGTTGGAAACTTAACCTAAACCTTTACAGCTATGGACATTAACAGACGTGAATTCCTGCGCCGCATCGGTATCACCGCTGGCTCGGCAGCAGCGTTGGCGGCCCTGGAGCCGTTCAGCATGTTGGCTGGCACGACCAGCAGTCATCAATCCCCGGGAATGGCGCCCGACCAGGCCGTCCGCATGACCTATCGTGTGCAGCGCGGCACGGGCGAGCAGGTGTCGCTGTTGGGTTTCGGCATGATGCGCCTGCCCCGTGACAACCAGGAGCTGGTCAACCAGCTGGTGGACTACGCCATTGCCCATGGCGTGAACTACTTCGACACCGCCCCGATCTATGGCGGTGGCCTGAACGAGGGCATCACCGGTGCCGCTTTGAGCCGCCATCCCCGCGAGAAATACTATGTGGCTACCAAGATGTCGAACTACAACGAGAGCCTCTGGGCCCTTGACGAGGCTAAGAAGATGTACGAGAGCTCCTTCGAGAAACTGCGGGTAGATTACATCGACTATTACCTGTTGCACGGAATAGGGCAGGGCGGAATGGATAGCCTGAACGGCCGTTTCATCGACAACGGCTTGCTCGATTTCCTCCTTGGCGAGCGTGAGGCGGGCCGCATACGCCATCTGGGCTTCTCCTATCATGGCGACGTGAGGGTGTTTGACTGGCTCATCGACCACAATGACAAGTACCATTGGGACTTCGTGCAGATTCAGATGAATTTCTTGGACTGGCGCCATGCATCGCTCAACAAGAGCGGCAGGAAGCATGATGCCGACGCCGAGTATCTTTACGACAAACTCGAGAAGGCAGGCATTCAGGTCGTGGTGATGGAACCCTTGCGCGGCGGTTCTCTGGCTAATATGTCCGATGAATATGCCAGCCAGCTGCGGGCCGTGCGTCCCGATGCCCTGCCGGCCGAGTGGGCCTTCCGTTGGGTGGGATCGCATCCCAACATTCTGACCACCTTGAGCGGCATGAACCAGATGGAACACCTGGAACAGAACGTGCACACTTTTTCGCCTCTCGACCTGTGTACCGATGCCGAGAACGCCCTGCTTGAGAAAATCGCCGACGGCATGGCGGGCATTCCCGTTATTCTCTGCACCGCTTGTGCCTATTGCATGCCGTGTCCCTATGGCGTAGACATACCGGGCAACTTCAGTTTCTATAACGAGGCCGTCAACCAGCACATCCTGCCCCTGCCGGTGCCCACCGCCCCCGATTATGCCGAGCGCAAGGAGCGCTTCCTCACCGGCTATCGTGAGGCCCTGCCTGCCGATGCCCGTGCCAACCAGTGTGTCGATTGCGAGGCCTGCCTGTCAAAGTGCCCGCAGCAGATACGCATCCCCAACCAGATGAGCCGCATCGTCGAGCTCATGAGGAAATCCTGACAGAAAACGAAGTAATTTGCTAAATTTCCCGTGCCTTAGTACGGTTATATTGCCGTGTCATGAATTTATGACACGGCACCTCATTGTTTTTGGGCCCTTTGGCGGAGGTTAGAACTCGAAGCCCAGGTTGATGTAGAAGGAGACGTTTTTAGTGTAGTTGCTCCAACTCAGCGAGCCGCCCAGGGGGCCGAGGATACTGTTATAGGCGTAGCCTATCTGGGTGCCCCAGATGGGCTTGCCTTTAAAGATGTCACCCAGTTTGTTGTCATGTTCGGCGACGTGACCCTTGACCATGAGGTAGTGCTCCTTGAACAGGCGCTGCTGCACCTTGAGGCCTGCCACGAGCACATTCTTCTCCATGAAATGGCAGTAGCCGAAGCCCGAGAACGGCAGCTGCTGGGCATAGTAGATGCCACCGCGGTTGCCGCCCAGCATGTTCATGGCCGTTGTGGGAATGTCGCTGCCGAAGAGCATGCGGCCATAGACCATGGGCTGCAGATGGGTCGTGGAAGTCAAAGGGACATTCATGCGCCAACGGGCGCTCACCTCGCTGAACCCGGCATGGCCTTTCCACTGGGCAAAGTTGTCAGTATAGTAGGCATATAGTGCCTCGGCGCGCATACCCGTGTGGGTAAAGTACCAGTGGTCCTCACTGTTGTACTGGGCGCGGGCATGGTAGCTGAAGTAGTACTCGTTTTTCAGGAAGTCGTGGACGCTGTATTCGCTTTTCAGCACATCATAGTGGTGGTAATGCTCCCAGGCGATGCCCAGGTCAACGTTCAGGTTGAGCGCGTCAAACGAGAACAGGGTGGCATTGGCTTTCTGATAGATGAATTTTATAGCATCAGAGCGATGCTTGCCCTGGTACAGGTCGATGTCTTCGTGCCAGATTTCATAGGACAGGCCTATCTTGCTGTGAGGCTTGGGTATCATGTTCCAGGCCAGGCGGCCCATGGTGCGCTTGCCCAGACGCAGGGTGAGGTCCAGCGTCTTGTCGAGTTTGTTGCCGAAGTAATAGGTCGCACCCACTTGTGCGGCCACCAGTTCCTCGTTGTCATAGCGCACGCCCACGCTCGCCTTGATGGAGTTCTTGGCATTCTCCTCGTTCACGAGTTTGCCCGCCGTGGTGTTGTCGATGTCGCTCAGGCTGATGATGCTGTATTCGGGCTTGTAGTCGTCAGGAACACCGACCCTCTTCTTGAGCATCATGATGGAGTCCATCTGGGCCCTTGCTGCCTCCTCGCCGCGCTTGATCAGCTCCTTGATGGCCGAGCGGTAGAAGTGGGCTGCCGAATAGCCCCTGACAGGCACGCGGATGATGAGGTCGCAGTACTTGTCGTTCTCGTCGCTGCGGTTGCGGATGTCGGCTCCCACCGAGCGCTCCAGGATATCGGACGTGGAGTAGTATTTATCGTTCAGACCCAAATCGGTCCTGACGCCGATGACGATGTCGGCACCCATCTTGCGTGCCAGGTCGGCAGGGAAATTGTTCTTGGTGCCGCCATCGACCAGGATATAGGGATCCATTCTCACGGGGGCGAAAACACCGGGAACGGCCATGCTCGCCCTGATGGAGCGGGGCAGCGAGCCGTGGTCAAGCACCACCTGGCTGTCGGTAACCAGGTCGGTGGCAATGCACCCGAAGGGGCGCGGCAGCGTCTTGAAGTCGATGTCCTCGGGCTGGCGCAGGTAGTGGCGCAGGGTCTTCTCGACGTTGATGCCGCGGATGAAGCCTCCCGCCAGCGTGTCCTGGCTCTTGTCCAGGAACAGGCGGTAGTCAAACAGGTAGATGTTCTGCTTCTCGCGTTCGGCAAGGGTCTGGTTTCTCATCGACAAGCGGTCGCGCAGGATGTCACCCCAGTCCATGCTGTTGACGATGGTCTCGATGTCGGCCGCGTCATACCCCACGGCATACATGCCGCCGATGATGCTGCCCATCGAGGTGCCGGTCACCATGTCGATGGGCATGCCGGCCTCTTCCAGCACCTTGAGGGCGCCGATATGGATAGTACCCATGGCACCGCCGCCGCACAGCACGACAGCCACTTTCTTGCGTTTTTCAACTACCGGCTGGGCAACCATTCCGATTGCCGCCAGCAGCAAGATAATAGAGGTAATGAATCGTTTCATGACAATGTTTTTTTGTTTATTCTGCAAAGTTACATCTTTTTTTGTTACCTTTGCACATCGACTATAAAACCGTTACTGCATTATGAAAACATATCTCGTGACTGGAGCCGCAGGTTTTATTGGCTCAAACTTTGTGAAATACATCCTTAACAAGTATGGCGACAACATCGAGGTCATCATTCTCGACGCCTTGACCTATGCCGGCAACCTGGCATCCATCAAGGAGGAAATCGAGCGTCCCAACGTGACCTTCATCCGCGGCGACGTGGGCGACCGTGAACTGGTGCAGGACATCCTGCAGGACAACGATGTGGACTATATCGTCAACTTTGCCGCCGAGAGCCATGTG
>JAEEGI010019475.1_pt1 | contig 13676 bp, 10 predicted proteins | sample 8958751 | NCBI WGS metagenome assembly JAEEGI01 (sample SAMN16246545, study PRJNA631951) | gut metagenome | biome: gut microbiome; feature: rumen; material: KS-attached | host: Bos | place: Iran: Karaj | collected 2018-10
TGTTCCAAGTCCCGATCGAAGTCGGATTCCTTTCCGACAGGGAAAAAGATGTATTTGAGAGCACGCTGCTCGGAACTCTCAGACATTTCAAAGAATAATAAATCCTGACAACAATAAAAAGAGGGTGACCTTACGGCCACCCTCTATTCAATTCATAATATCAGGTTCGACTAGAATCCTTCGTTCTGGACAAGGTTCGGGTTGACCTGGAGCTCGTAGGTAGGCACAGGCCAGGTGATGAGCTTGGGAGCTCCGGCGGCGATAGTCCTCTGCTCGAAGCCGGCACCCTGCATGATCAGGTTAGCGCAGCCATCCTGAGGGGTCCTGGCGCCGATGCCGTCGCCCCAGCGCTTGATGCAGCTCAGGCGGAGTCCCTCTCCGACAGTCTCCTTGAACCACTCGTTCTTGACGCTCTCCATCGATCCGTCGGTCAGCGTGGCGTGCCTCGCGGTCTGGATGGCGTTGAGCATCTCCTTGGCCTTGGCGGCGTTGCCGGACTGGGCGTAGGCCTCGGCGGCGATCAGGTACATCTCGCCGATGAGGATGGGCTTCCTGGCGTGACGGGCCTGGGGAACGTTACCGGAGTTGAGGGCCGGGTTGTTGTAGTACTTGACGAAGGTGTAGAACTGGCCCTCGTAGTAGGATCCGGTCACGAAGTTGGGGATCTCGTTGGTGAACCAGTGCTTGAAGCGCAGGTCCTCGGGCTCGTAGGCCTCGACCAGCTTCTTGGTCGGGAAGTAATATGAGCGGAAGTTGAGTCCCTTGTCGTTAGCGTAGTTGGTCAGTGTGTAGATGTCGTTGACACCATATCCCTCGTTCTTGGAGGCGTACATCTGGATGATGGGCTCGGTGCCCTTGTCATCGGTGTACTCGGCGGCCATCTCCTCGTCTGTCGAGGCGAGCTTGTAGTTGCCGGTGTTGATGACGGCCTCAGCGTAGCGGGCGGCGTTGGCGTAGTCCTTGATGTCGAGGTAGTACCTGGCGTAGATGGCGTTGACGGCGTCAATGGTCGGGTAGTCAGCCCTGGCGGCACCGGTCTCGCTGGCGAGGATGCCGGCGGCGGCGTCAAGGTCGGCCTTCACCTGGGCGTAGACCTCGGCGACAGTGGCCCTGGCGGGTTTCTCGAGCTGGTCATAGACCAGGACGAGCGGGACGGCGAGGTCGGATGATGAGCTGCTGCCGTAAGGCTTTCCGAAGTGCCTCGCGAGGTGGAGGTAAGCGGAGGCGCGGCAGAAGAGGGCCTCACCCTTGACGAACTGGGCGTACTCCTTCAGGTCGTCGGCGACGTTGTCGGCGTTGGCGATGAAGATGTTGTAGTTCTTGATGGAGCCGTAGGCGCCGGACCAGTGGTCACGCGTGTTGTACTCCTGGTCGGTGAAGTCGACGTCCATTCTGTGGACGGATCCGTAGTTGTTACCATAGTCGGCCGAGGCGTTGAAGTAGTCAACCATGACCTCCTGGGTCTGGGAGTGCACGCCGTAGAACAGGCCGCGGTAGGACGAGAGGATACCGTTCTCGAACTCGGACACGTCAGTGTCGGAGATCATCAGGGGCTCCCCCTCGACGTAGGCGATCGAGGTCGTCGGCTTGAGGTTCAGATCGCAGGACGAAAGGACTGAAGCTATCGCCACAGCGGCAATCATATATATGAATGATTTCTTCATGACTTTCTTACTTTAAAATTAGAATGTGATCTCAATACCACCGAGGTGCTGCTTGGTGTTACCGACCTTACCGTAGGTGAGGTTGGAGTTGACCTCGGGATCGATACCGTCATACTTGGTGAAGGTGAGGAGGTTACGTCCGGTGTAGGTGATCCTCACGCGGCTCAGGACTCCGCCGGTCCAGTCGAGCCAGCGCTTAGGCAGGCTGTAACCGACCTGGAGGTTCTTCAGACGGAGGAAGCTCGCGTCCTCGAGGAGGTGGGAGTCGAACTGCATGACGTATCCCTTGCCCCAGGCGGGCCACTTGGCGTCGGTGTTCTCCGGGGTCCAGAAGTCGGCCACCATCTTGTGGGTGGTCATCGTGTTGAAGCTGAACGGGTTGGCGTAGAAGTAACCGTCATTGGAGATGAGGGTCTTTCCGAGGACGTACGAGAAGTCGGCCTGGAGGGAGAGTCCCTTGTAGCGGCCGGAGAAGCCAAAACCTCCGTTGATCGGGGCGTAGCGGACCTTGCCGGAGCACTGGGTCAGAGCGGCGCTACTGAAACTCTTGGTGATCCTGTTGGGATCCATGGTGGTCACGGTCATGTCATCGCCGGGGACGTACCATGTGGGAGCTCCGTCGGTCGGGTCGATGCCCGCGAACATCGGATAGTAGAAGGAGACCGGCTGTCCGACCTTGTAGGTGATACCGGTGTTGGCGATCTCCCACCTGTCCCTGCCGCCGAACAGCTCGGTGACGACCTGCTTGTTGTAGTTGAAGGTGGTGTTGAACCTGAGGCCGTAGTCCTTGCCCTGGATGATGTCGAACCCGAGGGTGACGTCAACTCCCCTGTTCCTCAAGCCGCCGACGTTGTCGGTGAGGCTGGAGAATCCGGCGGTGTAGGGATAAGGGACGCTCATGAGCATCGAGGAGGTCTGCCTGTTGTAGAAGGCGATGTCGAAGTCAAGGAAGTTGAACGCGCGTCCGGTCAGGGCGACATTCAGCAAGGCCTGCTTCTCCCATGTGAGCCCGTTGTTGCTCGGGCTGGAGACGACCTTGGAGGTCTGGGTCGCGTAAGAGGTGGTGGTTCCCACCTTGGCGAGGGCGTCGTAGTCACCGATACCGGCGTTACCCTGGGTACCGTAGCTGACCTTGAGGTTGAGGTCGTTGAAGGCCCTGGAGTCCCTCATGAACCCCTCCTTCTTGATCTTCCACATGGCACCGGCCGACCAGAACCATGCGTTCCTGTTGTCCTTACCGAACCTCGAGCAGGCGTCGTTACGGACGGTGGCGTCGATGATGTACTTGTCGGCGAAGGAGTAGTCGGCGTGGCCGAAGAACGAGAGGAACTTGCTCTCGGTGTGGGACTCGCTCATGGCGTAGGTGTCCTGGGTACCGTTCTGCAGGTTCATCAGACGGTCATCGGTCTGATTATCTGACACGGCGTAGTAGTAGTCGTAGAAGTTGGCGATGCCCTCATGTCCGACGAGAATCGACACGTGGTTCTCGGGGTTGATGTCGAAGGCGTACTCGATGGTGTTGGTGATGGTGGCGGAATAATCAAACTCCGTGCTCTTGCCTTTTTCTCCGGAACCAGCGTTCGCATAGTATGACGGATAGCTGATCCAGTTGTCGAGAACGATGTAGCCGTCGACACCGGCCCTTGATGTGAACTTGAGGTTCTTCACGGGCTCGATCTCCACAAAGAAGTTGCCGTTGGCGCCGTAGCGGTCGTAACGGTCGGGATTCTTGGACATCTGGTACTGAGGCACGGGACGTCCGTCAGAGAACCTCTCGGCGGGCAGGTTGCCGTTCTCGTCAACCGCCGGGTAGAGAGGGAGGAGGAGGAAGGACAGACCACCCCTGGTGGAGTTGGATGTGCTACTGGAGTTTCCCCAGTTGGAGTTCTGCTGCCTCTTGTCGAGGTTGAGACCGAGGTTGAGACCGACCTTCAGCCAGTCCTTCGGGTGACCCTGGACGTTGGAGCGGAGGGTGTAGCGGTCGTAGTAGTTACCGATGGAGGTACCCCTCTGGTGGAACTGGGAGCCGCCGATCATGTAGGCGATCTTGCTTCCGCCGCCCTCGATTGTGACGTCGTTCTGGTATTGGGGGTTGTTGAACTGCTGGTAGTAGTTGTACCACTTCGTGTCGGCGTCGTAGCCCTTGCTGGTGAAGTTTTGGTTGATCCATTCGGCCGAGTGGATTCCGGAGTCAATCCAGAACTGCTTCAGCTCGGGGCCGCCCATCATGCTCTTGTAGAGGGTCATGTCGGCGAGGGTTGAGATACCGTACTGGGAACGGACGGTGACGGATGCCTGCGAGTTGTAGGATCCTGACTTTGTCGTGACGTAGACGACACCGTTAGCCGCACGGGCGCCGTAGATGGAGGTCGCGGAGGCGTCCTTCATGACGGTGATGTTCTTGATGTCATTAGGGTTCATACCCATGATGGCGCGGCTCGATGACGGGATACCGTCGATGATGTACAGAGGAGTGGAGCTCGCTCCGAGGGAACCGACACCGTGGATGGTCATGGAGACGGCGTTGTCACCGGCGACACCGGAGGACGAGAGGACTGACAGACCAGCCACCTGACCCTGCAGGGCGTCGAGGGCCGAGGATGAGGGGGCGTTCTTCAGGATCTCGGACTTGACCGTCGCGACCGATCCGACCAGGGAGCCGAGCTTCTTGGCGGAACCGTAACCGACGACGACGGCGTCCTCGAGGACATTCTTGTCCTCCTCGAGCTCGACGTTGATGACGGTCCTGCCGTTCACGGGAATGGTCAGGGTCTCAAAGCCGATGACGGAGAAGACGAGCTTGCCGATTGATGGCACGCTGATCGAGTACTTACCGTTTGCGTCGGTGGAAGTACCGTTCAAGGTGCCGTCGATCATGACAGTCGCTCCGGGAATAGGAGCCCCATTCGAGGCTTCGGTGACCGTACCTGTGACGGTCACGTTCTGTGCGAATGCCATGCCCGCGTAGGCGACAAGGCACAGCAGCATGGAGAATAATTTTTTACCCATAAGCTTAAACCTTAATTAAACTTAATATTTGATGAATAAATAGTGAATATTCTCGACTATCTATATCGGCCAGCGGAGTCGCTGGGAGGGGACAATGAGCCCTTACCAAGACATAAAGCGCAAAAACCGACTTGCAAATAAAAGAATAAATTTGAAATTATGCAATTCCCCCTTTCTGTTTTTCAAAAAGAACAATAGGTATTTTATAACGTTTTATTAACTTTGCATTCGCATTAGTTTAATAATGCGGCTTAAAATTAGGTCAAAAAATAGGGGAAAAAATTAACAATTGAAACATGGTAAAAATAATAACCAATCACAATTTTTGTTTAATAAAACATTTTAAAGTACTTAGGAGATGAAGCGAAAATCTTTCAAGGAAGTCAGTACGCTTTGGGAGGCAGACAGGTCAAGAGTGGTCAAACCGACATCGATGGCGGCTTATTCTTTAATAATAAGGAATCATCTGGCGCCGCGGTTCGAATGGCTCGACGAGATCACTCCGGAATCAGTGCAGGAGCTTGCTGACGAGGAACTCAAGAAAGGGAACGGAATCACGACGGTGAAAGGGATTGTCCTTGTCTTGAAGATGATCGTAAGGTATTGTGAGAAACAGGGTTGGATGGCCATGAGAATCTATGACATCAACCTCCCGAAAAAACGGAAGAAACCCAATCCGCAGGTGCTGGCCGTAGAGGATGAGAAGCGTCTGATAGGCTGGCTCAAGGAGCATAGGACGCTACGTAACATCGGTTTGATGATATGCCTGTGCTGCGGACTGAGGATCGGGGAGGTGTGTGCCCTCAAATGGGGAGATGTGGACAGTCTCCATAACGTCATCCATGTCAGGCGCACCCTTCACAGAGTTTATCTCTCGGACAGGAAGCCTCATAAATCAGAACTCACAATCGGTGTTCCCAAGACGGAGGAGTCTTGTAGGGAAGTACCTCTTACTGAGGTTCTTGCGAATGAATTAATACGCACTAAGAACGAGACCGATCCTTCGGATGATATATTCATATTATCTGGAAATACCAAACCAATCGATCCCCAGACCTTCAGGAACCATTTCCGGAGCGTCACCGATGAACTTGGGCTTCCACCGAGGAAAATCCATAGCCTTCGTCACACTTTCGCGACTCGGTGCGTTGAAAGTAAATGCGATTTCAAGACTTTGAGCGCCCTGCTCGGTCATGCTGACATCGCCACAACCATGAACTTATACGTCCACCCCGGGCTAGAGCAGAAGCGCCGTTGCGTGGAAGATATGATGAAACTTTTCTAATCTGCTAAATCACTAATATTAAATAACTTCCCTTGCTTAAACCTTGTACTAATTAATGATTGATTATTTGCCCTCGAGAATCTTGTTCTGCACTCCTACCGAAGCTTCGTGGATAGCATTGAAAATGTCCATGATAAACTTCTCAGACAATCCGTAGTCCTTCCCCTTGGCGATCATGTCAGAAAGGATGTCCTCCCAACGGGCGGTCTGGACAATCGCTATATTATGGGCTTTCTTGAACTCCCCTATCTTACGGGAGACTTCCATCCTTGAAGCCAGAGACATCAGAAGGTTCTCATCAATCACGTCGATCCTGGCTCGAAGCTGTTCGATATTCTCGTTGTATTCCTTATCGTTGGTCTGCTTTTGACGGATAATCAGACTTTCCAGAAGGGTCTTCAAATCCTCAGGCACCAACTGCTGTTTCGCATCGCTCAGAGCGCAGGAAGGATCGCAGTGGGACTCGACCATCAAGCCGTCCAGACCGAGGTCCATAGCCCTCTGGGACAATTCCTTAAGATATTCCCTGGAACCGCCCATGTGGCTGGGATCCGCGAAGAACGGGAGCTGAGGGAATAATGTGCGGAGCTCAATGGCGATCTGCCAACCGGGAAGGTTACGGTAAGGGATCTTCTGGGTGGTCGAGAAACCACGGTGAATAACACCGAGCTTCTTCACTCCACAACGGTTGAGCCTCTCAAGAGCCCCAACCCATAAGTCAAGATCCGGATTGACAGGATTCTTAACAAGCACGGGCATATCCGTATCTTGCAGAGCCTCAGCTATTTCCTGGACAAGGAAGGGATTTGCCGTAGTCCTGGCCCCGATCCAGACCATGTCGATGCCATATTTCATGCACTCGTAAACATGCTTCTGGCTGGCGACCTCCGTACAAACCTTCATCCCAAAGTCATTCTTGATCTTCTGGAGCCACTTCAATCCTTGCACTCCGACACCCTCGAAACAACCAGGATGAGTACGAGGTTTCCATATTCCGGCACGGAAAACATGGATGCCGAAATCATGAAGGCCTTTTGCCGTCATCATCATCTGCAACTCGGACTCGGCACTGCAAGGTCCAGCTATAACTATCGGAGGGATGCTCTCATCGAAGAATCCCCATTCCGATACGGGGATCGTGTCAAGCGTTCGTTCCATAACTATCTGATTATCTTCTTAATCCGGTTGGCATCGGCGATAAGCTTTTCTATCTTCTCCTCATCATAATCGGCGATAGCGTCGCGGAATTCATTCATCTTCTCAAGGTAAGTGTCGATTACCCGGAGAACATTATCTCGGTTTTGAGTCAGAATCGGGACCCACATGTCTGAGGAACTTTTCGCCAGACGTACAGTGGAAGAAAAACCTCCAGAGGCAAGGTCGAAAATGTGCTTCTCATCCTGCTCCTTGTCAAGGACCGTGAGGGCCAAGGCAAAAGAGGTGACATGGGAAATGTGGGATACATAGGCCGTGTGGACATCATGGTTGTCAGCATTCATGTAGATCGGCCTCATATTCAGGACATCGTACAAGTCTTCGACAGTCTTTAATGCCTGAGGGTCAGATTCTTCCGAGTTAGCGAATATGCAAGCCCTTCCATCGAAAAGGTTAGGCATGGCGGCCCATGGACCTGAATATTCGGTTCCAGCCATCGGATGGGTCGCCACGAACCGCCCGCGCATCGGATGGTAATGGGCTACTCTGACTATCTGGCTCTTGGTGGAGCAAGTGTCGATGACTATTTTCTTGCCGTTGCCTTCTTCAGAGAATATATCCAGGATCTCCGGAAGCATCTTGACGGCGGATCCAACCGGAATAGCGATCACGACAATGTCGCTTTTTTCGACGCAATCCCTAAGGGAGACAATCTCGTCGGCTAATTCCATCTTAAGGGCGGCAGCGGCGTTGACCGGCTCGGATTCGACACCGAGAATCTTGTCAGCATAGCCCCTCCTCTTAAGGTCAATTGCCATCGAGCCTCCGATGAGACCCAGACCTATGATTCCTACAATCATCTTATTATCAGCAGGTTCCTAAAAACTCTTTTATACGTGCGAGGCCTTCCTCCAAGGTAGGGACCGGAGCGCAAAGGGAGATACGGACATAATCCTCTCCGTTCTTGCCGAACACGAATCCAGGCGTTATGAACACACCCGTCCCATGGAGAATCTTCTCAGACAGAACTTCTCCTCTCGTCATAGTTGGACTTGTCGGGCTATCCTCAGGAGTAAGCCCCCAAAGGAACAAACCAGTGGAGTTGGGGTTGTATTTTACTCCAAGGGCTTCGAATATGCGCCCGGCGGCCACACGGCGGCGACGATACTCGGCATTCAGCTGCTCAAACCACTCTGGTCCCTGTGCCAAAGCCTCAACGGCAGCGATCTGCATCGCCTTGAACATACCCGAATCCATCTGGCTCTTGACCTTGAGAATCTCATTCACCATCTCAGGATCGCCAGCCACCATTCCAAGCCTCCAACCACTCATATTGTGGGCTTTGCTAAGCGAGTTGAGCTCGAGGCAGCAGTCCCAAGCGCCCTCAGCGGCCAGCATGGAAATCGGCTTCTCAGTCAAGATAAACGAATATGGATTATCATTGACCAGTAATATGTTATGCTTTTTGGCGAAGTTTACGAGTTTCTGGTACAGTTCCGGAGTGGCGGAGGCACCAGTGGGCATATTCGGATAATTGACCCACATCAATTTGACCCCACTGAGATCCATATTCTCAAGCTCCTCGAAATCAGGGAACCAGCCGTTCTCGGCCTTCAGATTGTATTTGACCATCTCGGCTCCAGCCAACTGGGCGGAAGATGAGTAAGTCGGATAACCGGGATCCGGAACAAGAACCTTGTCACCAGGATTCACGAACGCGAGAGAGATCAGCAAGATACCCTCTTTTGAACCGACTAGAGGCTGGATACCTCCATTAGGGTTGAGAGTTACTCCATAATACCGTTTATACCAATCAGCGAAAGCCTGCCTCAAAACCGGCAAACCTTTGTAGTTCTGATACTTGTGGCTATCCCGGAGAGCCGCCGTCTTAGCCAGGGCGTCGATGGCCGCTTGGGGAGGCATACCATCGGGAGCTCCGATTCCGAGATTAATGAGGGGACCTAATCCTTTGGCCGCGCGCTCCGCGGAAACCGCGTCAAGATCTTTTTGTTTGCGGGAGAAATAATACTCCTGGACCCCCTTGGTCCTTTCTGCTGGTTGGATAATCATGTTTTTGTCTATTTGTTAAAAAGATTTGTATTCACCGAGAATATAAAGGTCGGCCATCAAAGGGCGAACAGCCTTGAGGGCCTGACGGTAACGCTCGTAGGATGAGAACTTTATGTCAACATAGAAAAAGTACTGCCATTCCTGCCCGGGGATAGGAAGCGACTGGATCCTGGTAAGATTCATGTCGTAAAAAGACAGGATGGTCAGGATCTGGGCCAAAGAGCCTGGTTTGTGGGGCAGAGTGAAACACAAGGAGGCCTTGTCGGTGGACTTCCTGGGGACGGTGATGGCGTCGTCCAGAATAAGAAATCTGGTGAAATTCTGCTTGTAAGTCTCGATCCCCTTCGCCAGTATCTCCAGTCCGTTCTGCTCGGCCGCCAATTCGGAAGCCACGGCTCCGACTCCTTTGAGTCCTTGCCTAGCGATCTCAATGGCGCTTTTGGCGGTGTCTTCAGACTCTACCATCTTTATCCAAGGACAATTCTTCTCGAAGAACCGACGGGTCTGGTTGATGGCCATATAATGGGTCCGCACTTCCCTAATATCCTCCACACGCTGCCCTGGCAAAGCCATAAGGTTTTGATGGATAGGAATATAGACTTCCCCCTTTATCTTATAAGGATTGGCCCTCAACAGCTCGAAATTCGGCAAAAGTCCTCCGGAGATGGTGTTCTCGATCGCCATGACAGCAGCGGAAGCCCGACCCTCGGAGAGTTCAGTGAACAGACTCTCGAAAGTCGGACACTCCACGATGGATATTTCCTCATTCCTAGCGAGGTAGAAATCCCTAGCCGCCTGCTCGTGGAAACAGCCTCTGTAACCTTGGACCGCGACTGTTGTCACACTGTCAAAATCTCTTTTTCCTTGGCGGAGACAAGGGCATCAATAGCCTTCACCTTCGCGTCGGTCACCTTCTGGATCTCATCCTCGCCCTCTTTCTGGACATCCTCAGAGATCTCAGCCGCCTTTTGGGCCTTCTTGAGCGCATCAACACCCTCACGACGGATATTCCTCACAGCGACCTTGGAGTTCTCTCCAGCGGCTTTCGCTTTCTTGATGAGGTCTTTACGCCTCTCCTCTGTGAGCGGGGGAATAGGGCAACGGATAATCTCGCCGTTGTTCTGGGGAGTGAAACCTAGATTGGCGGCCATGATAGCCTTCTCGATAGCGGGGATAAGGCTTCTCTCCCAAGGCTGGATCGTGATGGTACGAGCGTCAGGGACACTGACAGAAGCCACCTGGGAAACAGGTGTGTCAGTGCCATAGTAATTGACAGTCACGTTGTTGAGAATAGAAGGATTAGCCTTGCCAACCCTGTAGGTCTTGAGGTCTTCCTCAAGGAAATCAACGGTGTCCACCATCTTAGACTCGACACCCTTCAGAATCTCTTTGGCTTTCTCTGTTAACATCGCTTTATCTTTTTTATTTATGTACCAATGTGCCGACCTTCTCGCCCTCAAGGAGCCTCTTCAATGCTCCAGGGGAATTGATGTCGAATACAATTATCGGCATATCCCCGTCATTGCAAAGCGCATAGGCTGTCTGGTCAAGAACCCGGAGCTGTTTGGACATGGCTTCCTCGAAGGTAATGTCCTCATATTTAACGGCTGAGGGATCCTTTTTCGGGTCAGCGGTGTAGACCCCGTCAACTTTCGTGCCTTTCAGCATCACATCCGCTCGAATCTCGAGAGCCCTGAGCGCCGCACCGGAGTCGGTGGTGAAAAACGGGTTGCCCGTTCCACCTGCTATAAAAGCCACACCACCTTCCTCTAGAACCTTGACAGCATTGTCACGGTTATAATAGCGGACGAACGGTTCCATTGGAGTGGCGGTAAAGACTTCGGCGTGAACCCCCTCATCCTCAATAAATTGGCAAAGAGCCAAAGAATTGATCACCGTGGCCAGCATGCCCATACGATCTCCTCCTACCCTGTCGAAACCTTTGTCCAGACCCTGTAGGCCACGGAAGATATTTCCTCCGCCATTGACCACACCAATCTGAAGACCAGCTTTCGCGGCATCAGCGATCTCACGGGCATATTTCCTAAGATACTCAGGCTCCAGACCTTTTCCTTCCGGTCCCCCGAGAATCTCACCACTCAATTTAAGCAGAACTCTCTTGTACATTCGAACAAATTTTGTCAAAAATAGTGATTTTTTCCGTTAATCTTAACAATGGGCAGTTCAATAGGTGAATACGCAATCGAATTCCTCACCACCAGCTCCGATGCGGAAGGTGTGTACTTCACGCTTGGAGGGCTTCACGGCTAACACGTCAATGCAAAGGTTCTCCTTGTAATCGAAGAAAGCATGGGTTGTTCCGGGCAGCATAAGGTCGGGAACTACCCAGCCGTAGCCCTGGGAAATGAAATAGTTGACTCCGTTCTCCTTAATGTACATGTTGACGTGGGCGTCTCCAGTCACCATTCCGATAAGAGTGCCTTTGGCGGCGAACGCGGAAAGGATGTCCATCACCCTCTGGTTGCCCTTAAGCGCATCCTCGGCGGGGTTGGAGTTGGTCCAGCGTCCGAGAGGATGGGGCATATAGTGGGCGGTCACCAAGACCGGCATGTCGGCGGGAGTGCTGTCCAAAAGGGCCTGGAGCCATTCCATCTGAGGCTCATCGAATAAGTAATACGAACCATTTTGAGTGCCGGTTCCTTGGCTGTTAAGGAATATCACTCTGATCCCCTTGCCAGGGACATCGTACCAGCCATAGGTTTTGCCGGGAGTCAAGTGGAGGTTCTCCCCCGCCTTTTCCTGCCAAGGTTTCTGGAAGAAGCCCGACAGGTCCTCATCAGTGAAAAACTTCCCTTCGCCAGCGTCCCAGTCATGATTGCCGGGGGTGTAGAGCCAGACTCCATCATATTTCATCATCTGAGCCCTGACATTGTCGACTATCTCCTTGGCATACACCGAGTTCTCAGTCGCAGGATAAGCGTTCAAGCCTATATCACCAAAATTCTCGATGAAATCGCAACCGAATGCCTCAGCGGCGGTAACCGCATGACCAATGTGCTTGTAACTGAAACGACCAGCGGTGTGGACATCGGTCACGATCGGGAAGGCCATAACCTCATCACTCCCCTTCCAAGCGTTGAATCTGGCAAGAGCCTCATCAATCTGTGGCTTCACAAAGAAAGTCTTGTCTGTAGCCTTGTCCTCTTCAGCAAGCAACTTGTCATTTATTTCTCTCCAGGAGATTGTGGGAGTGCTGTAAAGGAAATTGATGGATTGGCCCTTGTCACAATCGAAATACTCAAGGCGCAAGTCATGCTTGCCTTTGGAAAGCGTCTTGGAAGCTATTTTGGTGATAGGACCGTGGGCGCCATCGTTGTCGTAAAGCAATTCGCCGTCCACATAGAGTTTCGAGCCGTCGTCGGTTGATGCCTTGAAGGTATATTCCTCTTCCTTATCAACTTTGATTGTGGTCTCCAGGAGCAACGCGTAATGGTTCAGCGTCTCGTCAATGTCGACAAGGTCGAAATTATTCTTCACTCCGGTGATGTCAGGCTCCCCAAGCTTCGAGAAATCAGGAAGCTGGCGCTCCGGCCAATCAAGCCACAGTTTGTAATTCACAACAGGCTCCTTCGGGCCACAAGCAACAAGGGTCAGAAGAGCCCCGGCTAAAACAACGATCTTCCTCATATTCAGTTATTTCTACTTAAACAAATCATCAAGTTCCTTTATTGTGAAACGGACGGAGACGACCGAATGCTTCTCCTCTCCAGGATGGTATTTTATGTAAGTCGTGGCGACAATGGTCCCGTCCGGAAGCAGCTCAAGGCCGGGATAACCACAGTCAGGGCCGGCATAACTGTGGAGCAACTTGACCCTATACTGGCCGGAAAGGCCGTCAGTGGCATCCCTGTAGGTCCCCACCCATGCCACGAAATGGCCCTTCGTGGGGCTGTAGGGAGCCATATCCCTGAAAACGGAAATGAACCTTCCATCAGGCAGGTAACGGATCATGTGCCTGTCACCAGTGAGGCCCCAAGGAGCCTCCCTCATTGTCGTCCATGTCGCCCCCTCGTCCTTTGAACCCATGAATAGGGAACATCCTTTCCGCTGGTTCTCACGAGCCAAGCAAATGAGTGTCTTCCCATCCGGAGAACGGAATACGCAAGGCTCGCAAGGGGAACGTCCAGGATATTCACCGGCAAGGGTGGACTCATCCCATGTCAGTCCCCCGTCATGGGAGACCGCCTGCCAAATCTTCAGCGGAGCCCTGTCCTGGTCCGAATTCCCTCGGTGATACATTCCGAGATAATCCCCGTTATTGAGGCGGATTATGCTGGTGAAAGCCATTATGCAAGGCTTGCCGAGCACCTTGACTTCGCTCCATGACTTTCCGTTATCCTCGCTGACTGAATATGCCATATCCCGGTAGGCCTGGCCGGTCTCAACCTGCGCGAATACGAATAGTCTCTGTACTCCCTTTTTGTCCGTGAGTTTGTAGATGCTGGGACAATTGACCATGCCCTCCCATTCCT
>JAEEGI010019486.1_pt1 | contig 13671 bp, 8 predicted proteins | sample 8958751 | NCBI WGS metagenome assembly JAEEGI01 (sample SAMN16246545, study PRJNA631951) | gut metagenome | biome: gut microbiome; feature: rumen; material: KS-attached | host: Bos | place: Iran: Karaj | collected 2018-10
GACCGTCGACGTCCGTTCGATGGGCAGCAACCACATGGGCGTTTTCTACGATGGTATACAACTGGGCAACGCACAGAATGGGCAGGTCGACCTTGGCAAGTTCTCACTCGACAACATTGATGAAATCTCGCTTTATCATGGCCAAAAGAGCGATATCTTCCAGAGTGCCAAGGACTTTGGCTCGGCAGGCAACCTCTATCTGCGCACCAAGCGGCCCAAGTTCGACCCAAGCAAGCGCGACAACCTCAACATTACCATGCGCACTGGCTCGTTTGGTCTTGCCAATCCATCCATTCGTTGGGAGCACAAGCTGAGCCGAAGCCTGAGTTTGTTAGCCAATGTTGAGTATACCTACGCTACTGGGCAGTACCATTTTCGTTACCGCAAGTTCTTCAGCGACCACACATTGGCGTGGGACACCACAGCCGTGCGCCAGAATGGTGACATCCAGGCGCTGCGTGCCGAGGGAGGCCTGTTTGGAGCGTTGACCGACGGCCAGTGGATGCTCAAGGGCTACTACTACGACAGCCGCAAGGGCATCCCTGGTGCCATTGTCAATAATGTGTGGAAACATGCTCAGCGACAGTGGGACCGCAACTTCTTTACTCAAGGCAGCTACCGCCAGCGACTCACCGACCGATACAGTCTCATGGTCAATGCCAAGTATGCACGCGATTACTTGCGCTACCTCAACCCCGACACTACGTTGATGTATGTCGACAATGAGTTTTGGCAGGACGAGCTTTATGTGTCAAGTGCCAACAAGTATACCATCTTGCCCGACTGGGATGTGGACTTGAGTGTCGATTATCAGTGGAATCATCTCAACGCCACGCTCACCAACTTCTCGCATCCCACACGCCACACCATGCTCACGGCCCTAGCCACCGCTTACACCTGGCGGCGACTCAAGGTGCAGGCCAGTGGGCTGTTCACCCTGGTCAATGACCGCCACACCACTCGCAATGGTTCCGAAGTGCTTGCACATCACTCCAACACCCGCACCAAGGTCACACCGGCGATCTTTGTAAGCTGGCAGCCATGGTTGCAGCATGATTTGAACCTGCGTGCTTTCTATAAGCGCATCTTTCGTATGCCCACCTTTAACGACCTGTATTATACCGACATTGGCAACTCCAATCTGCGGCCAGAGTATGCCACGCAGTACAACGTTGGGGCGCAGTACCAGCTGTTTACCGAGCAGGGTGTGTTATCGGCCATCAAGGTGACGGTCGACGGTTATTACAACGAGATTACCGACAAGATTCTCGCTATTCCCAAGGGCTCGGGCCTGTATCGGTGGACGATGATGAACATCGGTACGGTGAAAATTCGTGGCGTTGACGCCACCATGCGCATGTCGTTCCGTCTGCCCCACGGCATATTGCTTGACGCCAATTTGAGCTACACATGGCAACGCGCCCAGGACTACAGCGACCCCACCGATACGGGTGAGGGTGGAACCTACAAGGGACAAATTGCCTACATCCCCTGGCACAGTGGCTCGTTCATCGGCCATGCCCGTTGGCGAGACCTGGAGTTGAATTACAGCTTCATTTATGTGGGCGAACGCTTTCATGATTCGTCGAATGTGCCTGTCAGTCACGAGCAACCATGGTACACCCATGACTTGAGCGCAAGCTACCAGTTCCACCTGGGCAAGACGCGTCTCAAAGCCGCAATCGAGGTCAACAACTTGCTCAACCAGTATTATGACGTGATAGCCAACTATCCCATGCCTGGCCGCAACTACAAATTTACGATAAAGTTTGATATATGATATCAAGAAGCAACATAGGTAGACTATCATTGTGCATGGTGCATTATGCATTATGCATTGCATTGCTTCTGCTCTGCTCCTGCCGCGAGGATGTCGAGATTTTCATCCCCGAGGTGGTTGATGTCACCCTGCCCGAGTATACATCGGTAACGGGTTTTTATCTGCTCAACGAGGCCAATATGGGCTCGAACGACTGCTCGCTTGACTACTATGACTATGCCAAGGGGCGCTATATGCGCAATATTTACGCCACGCGCAACCCACACACGGTCAAGGACCTGGGCGATGTGGGCAACGACATTGGCATCTATGGCAGCAAGATGTATGCCGTCATCAACTGCTCGAACAAAGTCGAGGTGATGGACCTCAAGGCTCGGCGCATTGGCCAAGTTGATGTGCCCAATTGCCGGTTCATCAAGTTTCATGGCGGGTATGCCTACCTCACCAGTTATGCTGGACCTGTGGCTCCAGATTTTGATGGCTCCTACAAGCAACATGGTTATGTGGCAAAGATTGACACCGCCACTCTGCAAGTGGTGGACACTTGTGTCGTGGGCTTCCAGCCCGATCAGCTTGATATCGTCGGCGACAGGATTTATGTCGCCAACTCAGGCGGATATATGGTGCCGAATTATGAGAACACGCTCTCGGTCATCGACTTGGAGACTTTCAAGGAGGTGGAACGTGTCCCCATTGCCATCAACTTGCAGCATTGCGTGGCCGACCGTCGAGGCATACTCTGGGTCTCGTCGCGTGGAGACTATGGTGACAATCCCAGTCGGCTCTATGCTTACGATACCCGCAAGCATCGATTGGTGCAGACATTGGACGTGGCTGTGAGCAACCTTTGGATGGACGGAGACTCACTCTACATCATCGGCAACCAGTGGAGCAACATTACCCAGTCGAGCGTCAAGAGCTACGCCATCGTCAACACGCTCACCATGCAACAGGTGAGTGATAGGTTTATCACCGATGGCACCGACCAAGACATCCGCTTGCCCTATGGCATTGCTGTCAACCCCATCACCAAGGATGTTTATGTTACCGATGCCCGTGACTATGTCACACCGGGTCGCCTCTATTGCTATGGTTCCGACGGTGTCAAGAAGTGGGACGTCCTCACAGGCTACATTCCCGCTCACTTCACCTTTGTCGGCGAGAACTTAAATGAGAATTAAGAACATCTAATCTAGTCTAGTGCATCTAGAAAATCTAGATAATCTAGCTCTTCTAGAGTATATAAAAAATGAGAAGAATTATCATTACACTTTTGTTGTTCGCTGCTCTTGGCATTCATGCTCAGAACAAGAATTACATCACGCGCGTGTATGACTTTTTGCCCGCACCAGGACAGTTTGTCAACAACTCTCCTGAATACAACGTGGGAGAGCCGCGCGACTCGGTACTGGCGCGCACACTGCAGCGGATAGGGCCAAAAATCGAGCTCCTCATCGACTATGATGACGACGACAATCCCTTTGTAGTTGATACCATTGTCAAACCGGTTACCGGCGAATTGATCTCATTGGGCAGCTTTGGCGGATATGTCATCTTTGGCTTTGACCATCCTGTAGTGAATGTTGAGGGTGAGTATGACCTGCAAATCTTTGGTAATGGGTTTGGCAGTGACAGTTTGGCCGTGGAGGGCGGCAGCAGTGAGCCAGGCATTGTCATGGTGGGTGTTGACAGGGATGGCGACGGCGTTCCCAGCGAGAGTGACCTTTGGTACGAGCTGGCTGGTAGTGAATACAAGCATCCCAAGACACAACACGACTTTGAGATTACCTACTATCGTCCGGATGACGATGTGGACACGCCGCATGTGCGCTGGACTTGCAACAGCGTGGACAGTTTGCAAGAGGGCTTTGTTCACATTAACCCATTCCACACACAGCCATACTGGCCGTTGTGGATCGACCAGGACAAATTGACCTTCAAGGGAACAAAACTTCGCTGCAATGCCAATGATGTCAACGGCAATGGCAGTTATTATCTGCAATACTTCTTTGACTGGGGATATGTTGACAACCGCACCGACTATGACTATGGTATTGGGTACAAGCCCTTTGAGACTCTCGACGAGGCAACACGCAAGGGGTATAACTTGGGTTTCGACCTGGACTGGGCAGTGGATGAGCAGGGCAACCACGTTGAGGTGCCGAAGGCCGACTTCATCAAGGTCTATAGCGCCTTGTTGCAAGAGTGCGGTTGGCTAGGCGAGACCTCGACCGAGGTATGTGGTGCCATCGACCTGCACCCCGATGCTCCCATGCCCGAAGAGCCCCAAATTGTTGGCGATGTCACTGGCGATGGCGTGGTCGATGTGAGCGATGTCAACGCCATCATCAACATGATGCTGGGAAAAGTGCAACAGACACCAGCATCTGACCTCAATGGTGACGGCAAAGTTGACGTGAGTGATGTCAATAGGGTCATCAACATCATGTTAGGAAAAAAACACTAATGTTTAACATATAAATTATTACAACATGAAGAAAATCTTTACTTTTGCAGCGATTTCGCTGATGGCTTCGGCCGCATGGGGTGGCGTGATTACCTTAGACCTGAACAAACCCCTGAACCCCACCACGCTTGACTATAACGAGAACGGTGTCTGGACGGGTTGTTACAACGATGTGGACTACACTTGGCTGGAGTTCGGCGACGAGAACGGCGAGTTCATGCTCTCGCACCTCATTGATGGCGAGGGCGCCTCGTGGGGAGGTTATTATTGGGACGGTTTCTGCCCTGCTCAAGGTGGCGACCAGACCGAACATGCCAGCACTTGGACTACCCAGTATGGTGGCTGCATGGCGGGTGGCGGATGTGTCATCAACGACGATGGTTCGGTCACTGCCGATCCAGCTCAGCCCTATCTGGTGGGTTATTACAGCTCTTGGGCAATGGAAGGTCCCAGCAACCAGGTGATGTTTGTCGGCAAGGATGGCAACACGGCCTTCAAGCCTGTGGGGGTCTATGTGTGCAATCACCCTTGGCCTTATTATGACTGCCTGCATGGGGGTGGCGCGGCCGCTGGACTGGAAGAGGGCGGATACTTTGACCTCACTGCCGTGGGTGTGGATGCCGATGGCAACGAGACGACTACGACCATCAGGATGGCTGAGAAAGTCAATGGCACATTCAATGCGCTCAACGATTGGACTTTCTTTGACCTCTCAAGCCTGGGCGAGGTAGAGTCGGTGTATTTCACCTTGAACTCGACCGACACAGGTGCTTATGGTATGAACACTGCATCCTACTTCTGCATGGACAAGTTCCAGGTGCAAGATGACGCAACTACTGCAGTTGAGAATGTCAATCTTGAAAAGGCAGTTGCTGGCGTGAAGTATGTCAACATCAATGGCATGGTCAGTGATAAGCCCTTCGATGGCGTGAATGTTGTCGTTACCAGCTACACCGACGGCACAACTTCGACAACCAAGGTCGTGAAGTAATTCATTCCGCATCGGTCATGCTGGCCGCGCCTAGCAGCCGTCACAAAACACTGCGAGGATGCGCCATCTGGCGCATCCTCGCAGTGTTAATAATTGTCTTGAAGTCTCAGTCTTTGAGCGAGTAAGTGATGGTACTCACCACCCGCAGCGACTTGATGTAGGGGGTGTGCTCGTCACGGTCGTTAATGCTGAACACGCCCTGGTCAGCGCTCTCGATTTTGTTCAATCGGCTGCCGCACTTTTGTGCAAATTGGTCGGCTGTCTTCTTGGCATTCTCAATCGCCTCATCCATCATCTTGGGCTTGATGTCGCGGAACGAAGTGTACTCATAGTTCACTGCGTTGTCATAGCTCTGCACGATGGCGACTCCCTGCTTCAGCAATTCGCCCTGCTTGGCCATGATTTCACGCACCTTGTCCACCTGGTTGGAGGTAACGGTGATGACGCTGGTGACGTTATATCGCTCGCTGGCGCGCTCGCTGCTGTAGTCGTTGGCGTTGCGGTCGTTAACTTGAGGCGCGTTTACCTCAATCTCCTTGTCGGTCAAACCGTTCTGCTTCAAGAAGGTCACAATCACATTATTCTTGTGGCTGATATCCTCATACAGTGACTGCAGGTTGTTGCCCGTCTCCTTGGTCACAATGGGCCATGTGACTTTGTCAGCGGGTACTTCCATCTCGCTCAACCCTTTGACGGTAACGCGCCGGTCTTTGTTGACAAAATTGTCGATGCCGCCCTTGATGCAGAACCCCAGCACAATAAGGCCTACGGCTATCACCGCAGCCTCAATAATCCAATTTTTTTTCTTGTCCATAGCGAATAGTGTTTAGATGTGTATCACAACACCCGCTATGCAAATCTGGTGCCAATTTCGTTATTTTGACCATCAAAGAGGGTGATATCGCCAGTGGCTAGGGTGGGGCGCACGTCAATGATGCGTTGATTCTTGCTCCCGCGGAAACGCAGGCTCGTGTCGCGTTGTGCCAGCACAAAACGCCCTTCGACCACCACATCGCACAATTGGACAACCTCCAGCAAATGGGGATCGCTCGTAATTTCTTCCCAGGTATGCCCTGTGTAGCACCAGAGGTTATACCCTCCCTCGTGGACGCGGCGGGCCAACTCGAGCACGCCCGGATGTTGCAACGGGTCGCCGCCGCTCAGTGTTACTGGCGCCTCGTTGTAGTTGATGACCTGCATCAGTTCGTCAACGCTCATCTCGGTGCCGCCCTGCGGGTCCCAGGACTGTGGATTATGGCAGCCAGGGCAATGGTGACGGCACCCAGCGAGATAGACCGAGGTCCTTAACCCCGGTCCATCCACACTAGTCCCTTCAATAATCTTCAAGACGCGCATTCCGCATCATCCATTATTCATTATTCATTATTCATTGTGCATTGTGCATTATGCATTAATTAGTGTGCACCACTCTGTCATGCAACTCGGCAAGCTTGCCACTGTTCCAGCGGTCTGTAGTGCCTACCAGGTAACCCGTGATGCGTTGCAAACGGTCGATGTTGTGGCTGTGGCACTGCGGGCATTCAGTCAGGTTGTCTGTGGCATCCTCATAGCCACAGTCCATGCAGCGGTTGCGATTGTGGTTCACCGAGCAGTAGCCCATGTTGTAGCGGTCCATCAGGTCCACCACGTCGGCAATGGCCTGAGGGTTGTGCGTCGCATCACCGTCAATCTCAACATAGAAGATGTGTCCACCAAGCGTGAGTGCATGATACGGGCCCTCTACCTCGGCCTTGTGTTTGGGGCTGCAATGGTAGTATACGGGCACATGGTTCGAGTTGGTGTAATAAATCTTGTCGGTTACGCCTGGAATTTCACCGAACTCCGCACGATCGCGGCGGGTGAACTTGCCGCTCAGGCCCTCGGCGGGCGTGGCAAGAACGCTGTAGTTGTGCTCATATCGCTCGTTGAACTCTAGTACACGATCGCGCATATGGCCCACGATGCGAAGGCCCAACTGCTGCGACTCGTCGCTCTCGCCATGGTGCTTGCCGGTCAAGGCAATCAGGCACTCGGCTAGGCCGATGAACCCGATGCCCAGTGTACCCTGGTTGATGACGCTCTCGATGGTGTCGGTGGGCTTGAGCTGGTCGGCGCCATTCCACAATTGAGTCATCAGCAGCGGGAACTGCTTGGCCATAGCGGTCTTTTGGAAATTGAAGCGGTCGTCGAGTTGGCGCGCAACAATCTCAAGCACGTTGTCCAACTTCTTGAAGAACATCTCAATGCGTTCCTGCTGGTCGGCGATGCCCATGCATTCGATGGCGAGCTTGACGATGTTGATTGTCGTGAACGATAGGTTGCCTCGTCCGATGCTGGTGCGCAGGCCGTAGCGGTTGTCAAACACGCGCGTGCGGCATCCCATGGTAGCCACCTCGTGGATGTAACGCTTGGGATCGTCGGCATGCCAGGCGTCGTTCTCGTTGTAGGTGGCGTCGAGGTTGACAAAGTTGGGGAAGAACCGCCGTGCGGTCACCTTGCAAGCCAGTTGATACAGATCGTAGTTCGGGTCTTCGGGCAAGTAGCTTACCCCGCGTTTTTTCTTCCAAATCTGAATCGGGAAAATAGCAGTTGACCCATTGCCCACGCCCTCAAAGGTCGAGAACAGTAACTCGCGGATGATGCAGCGACCTTCGGCACTGGTGTCGGTGCCGTAGTTGATGCTGCTGAACACCACCTGGTTGCCTCCGCGGCTGTGGATGGTGTTCATGTTGTGAATGAATGCCTCCATCGCCTGGTGAACACGCTCAGCGGTGCGGTTGATGGCATGCTGTAGGGCACGGTCGCGACCCTTCAGCCCTTCTAGTGGACGAATGATGTAGTCCTTCACAGGAGCATCATACAGGTCGCTGTAGTCCTCGCCAGTGGCCTGCTCGGCATACTTCACCTCCTCGATGAAAGAACGCCTCACATAGGGAGCCAGATAAAAGTCAAATGCGGGAATGGCTTGCCCGCCGTGCATTTCATTCTGAGCCGTTTCCATCGAGATGCAGGCGATGACACTAGCTGTCTCGATGCGTTTAGCCGGGCGTGACTCGCCATGGCCAGCGCTAAAGCCGTGTTCAAGCACACGGTCTAGCGGGTGTTGAACGCACGTCAGGCTCTTGGTGGGGTAGTAGTCCTTGTCGTGGATGTGGATATAGTTCTTGCGAACCGCCTCACGGGCTTCCTCGCTCAGTAGGTAGTCGTCGACAAAGGGCTTGGTAGTTTCGCTGGCAAACTTCATCATCATGCCCGCCGGCGTGTCGGCGTTCATGTTGGCGTTTTCGCGCGTGATGTCGTTGTTTTTGGCATTGATAATCTCCAGGAAAATGTCGCGCGTCTTGGCCTTGCGTGCCACACTGCGTTTGTGACGGTAGTTGATGTAGCAACGTGCCACCTCCTTGCGCGAACTCTTCATCAGTTCCACTTCGACCATGTCCTGGATTTCCTCTACGGTCATTTGTTCCTTGCCGCGGGCACCTATACGGTCAGCGATGCGCTGAATCAGTCCCTCGTCTTCGCCGGCATCGGTTTGTAACATGGCCTTGCGGATGGCAGCCTTGATTTTTTCCTCGTTGTAGCCCACAACGCGTCCGTCTCGTTTGACAACTGTCTGTATCATGCTGGTATTTAGTAGTTATTTGGCGTGAATAAGCCCACCTTCAGGTGGGCAGGTATTTTTGACACTGCAAAGCTACGAAGAGTTGTCGAAATGGCAAAACTTTTACATGGAAATTTTTCAACAAATTTTCCTTTTGGAAAATATCTGGGTGAATTCAAATTTTTAAATATCTAAAAACTAGCAAAATAAAAATATTTTTGGAAAACTTTCAGAGAAATGGCTCGCGTGGTTATTTTCGGATTTGTCGCTTTTGGGATTTTTTGTCGCTGATCATAGTGCTGCACAATCTTTAAACAATTCTTCTCCAGTTTTCATTATATAATAGGTGCAAATGTGTTAAAATTTTCCATTCTCCATTCTTCATTATCTTTTTTATTATTACCTTTGCCGCCGATTTCTAAAAACCTACCAAAAAAATGGCAAATAATCTCGTTATTGTTGAGTCTCCGGCAAAGGCCAAGACCATCCAAAAATTCTTGGGCAGTGACTATCAGGTCATGTCCAGCTATGGGCACATCCGTGATTTACACAAAAAAGACTTCAGTATTGACATCGAGAATGGCTTTATGCCGCTCTACGAAATACCCGAGGATAAGCAGGAACTTGTCAAGAAGTTGCGCAAGGCAGCCAAGGAAGCCGATATGGTGTGGCTGGCAAGCGATGAAGACCGCGAGGGAGAAGCCATTGCGTGGCACCTTTATGAAGTGCTTGAGCTCAAGCCAGAGAAGACCAAGAGAATCGTGTTTCACGAAATCACAAAGCCTGCTATTCTGCGGGCTATCGAGGAGCCGAGGAATATCGACCGTAACCTCGTCGACGCTCAGCAGGCGCGACGAGTGCTAGATCGCATTGTGGGTTTCGAGCTTTCGCCAGTGCTGTGGAAGAAAATTAAGCCTAGTCTGTCGGCGGGTCGCGTACAGAGCGTAGCCGTCCGACTCATTGCTGAGCGTGAGAATGAAATCAAGAACTTTAAGAGTGAGCCCTATTATCGCATTACTGCGCAGTTTAAGCCTCAGGACCTGGATAAGAGCGAGGTGTTTACGGCCGAACTCAACACCCGCCTGGCAAAGCGAGGCGAGGCACTGAAGTTTCTGGAGATGAGTCAAGATGCCGACTTTGAGGTTGCTGATGTCACTGTAAAACCCGTCAAGAAAACACCAGCGCCTCCGTTTACTACATCCACACTGCAGCAGGAGGCCGCACGCAAGTTGGGCATGTCGGTCAGTCAGACCATGTGCGTGGCGCAGGCTCTCTACGAGGCCGGTCACATCACTTACATGCGTACCGACTCGGTTAACCTGAGCACGCTGGCCATCAACACGATTAGTCAGGAGATTAAGGAAAGTATTGGTGACCAGTACCTCCGCGTGCGCAAGTATCACACTACAGCCAAGGGGGCACAAGAGGCGCATGAGGCCATCCGCCCAACCTATATCAGTAACCACGAGATTACTGGCACCGCACAGGAAAAGAAACTGTACAACCTCATTTGGAAAAGAACCATCGCTTCACAGATGGCCGATGCCGAACTAGAACGTACCACAGTTGACATTGCAGTGAGTAACCGCGACGAACTCTTCCAGGCAACGGGCGAGGTTGTGAAGTTTGATGGATTCCTTAAGGTGTACTTCGAGTCAACCGACGATGAACAGGCGGCACCCGATGACCTGAACACCCTGCCTGCTATGATCAAGGGCATGGACCTGGACATGCAGGAGATGGTAGCAACGCAGAGATTCACACAGCAACCTCTGCGCTATAGCGAGGCGTCGCTTGTGCGCAAACTGGAAGAATTGGGCATTGGACGACCCTCGACCTATGCGCCCACTATTTCGACCATTCAGCAGCGAGAGTATGTCGCCAAGGGTGAGAGCAAGGGCGAAAAACGAGAGTTTGAGGTTATTACACTCAAGGACGACCGCATCACATCGAAGACTAAAAACGAACTTGTGGGCAGTGAGAAAGGTAAACTTGTGCCCACTGATACGGGTATGATTGTCAACGACTTCCTCATCCGGTATTTCCCCAACATCTTGGACTATAACTTTACCGCGCGTGTTGAGGAGAACTTCGACGACATTGCCGAAGGCAAGGAGCGTTGGAACGATGACATCGAGCACTTCTATGCCGCGTTCCATCCTAACATTGAGATGGTGTCGTCATTGCGACTTGAACACAAGGTGGGAGAGCGCATGCTTGGTGAGGATCCCAAGACGGGTAAGCCAGTTTCTGTGAAAATTGGCCGTTACGGGCCTGTGGTGCAGTTGGGTAGCAGTGACGACAAGGAAAAGCCACGTTTCGCATCGTTACTCAAAGACCAGAGTCTCTCGACTATTACGCTGGAACAGGCGCTGAAGTTGTTCGAGTTGCCGCGCGCACTTGGCGCCTTCGAGGATGAGGAAGTGACTGTGGCGGTGGGCAAGTTTGGACCCTATGTCAAGCACGGAAAGGAGTACGCTTCTATACCCAAGGATCTCACCCCACAAGAGGTGACGCTGGAGCAAGCTGTACAATTGATCATGGCGAAACGTGAGGCCGAGGTGCAGAAAATCATTAAGACATTTGACGAGGAACCCGAACTGCAGGTGCTCAATGGACGATTTGGCCCTTATATTAGTTACCAGAAGCAGAACTATAAGATTCCACGCAAGCTCGATGCTGCAGCGCTCACTCTCGATGAGTGCCGCGCCATCATCGCCGATGAGGCCAACGCATCTAAGCCTAAGCGTCGCGCCACCACTCGTCGCACCAAGAAGTAAAGCAATTCGCTTCTTTGCTCCTCCAAAAAGGTGGGCGATGACATAAGTAAAGTAGCCAGGATTACCACATCTTGGCTACTTTTTTCGGCAAAAATCGAAAAAAATGTCACTTTTTTGTCATAGTTCCAAAAAATAGTCGTACCTTTACACTTTCTGACAAATTCAATCGTCAAAACCGAGTAGGATATGGATTTTTTCAGCAAACTGAAACGTGCCTTCGGGTTTCCAGATGACGGTAGTGGATATGACGACGAGTTGCGTGTTGACTCGCGCAATACACCTTACGTAAACCCATTCAGGCGCGATAACAATAATATGCCAATACGGGAGTCGGAACAACCCACTCCGACACAGCCTGCAGCAACCGAGGCCGATGTGGCTGCCCTCAAGGCGCAAATGCAGCAGTTGCTATCGATGATGCGAAACATGCAGAAGTCATCGAAACAACCCGGCACCGAAGCGCCAGCAGCTGTCGTGGCAGGAGGCGATGACGCCGACCTTAGACAGCGACTCCAGCATAGCGAGACTCAACGGCGCGCTGCGCTGAACCGAGCGAATTCACTCTCAGAGAAAATTGAGGAACTTCAAATCAAGGTTACCACGCTCGAAAATGACAAGAAAGGACTGCTCAATAAGATTCGCGTCATGCAGGTCAAAGCAGGCGGGGATGGGGGAACAGACACCACCAACGCCATTGAGAAGATGATGGAGCAGCACCACGAAGACCTTGCGGAGAAAGATCAGCAAATTTCACAGCTCAAGAAACAACTAGACCAAGCTCAGCAGCAAGCCGAGGCTGTCACACGGCTGGAGGACCAACTGAACCAGGCAAAAGCGAAAATAGAGGCCGAGGCAAATGAGCTTACAACGGCACAAGAGCAAGTTCGGCAACAGAGCGAGCGCATCAAGCAACTTGAGGAGGAACTCCAAGAAGCGAATGCAAACTTGCAGATTGCCGAGCAAGTGCAACAGAAACTTGAGGAGGTTGAGCAGTTCAAGGAGAAAAAGAATGCCGAGATTGCAAAGCTCAGGACACAAGTCGAGCAACTGAGCGGCGATGAAAATTATCGACCCAAGTTTGAGGAGGCTGAGCGAGAAAACGCTGCACTGCGTAAAACTATAGATCAACTCAACACCCTGGCCAAGGATACGGCCGAAAAGCACAAGCGCCGTGACATTGATGTGGCAAACCATATTGATGCTCTGAAAGCTCAGCTGGCATCAGCGGCGACCGTCGTCGAGCGACATCGTGCCGAACGTGAGCAGTTGGAACATCAGATGGCTAGACTCAAGACCGAGGCTGAAAAGTCGCAGGATGTCATTAAAGCAAAGGAGGGTGAACTTGCCGAGGCACTCGCCTCACTCACCGTCGCCAATGCGCAAAGCGAGCAATTGCGCGAAGAAGTGGAGCAATTGCGCAATGAGTTGGAGCAACAGCATCAACAGACCCCAGTCTATCAGTCTGAAGAGGTGCCCATAGAGCAGGAGCAAAGCCTCCCATCTAAGGTGGAGCCGGGCGAGCAGAGTGTCGAAACCACTTACGTGTCGCTTAACCCCTTTACTGCAATCGAGCAAGACTTGGACGACATCGACTGGCTTGTGCCGGCAGTGCCCGACAAACCTGTCGTCGTCCAGCCAGAACCAGAACCCCAACCTGAGCCCGTTTATAGTGCCGACCCCAGACAGTTATCGTTGTTTTAACTTATAACAAGGACTCATTTTGTGTGCATCGTACACTGTTTCTAGCCCTCAGCCTGGCTTCCGCCAGGCTTTTTTCGTGCCGTCCTGTCGCGTTTTTATTATATATAATAAGGTGTAGGCCGAAAAAGCCGAAAAAAGTAGGTTTTTTCTTAAAAAAGTGGCCGAAAAATTTGGTGGATGTGGAAAAGTCGCCGTACCTTTGCACCCGCAAACGGGAAACGGCGCGTCCGGGCGGAGGTCCGGCCAGGCTCAAACCTGAAAGATTGTTAAAAATCGGCCAGAAATTTTGCCGTGTCAGGAATTCGCCGTAACTTTGCACCACTTTCGCCTCGCGACTCAGCCAAAGATGAG
>JAEEGI010019487.1_pt1 | contig 13671 bp, 12 predicted proteins | sample 8958751 | NCBI WGS metagenome assembly JAEEGI01 (sample SAMN16246545, study PRJNA631951) | gut metagenome | biome: gut microbiome; feature: rumen; material: KS-attached | host: Bos | place: Iran: Karaj | collected 2018-10
ATCCCCTCATCCCCATCAACTTGTACATATACAACTTCTCAAAATTGTACATATTTATCATTGCACATCTCCCTCTCCCGTCATATGATTAAAGGCGTGAGAGGGAGTATATCGTGGCAAAGTATCAGCAGGTTATTGATTGGATAAATCAGAATATAGACAACGGAACCCTTAAGCCCGGGTAGAGGATTCCTTCCGAGAACGAGCTCTGCGAGCAGTTCGGCTTAAGCCGTCAGACAGTAAGGCACGCCATTGCGATGCTTTCAAGTGAAGGACTTCTTGAGAGTATGCGGGGCAGCGGCACTTATGTGGCCGATCTTCACGCCGGCGAAGGCGAGAGAACCGTTGTGGCAGTTGTCACAACCTATGTGGACGATTATATTTTCCCCAGTACCATCAGAGGTATTGAGAATACCTTAAGTCAGAAGGGCTATTCCATGCAGCTGTCCTTTACTAACAACACGGAGGCCAAGGAGAGGCAGATTCTATCTGACCTCTGTCAGCGCTCAGACATTGCCGGAGTCATCATGGAGCCCGTCAAGAGCGCTCTTCCCAACCCCAATCTGGATCTTTATAAGAAGCTCACCGACAAGGGAATCAGGCTTCTTTTCATTAATACTTTTTACCCTGAACTGGATATTCCCCACGTCTCCATAGATGATGAGGAATGCGCTTTCAGAGCGGTCAAGGCCCTCATAGAAGCGGGACATAAGAATATAGGCTGCGTCCTCAAGCTGGACGATGGACAGGGCAGAGAAAGATATCGTGGCTATCTCAAGGCCATGACTCAGTATGGGCTTTCTTTTGCCTATGACCACGTGAACTGGATCGACACCATAGACATTGAGGACGGCCCAGGAGCCCTCACCAGGGTAAAAGAGAGATTGAAGGACTGCACTGCGGTCTTTTGCTACAACGACCAGGTGGCGGGAATGCTGATGCAGGTACTGGCTGAGTCGGGGCTGAGGCTTCCACAGGACATGTCCGTGGTGGGCATGGACGACTCGGACCTTGCCAAGACAGGAACCGTGGGAATTCCGATATCTTCAATCCCACATCCCAAGGAACTTCTTGGGGAAAAAGCAGCACAGAACATGATACGTCTGATACACGGCGGAAACGCAGGCTTTAACGCAACCTACGAGTTTGCCGAGGACGTTATTATAAGAGAATCAATTAGTAGGCACTAAACGGAGGAAAAGAGAATGGGAGACGTAAAAACACTTATCGCACAGGGAAAGACATTTTTGGGAATCGAGTTCGGTTCCACAAGAATCAAGGCTGTACTTACAGATGAGAAGTACACGCCAATCGCATCCGGCTCACACGGCTGGGAGAACAGACTTGAGGACGGCATCTGGACCTACACACTGGATGACATCTGGACCGGACTTCAGGACTGCTACGCTAAGCTTTCTGAGGACGTTGAGAAGCAGTATGGGGAGAAGCTTACAACAGTAGGCGCAATGGGCTTTTCAGCTATGATGCACGGCTATATGGCTTTTGACAAAGAGGGAACTCTGCTTGTTCCTTTCAGAACCTGGAGAAACACCATCACAGAGGAGGCTTCCGACAAGCTCACAGAGCTCTTTGGCTATCACATCCCTCAGAGATGGAGCATCGCTCACCTTTATCAGGCAATCCTTAATAAGGAAGAGCACATCTCCAAGGTTGATTTCTTCACAACCCTTGCAGGCTACATTCACTGGCAGCTCACAGGAGAGAAGGTTCTCGGCGTAGGCGACGCATCAGGAATGTTCCCTATCGATTCAACTACCTGTGACTATCACGAGAAGATGCTGGATCAGTTCGATGAGCTCCTTGCAAAAGAGAGCATCAGCTGGAAGATCAGAGAGGTTCTTCCCAAGTCACTTCCCGCAGGTGCCAAGGCCGGCGCGCTTACTGCAGAGGGTGCAAAAAAGCTTGATCCCACAGGAACACTTCAGGCTGGAATCCCTGTTTGTCCTCCCGAGGGAGATGCCGGCACAGGTATGGTTGCCACCAACTCAGTTGGCGTAAGAACAGGTAACATCTCAGCAGGAACCTCAGTATTCTCAATGGTTGTTCTTGAGCACAGCCTTTCTAAGGCATATCCTGAGCTTGACCTTGTTACAACACCTTCAGGCGAAGAGGTTGCCATGGTTCACTGCAACAACTGCACCTCAGACCTCAATGCATGGGTAGGCCTTTTCAGAGAGTTCGCAGGGGCCATCGGCAAAGATGTTGACGACGACACCCTTTACGGAACACTTTACCGCAAAGCAATGGAAGGCGACGCAGACTGCGGCGGACTTCTTGCATATAACTATTTCTCAGGCGAGAGCATCACAGGCTTCAACGAGGGAAGACCTCTCTTTGTAAGAAGACCTGATGACAAGTTCAACCTTTCAAACTTCATGAGATGCCACCTTTACACAGCTCTCGGAGCTCTTAAGGCAGGTAACGACATCCTTATGAAGGAAGAGAACGTTAAGGCTGACTTCTTCTTTGGCCAGGGCGGCTTCTTCAAGGTAAGAGGCGTTGGCGACAGAGTAATGGCAGCAGCTCTCGATACTCCTATCAAGCTTATGGAGACAGCAGGAGAGGGCGGTCCTTGGGGACAGGCAATCCTTGCAGGATTCATGATGCAGAAAGAGGAGGGTGAGACCCTTGAGAAATACCTTAACGAGAAGGTATTCGTGGGCGGAAAGGTAGAGACCTTCGAGCCTGTGGCTGAGGACGTTAAGGGCTTTGATGAGTTTATGAAGGATTACAATGCAGGACTCGCTGTAGAACGCGCTGCAGTCGAGAACCTTAAGTAATCACTTAGCGAGGTTCTTTCGAGCTTAGTGTACTACTTAGTTCTGGCTCACATGCATAGCATGTGAGAGCAGAACTTCCTTGTGAGAGCAGAACTTCATTATGATTGAGGAGAAAAAGAGATGTTAGAAGAACTTAAGAAAAAAGTATATGAAGCAAATATTCTTTTACCCAAGTACGGTCTTGTTACCTTCACCTGGGGAAATGTAAGTGCCATCGACAGAGAGAGCGGTCTTTTTGTAATCAAGCCCAGCGGCGTTGATTACGAGACCATGACTCCCGATGACATGGTAGTTATGGACCTCAACGGAAACAAGGTGGAAGGAAAGCTCAATCCTTCCTCCGACACACCTACTCACGTTGAGATCTACAAGGCCTTCAAGGAGGTTGGCGGTGTGGTTCACACCCATTCTTCCTACGCCACCAGCTGGGCCCAGGCAGGAAGAAGCATTCCCTGCTACGGTACAACCCACGCTGACTATTTCTACGGCGAGATCCCCTGCGTAAGATGCCTTAACAAGGACGAGATCGAGACTGCTTACGAGGAGAACACAGGACACCTTATCGTTAACGAGTTTGAGCGCATGGGAAAAGACCCTGTGGCAGTTCCCGCAGTTCTTTGCAAGAACCATGGCGTATTCTCCTGGGGAAAAGACGCTCACGAGGCAGTTCACAACGCAGTTGTAACAGAGGAAGTTGCCAAGATGGCTTACAGATGTGAGGTTATCAATCCCCGCGTTCAGCCCGCACCCCAGGAGCTCCAGGATAAGCATTACTACAGAAAACATGGTGCGAACGCTTATTATGGTCAAAAGTAATCACTTAGCGAGGTTTTTAATGGCAACATAAGTCAAAACTTGAGCAATTTGTCTTATAGACGCATACATTTTCATGTGTTAAATTGTAAGTGCGTTTTTTGTTTAACAATCAATTTTTGTTTTATAAAAAGGGGAAAGGAAGTATGGCTATGACCAATCTAGAATTAAAAAGAACAGCCAATGAAGTCCGCAAGGGCATTGTTACAGCGGTTCACGCAGCAGGTGCAGGACACCCGGGCGGATCTCTTTCAGCAGCAGATATTTACACATATCTTTATTTCGAGGAAATGAATATCGATCCTCAGGATCCCAAGAATCCTGATCGTGATCGTTTTGTCCTTTCTAAGGGCCACACAGCTCCAGGTCTTTACTCAGTAATGGCACAGAGGGGATATTTCCCTGTTGAGGAGCTTACTACTCTTCGTAAGCTTGGTTCCAGACTTCAGGGACACCCAAGTATGCAGTATCTTCCCGGCCTTGACATGAGCAGCGGCTCTCTGGGACAGGGAATTTCAGTTGCCTGCGGTATGGCTCTTTCAGCTAAGCTCGATGGCAAGGATTACAGAACATATACACTTCTCGGAGACGGTGAGATCGAAGAGGGACAGGTTTGGGAGGCAGCTATGTTCGCAGGCTTCCGTAAGCTTGACAACCTTGTAGTTATCGTTGATAACAACGGACTTCAGATCGACGGACCTATCGACCAGGTTTGCTCACCTTATCCTATCGATAAGAAGTTTGAGGCATTTAACTTCCACGTAATCAACGTAGACGCTCATGATTTCGATGCCATCAGAGCAGCTTTCAAGGAGGCAAGAGAGACTAAGGGTCAGCCTACAGCCATCATTGCTCACTCCCTGAAGGGTAAGGGCGTTTCCTTCATGGAAGGCCAGGTTTCATGGCACGGCGTTGCACCTAACGATGAAGAGTATGCAAAGGCTATGGAAGATCTCAACAAGATCTCCGAAGAGCTGGCGTAAGAAGGAGGATGTCATAATGAGCGAAGTTAAGAAGATTGCTACCAGAGATAGCTATGGTAAAGAACTTATAGAGCTTGCAAAGGTTAATGACAAGGTAGTTGTACTTGACGCAGACCTTGCAGCAGCAACAAGAACAGGCTGGTTTAAGAAGGAGTTCCCTGATCGCCACATCGACTGCGGTATCGCAGAGTGCAACATGATGGGCATCGCAGCAGGACTTGCTACAACAGGCAAGATTCCTTTCGTAAGCACATTTGCCATGTTCGCAACAGGACGTGCTTTCGAGCAGGTTCGTAACTCAATCGGATATCCTCATCTTAATGTTAAGATCGGTGGAACCCACGCAGGAATCACAGTAGGTGAGGACGGTGCCAGCCATCAGTGTAACGAGGATATCGCGCTTATGCGTACAATCCCCGGAATGGTTGTTATGTGCCCTGCAGATGACATCGAGGCAAGAGCCTGCGTAAGAGCAGCAGCTGAGCACGAGGGCCCTGTTTACATCAGATTCGGCCGTGCAGCCTGCCCTGTAGTTAACGACAGACCTGATTATAAATTTGAAATTGGAAAAGGTACTGTACTTAGAGAGGGTAAAGATGTTAGTATTATAGCTACCGGCATCGGAGTAGGTGCAGCTCTTGAGGCAGCTGAGAAGCTTGCAGCAGACGGCATCGATGCTGAGGTTGTTAACATCTGCACAATTAAGCCCATCGACAGAGAGCTTGTAGTTGCAACAGCTAAGAAGACCGGTAAGGTTGTAACCGTTGAGGAGCATTCAGTTATCGGCGGTCTTGGAAGTGCTGTAAGTGACGTTCTTGCAGAGGAGTGTCCTACACTTGTTAAGAAGATCGGTATGCAGGATAGATTCGGTGAGTCAGGATCTGCAGCTGCTCTTGTTAAGAAGTATGGTCTCGACGGAGATGGTGTTTACGCATCTGTAAAGGAATTTTTGAAATAATGATGAATTGTATTTTGAGTCCTTCAATATTGGCTGCTGACTGCGCGAAGCTTGGTGAGCAGATCCATGCAGCTGATATAGCTGGAGCTGAGTATATTCATATCGACGTGATGGATGGTACTTTTGTACCATCCATTTCCTATGGAATGAATGTTGTCAGCAGTTTGAGAAAGACCACCGACAAGGTGTTCGACGTACATCTGATGATCACTGAGCCCATCAGATACATAGAGGAGTTTGCCAACGCCGGCTCCGATATCATCACCTTCCACCTTGAGGCTGCTTCCGATGTCAATGCTGTCATCGACAAGATCCACAGCCTCGGGAAAAAGGCAGGCATTTCCATCAAGCCTGCAACTCCGGTTTCAGAGCTTCTTCCCTACATGGATAAGGTGGAGATGATCCTTATTATGACCGTAGAACCCGGCTTTGGAGGCCAGGCCTTTATGCCTCATTGCGGCGAGAAGGTAAAAGAGCTCCGCGGCATCCTTAATGACCGCGGCCTTTCCACAGACGTCGAGGTTGACGGCGGTATCTACCTCAGCAACCTTCAGGAGGTTCTTGATCTGGGCGCCAATGTAATTGTCTCCGGCTCCGGAATCTTCAAGGGTGACATTGAGAAAAATGTTACTGACTACCTGAAGATAATGAAGAAATAAGAAGTTTAGCATAATAAATCAAGGCGACACACAACCTTTTTTGTAGGATTGTGTGTCGTTTTTTGTTGCTCAAAAAGAAGTTGTATGTAAATTTGCTAAATTATTCGCAATATTATGACATTAATTGCAAGAAATTAATATATTTGTAATATTTCTGCGGTTATTATTTTGGGAAAGGAGGTTTTTTGTATGAGAAGAAAAATTATATCAACTGTATTGGGAACTGTTTTAGCTGTATGCAGCCTGTTTGGAAGTGCTGTGACAGCATCCGCGGCGAGTGCTTGGGGTGGTACTCACGACGGAATGTCGCTGGATTATCATGACAGCAACAAATTTGATATGGCCACATGGAGTAACGGTGGAATGTTCAACTGCACATTTTCACCCAACAATATCAGATTCCAGGGCGGCCAGATGGCAATCACTATCGATCGCAACTGGCAGGGTTACACAGCGGGCGAGTACCGCACCAAGAATTACTATGGCTACGGCCTTTTCCAGGTTAACATGAAGCCTATAAAGAATCCCGGCGTAGTATCATCATTTTTCACCTACACAGGACCAAGTGACGGAACCAAGTGGGACGAGATCGATATCGAGTTCCTGGGAAAAGATACCACCAAGGTTCAGTTCAACTACTATACAAGCGGCCAGGGCAATCACGAATACCTTTACAACCTGGGCTTTGATGCTTCCCAGAGCTTCCACACCTACGGCTTTGACTGGAGACCGGGCAGCATCACCTGGTATGTGGATGGCAAAGCTGTTTACACCGCCACAAGAGATATTCCTACAACTCCCGGTAAGATCATGATGAACGCCTGGAACGGCACCGGCGTAGATGACTGGCTTCAGGCCTACAACGGAAGAACCGGTATCACCGCATATTACGACTGGGCTTCCTATGATGCCAGCACCGGCAGCAGCAATTCAGGCAATAATTCAGGAAACAATAATAACGGCAATAACAACAATTCGGGGAATAATTCAGGAAATCAGCAGCCCGCCCAGTCTTCAAACAACAGCGGAGCAATGTTTGACGGTTCCAAGGCTTACAAGATCATCAACTTCGGAAGCTCTATGGCCATGGATGTTCAGGGCAACAGAAGAGATAACGGAACCAACGTCCTTCAGTATTATTACAGAGGAAATGCCAACCAGAAATGGTATTTTGTAAAAGACGGCAACTGCTACATCATCAAGAACGCCTCCACGGGAAAGGTCCTGACGGTGCAGGATTCGGCAACCTGGGACGGAGCCAATGTATATCAGTGGGATTATTACGGCGATGCCAGCCAGAAGTGGGAGATTTATCCTGCAGCCAATAACACCTACAAGATCATCAATCACAAGAGCGGCAAGTTACTCAACATCGCCTATGGCAGCACCAGCGCCAATGCTAATATTGAGCAGTACAAGGATGCTTCAAGTAACTTTGAGAAGTGGTGGATTGATATAGCTAACTAAATTAAATAATTGTCTCCCCAAATAAAAGGCAGCGGACACTTAGTATATGAAAAAGTGTCCGCTGCTTCTTTTGGTGGGGTATTGCCAGGGGGTATTACTCGGATTTATCGGCCCTTGCTTCGGGGGAGTTGTCAAGGACAACGTGTCTTGCTGGATAATACTCAGGCCTCTTCATTCTGTGTTTGAAGATCATCTTTTTCCAGAGCTTATAGAAGATAATTGCTTCTACAAAGAAAACGATGACTCCCACAGCTACAACCAGGAAGGCCAATACTACTTCGCCAACGCCATTGATAAAATTGTTCCAGTTCTTTTTGGCGCCAAGAACAAATCTGTCAAAGCCTGGGCGGCGAATGCGGTAATTGATGTCTACTGAAAGAGATGCGTATTTAAGTTTTGTTTCAAGCTCCTTTTTGGTGATGACCTGGCTGTCGGAATATTTGTCCTGATCGTAGCTGTTTACGATCTCGTAACCTTCATAATTGGTGATTTTCTGGTTGTAAGTGGTCACCACGAAACGATTTTCCACACAGAAGTTCTCGAGATTGTCTGTGATCAAAGGGATCTGTCCATTGGGAATCTGAATTGTAAAAGAAAGACTGCCGGTTGCTTCGTATTGTACTTCGGTATCGGATATGTATCTGTCATCCGCTGCGATAACATAGCCGTTATATCTGTTGTTGATGTTTTCTATGTATCCGCCGTTCTCATTGACAAGCTTCTGAAGTGATTCGTAATAATCAAGCATGTCTTCCTTAGTTTTATGGGTTTCTCCGTTTGCGGCAAAAGAATAAGAATAATCCGCATAGTCACCTGAAATGGTGGTTCCTGAATAATTTCCGCCGGTGGCGTAGCTGCTGTCGTCAGCTACCAAAATTCCTTTTGGTGAGGCAGAATCGCTACTGGAACTCATGGCCGGCGATTCATAATAACCTGAGTCGCCGCAGCCGGCTAATAACGTAACAGCAAGTAATGGTAATATCAATAAACTCTTCTTTTTCATACTTTTTCTCCCTTTGTTAATGAATGATTTCGTCTCCATCATCAGATGATTCAAAATTATAACAACCGTGAGTAGCAAGATGTACTTCATACTCAGCAAAATGGCGGTGGTTATTCACCATAAATGAGGATAATATGGGAAAAGAATAGTGAATTAATAAAGGATTATTTATGAAAAGAAACAGAAGAAGTAGGAAGGCTGTTATTTTGGCAATTATACTTATGCTTGGATTAACGGCATGCGAAACAGAAGAAAGAGGGGAAGAGACAAAAATGGAATTTCATGAGAACCCAATAGTTAAGGACATTTACACTGCAGATCCGGCACCTATGGTGTACGGAGACACACTTTATCTTTACACAACCCATGATGAGGACGTGCTGGTTAATGATTTCTATACAATGAAGGACTGGAGATGCTTCTCCACCAAGGATATGGTGAACTGGGAGGACCACGGCTGCATCTTTTCCCTGGATGATATCGGCTGGGCCGACGACAGAGCCTGGGCGCCCCAGTGCATAGAGAGAAACGGCAAGTTTTACCTGTACTGTCCCGTTCACAAGAGAAACGGCGGAATGGCCATAGCTGTTGGCATTTCAGACAGCCCTGCAGGCCCCTTCAAGGATCTGGGCCATCCGTTAGTTGACGAGGGAGACTGGAACGACATCGATCCCACAGTGTTCATTGATGACGACGGACAGGCATATCTTTATTTCGGCAATCCTGAACTTCGCTATGTACTTCTTAATGAAAACATGATAACCTACGACAAAGAAGTGGGCGTGGTGAAGGTTCCCATGACTGAGGAATCCTTTGCAAAAGGAAGTCACGACACAGGCACATCCTATGGCGAGGGGCCATGGTTCTACAAGAGAGACGGCCTGTACTATATGGTTTATGCAGCCTTCGGCGAGGGCAAAAATATGGAGCATCTTGCCTATTCAACATCCCAGTCACCCACAGGACCCTGGGTATACGGCGGTGTTCTCATGACAGAGGAGGGCGGTGTATTCACTAACCATCCCGGAATCTGTGATTTCAAGGGACATTCCTATCTCTTTTACCACACAGGAGATCTTCCCGGGGGAAGTCTTTTCCACAGAAGTGTGTGCGTGGCGGAGTTCACTTACAATGAGGATGGTTCAATAGACACCATCGACAAGTGCGGAGGGGTAAGCGCTATAGAGTAAAAAAGTATTTTGGAGGATTTACAATGGATGTTAAGAGTACCAACGAGACACTGGTTAATTTCTGGGACAAGGTGTATACCGTTTCGGATGAGGAGAAGCAGGGCGCTACAGCTGAAGAGGATCTGAAGCAGATCTGTCCCAGCGAGAAGCTTTTTAATGGGGCCAAGTCCCTGGGAGCCTGCAAAAAGGTTCTGGACTACGGCTGCGGAGATGCCTGGGCAAGCATCGTTGCTGCAATGAATGGCTGTGATGATGTTACTGCTGTTGATGTGGCTGCCGCTGCTGCTGATCTTGCAGCTTTTCAGGTAGAGCTTTACAAGCTTCAGGACAAGATTAAGACTGAATGCGTTGCACCGGACTATCTGCACAGCATTGCCGACGGTACTTTTGATGGAGTGTTCTGCTCCAACGTGCTGGATGTGGTTCCTCCGGAGACATCAAGGGATATCATCTCTGAGTTTGCAAGGATCACAGCTAAGGGAGCTACATTGGTCATTGGCATGAACTACCATGCTACCAGGGAGAATGATAAGGACCTGACCGATGAAGGCTTTGTCTTCGTGGACGGTGTTCTGAGAATGGTTTCAAGAAGCGATGAGGAGTGGAGCGAGATCTTTTCCGAGTTCTTCACAGTGGAGAAGCTGGATCACTTCGCTTGGCCCATGGAAAAGAAAGAGACACGCAGGCTATTCATTCTTAAGAAATAAGAAATACGCAGTTAATTGACTTAGTATTATCAATAAACTATAATAAGGTGCTCATGTGGGGAGATATTTTTCCGTATGAGTTCTTTTTATGATATAGGAAATTTCTCCGAAATTCCTATATCATAAAACGCTCCGCTATGGATGCGCACTCGCGCGATAGGAATATGTTGCCTTCAGCAACCGCGCTCGGCGCGAGAATGTCGCAAGCGACATTCTTTCTTGTTCTTAAAATTTTATTTAGAGGTAAGCTATGCGAATTATTTTCACATCAGATACACACGGACATTTATATCCCATAAACTATGCCGGCAACCGCCCGGAGAGGTCCGGAGTTTTTTGTCTGGCATCCCAGATAGAGAAGGATGGCAACACACTGGTGCTGGACGGAGGAGACACCCTTCAGGGTACACCCCTTCTTTCCTACTATCTGGAGCACAGGGACAAATACGATTTCAATCCTATGGCTGAGGGCTTCAATGCCATGGGGCTTGATTACTATACTCTGGGCAATCACGACTTTAACTTTGGCTATGAAGCTATCGCTGATTACGCCAGGAATATGAAGGCCCAGCTCATCAGCTGCAACGTGACAGACCTGGGCGGGGAGCTGGATATCAAGAAGAACGTTATCCATACCCTGGAGGATGGCACCAAGGTGGGAATCACCGCAGCCGTCACCGGTTTTGTCAATGTATGGGAGGCAAAAGAGCACCTGGAGAAGATCAAGGTTGCAGAGCCCCTTCCTCTTATAAAAGAGCAGTATGAGTACCTTAAGGATAAGTGCGACATCACAGTCTGCATCTACCACGGGGGCTTTGAGGAGGACCTTAAGACAGGAAGACTTCTTTCAGAAACCGCAGAGAATCAGGCCTGCAGGATCATGAGAGAGATGGGGTTTGATATCCTTCTCACGGGACATCAGCACATTCCTGTGGAGGGTGTTGAGATTGAGGGAACCTACGGCGTTCAGCCTCCGTCAAATGCCCTTAAATACTGCTATCTTGAGACCTCAGGAAAAGGCGCTGACCTGAAGGTGACATCCAGGCTCGTGGCTGTTGAGGAGCCCGGCGAGAGATTCGATGCTCTTTTAAAGGAGCACAGCTTCATGGAAGATCTCACTTCCAAGGTTCAGGTGTGGCTTGATGAGCCCATCGGCTGTCTTGAAAAAGAGATCGCTCCCGAGGAGAAGATCTATGCGGCAACACACGGAAGCAAGGTTGCTGCCATATTTAACCAGGTTCAGCTGGAAAAGACAGGGGCGGACTTCTCCTGCACCTCTTTGTCCAATGACCCTCTGGGACTTAAGAAGGATATTACCGTAAGAGACGTGCTGGGAATCTACCAGTTCGCCAATACCATAGAGGTTAAGGAAGTAACCAAGGCTGTTATCAAGCAGGCTCTTGAGAGAAGCGCCGAATACTTTGACTATAATCCTGAGACTAAGGAAGTTAAGGTTTCCAATATCTTCCTTCAGCCCAAGATCGAGCACTACAACTACGACTACTATGCAGGCCTTGAGTACACCTTTGACCTTACAAGACCTGTGGGAGACAGGGTTGTGGTCCTTAGGAAAATGGACGGCACCGAGCTCTCCGACTCCGAGACCTATACCCTTGTTACCAGCAACTACAGAGCCACAGGAACCGGCGGCTACAAATGCATCGGCGACAGCAAGACCATCCGCAGCACCACCGACGAGATGCCTGATCTTCTCATCGACTTTATCCGCCGCCACACCCCCGTACCCGAGATCCACAATAGCAAATTCACCTGTATCAGATAATATAGCATTATATATACCGAGCCATGGCCTCAATCACAGCGGTCATGGCTTTTTTTATTTCCCAATATCTTATCTTCCTCACGAAAACAAGCTTTTTTACGGTGGTTATATGTTCTTGGCTGTATCATCAAAAGACTTCTTCTCCAGGGATAGAAGGTTTGACAATTTGTGCGAGGGAAGGCATACTATAGTAGAGTTTTTATCGATTTTTATAAGAAGAAGGTCTTAAAATGTATAAGAGATTAGAGCGAAACGATCCCTGCTGGTGCGGAAGCGGCAAGAAGTACAAGAGCTGCCATGCGGCTTTTGACGATAAGCTTATAGGCTTCGAGCATCAGGGAATGATCATTCCTGACAGGGGACTTTTGAAAACCGAAAAAGATATCGAAGGAATCAAGAAGAGCGCTGTTATCAATATGGCAGTTCTCGATGAGATAGGAGAGAAGATCAAGGCCGGCATGTCCACCCAGGAGATCGACGACATTGTCTACAATACCACCATCAAGATGGGCGGTATTCCTGCGGACCTGAACTACGAGGGATTCCCCAAGAGCGTCTGCACCTCCATCAATGAAGAGGTGTGCCATGGTATCCCTTCAGAGGACATCATCCTGAAGGACGGCGATATTATCAACGTTGACTGCTCAACTATTTTGGACGGATATTTCTCTGATTCATCACGAATGTTCTGTATCGGCGATGTTTCTCCCGAGAAAAAGAGACTTGTGGATGTAACAAAAGAGTGCGTTGAAGTGGGCCTTAAGGCAGTTATTCCCTGGACTCCCATCGGAGACATGGGCTACGCCGTTCACCAGCACGCTCTCAAAAACGGATATACGGTAGTTCGTGAGATCGGCGGCCACGGCTGTGGCAACGCTTTCCACGAGGAGCCTTTTGTAAGCTATGTCAGCAAAAAAGGCACCGGAATGCTGATGGTTCCGGGAATGGTATTCACCATCGAGCCCATGGTAAATATGGGTAAACAGGAAATATTCATCGACGATGAGAACGACTGGACTGTATACACCGCAGATATGAAGCCCTCCGCACAGTGGGAGGTTGAGATCCTGGTTACTGAGACAGGTTACGAGCTTTTATGTTGGTAAAAAAAGTAATCACCTAGCGAGGTCCTTTCGAGCCTGGTGTACTACTTTGTTCCGTAAAACGCTTTAGCGTTTTAGCGGAACTTCCTTGTGAAAAATATTAGTTGGAAGGATATAAGAAAATGCAGAACAAAGGAAAGTACTACATTACAACTGCCATCGCCTATACCTCAGGCAAGCCCCACATCGGCAACAGCTATGAGA
>JAEEGI010019489.1_pt1 | contig 13670 bp, 10 predicted proteins | sample 8958751 | NCBI WGS metagenome assembly JAEEGI01 (sample SAMN16246545, study PRJNA631951) | gut metagenome | biome: gut microbiome; feature: rumen; material: KS-attached | host: Bos | place: Iran: Karaj | collected 2018-10
TTTTAATTCTCTCCTTCCCTTCAATCTTTCTCCTATCATAAATTTATATCAATATTTTTATATTTTTGTTTAATTTTTTTATTTTAAATTATTTATTTTCATTTATAAAATTTTTAACTACATTAAATAATTCTCCTTCTTCACTTACACTTTTCACTTGTTTATATAATAAATTTAATCTATTATATAAATAATAAATTTCATCTTCAGAAAAATCACTTTCATTAATTATAAATAAAATCCATTGTTTTATAAAACTTTCTACCTCAACATTTAATTTATCATACACTGATAAAATATAATCAAAAGAAAAAATTAAAGTACAAATTGCCTTTAAAGAATTTTCATATACTGAGAAAAAATCATCTAATAAAATTATTTGAGAAATAAATAATGATACATTTGTCATTGTTTTTAAGTATTTATTTAAATGTAGTTTTTTCACCTTTTTGAAATTATTCATTTTTAAATCATACATTAAAATATTTACAAAATCAAAAGTTGAAATTTCTAAAACATTAAATTTAATTTCTTTCAAAATTTCTTTTTCTTTATGTAATAATTGTTTAACTGAAAATTTATTTTTTCCTATTTCAGTAATAATGTGATAAATTTGAAAAGGAATTAAATCTTCAAATTTAGAAGCTAAAAAAATACAAGCTAAACCAATTAAATGTATATCTTTATCTTCTAAAATTTTTTTTGTAGAATTAAAAAATTTATCCATAATACTAACTGCAAGAAAGTAAGTTTGTATATCTAATTGATATTTAGTAAATATTTCACACATCCAATTAACCATCTTTGTTCTTGTTAATGGACTTATTTTATGTCTAAAAAGAAAATCAGAAGAAATTAAATTTTCTTGTTCTAAACATTTACTAAAATTAAAAATTTCAATTCCATAATTATTTACTAATAGTTTGTTTTGTTTTTGACAATATTTTCTATTTAATTTATCTAGTTTTAAATTTTTTATTTTTCGAAATGAAAATTGTAAGACTTTTAAAGGAGAATTATCTTGTTTTTTATCTTCTTCATTATTTTGTTTTATATCTTTACATATTATTATTAATTTATTTTCTTTGTTTTTTAAATTGTCTTTATGGAATTCAATGTTTTTTTTCAATATTAGTTTCCTTTCAATAATATTATTTCTTTGAGTCATTTTTTGTTTAATTTGAAAATTATTTTTCAGTGAAATTTATGTGTTTTAAAAATTTAATTTTTTTTACTTAATCAAAAAATTAAAATATGAAGAATATTTTAAAATAAAAAATAAATTAATTTAATATAAATAATTCATTAATTTAAATTTGAAATTCTTCTATATCTTCAAATTCATTAGGTGGTATTTTTTTTTTGTTTTCTTCTTCTTCTTTTCTTAATTTTTCTTCTAAAATATTATCTCTTTGTAAAATTTCTATTTTATTTTTTCTTTCTTTAATAACACTATTAGTATCATCAATGACATTATTATTATTATCATTAATATTAATATTTTCTTCATCTTTTTCATTTTCATCAAAGCCTTCTAAAAATTTAGGAATATCTTTTTTTTCAATAATATTATTTTTTTCTTTTTCTTCATTTTCAACGTAATTATTATCTTCTTTTTCTTCTTCTTCTCTTTCATTTTCTTCTTTTTCTTCTTCATCTCTTTCAATTTCTTCTTTTTCTAAAAATTGCTCATTTTCTTTTATATTATTTAATAAACTTTTATTTTCATTTTCTATTAATCCAAAATTACTATTTTCAATCATTGGATTTATATTTGAAATATCATTTTTGGCATTTGTACTATTTTGTCTTTGTAAATCTTTAAAAGGTTTTATAAATGGTTTTTGTCCTTTTTTATTTTCTTCATTTTCATTATTTTCATTTTTATTTATTATATTCATCATTTCTTCTTTTTGTTTTTGTACTTTTTCTATTTCTTTCATAATTTCTTCTCTTTCTTCTACTGTCGATTCTGGAATATTACTTTTCTTTTTTTTTGTATTTTTATTTTGTGAAATTTGAATATTTTCATATTGAGGAAAATTTTCCTTTTCATTTTGAAGTTTTAATTCTAAATTTTTTTTAGTCTCTTGTAATTCATTTATTGTTTTTTCATTATTTGATATTTCTAATTCGTATTTTTTTTGATTAGTATTTTTCACTTTTTGTAATATTTCTATATTCTTTATTAATGTATTCTTTTTATTTGTTAATTTCTTTTCATTTTGTTCTTCTGTTTTCACATTTTCATATTCTGTTATATTATACGTATCTTTTGCAATATTTCTTAATTTTTCAACCCATTCATTTAACTGATTAATTTTTTTTTCATTTTCTTCTTCTTGAAATTTATTCTTTTCTACTTTTTGTAAGAAATTTGCATTTTGTCTTCTTACATTATCATAATCCATTTTTAATCTTTTTAATATAATTGCAGATTTATTTTCTCCTTTATTTTGTTTAGAAATAACTATATCATTTAATTTTTCAGTATTTCTTAATTTTTTATTTTCAATTTGTAAATCATATATTTCTCTATCTAATTGTTCATTTTCATATTTTAAATTAGGTAAATAATCAGGATTGCTAACTATATCTAATCTATTTTGTAAATTTAAAAGTTGTTTTTTATAAACTTCAATTAATTTTTCTGAATTATCATTTAATTTTTGTTGTTCTTGATATAATAAATCTGGATCTTTCGTTTGAGAAGGACTTTTATTTCTATTTGATCTTTGTTCTTTTATCTTTGTATTAGATATTATTTGAGTTAAAACATCATTTAATTTCTCTAAATAAGATATCATTTCTTGTGTATATTTTGAATTTTCTGAAGAATCAATATTATCTAAATTTACATTAAAAAATTTCTCTTCAATTTCTGCTTTTATTTGATAATATTTATTTTCTGCTATTTGTAATTTAGATAATGGAACTGGATTTCTTACATGTAATTTAGAATCAAAATTTCTATTATTATTCATATATGAAATATTATTTGTGTTATTATTATTATTTGAAGATAATATATTTTCTTGTTCATTATTCATTTGATTATTATTATTTTCATTTTTTTGTTCTTGATCTTGAAAATTTATTGTAGATTGGTTATTTTCTATTTTAGTTTTGTTGTTTTTATATATCTCAGATATATTGTCTTCATTATTTTGATTGTCCTTTTTTTCGGTATCTTCATATCTATTCTCTGATATGTTACTCTTTTTGTCTTCATTATTCTCTTTTTGACCATTTATATCACCTACTGCATCGTTTAAGTCTTCTATTTCTTCTATGTCATTATATTCTAATTCGTTTTTATTATTACTCATTTTTTATATTAAATTATTATTTAAATTCATTAAATATGTATTTAAAAAACAGAAAAAAAATGATAAAATTTAAATCAAAATTCCAAAAATTATTAAAAAATTCTCGAAAAATTTTAAAAAATAAAAAATTCAAAAATAAAAATTTAAAATGGTAGACACAACAAACGCTCCTCAAATAATTGAGCATATATCCCAATCCCTAAATTATACTCCTTTTGATGTGAAATGGATTCCTTGTAGTGCAAAACTGGTAGTAACAGGTCAAACTCCCAGAGCAAAAGGTATAATTCAATTATTCCAAATGAATAAAGGTAAATTGGAAGTGGTTTCTGAATTTAATAAAGAATATGGGTTTAAAACAAGTACTTTTGGTGCATCCTCATTTGCTTCTCGTGATTTGGCAGTGGGAGATTTCGAGGGAAACCTCTTAATCTACGACCTCGAGCGTGGAACTCCTAATTATGAAATTAAAAAAGCACACAAATCAATAATAAATGCTATGGATGGTATTGGAGGAACTGGAAATATTGGTCCTGCTGAAATCATTACTGCAGGAAGAGATGGTTCAGCTAAAATTTGGGATCCAAGAACTGATAAACCTGTTGTTTTATTAGAACCTGCTTCCACTGAGAAAGTACTTCCAGAATGCTGGGCTGTTTCTTTTGGGAATAGTTATAATAATGAAGAAAGATGTGTAGGTATTGGATATGATAATGGAGATGTTAAATTATATGATTTGAGAATGAATCAATTAAAATGGGAAACTAATTTAAAAAATGGAATATGTTCTATTGAATTTGATAGAAAGGATATTCCCATGAATAAAATGGTTGTAACAACTTTAGAAAGTAAATTACATGTTTTTGACTTAAGAACTCTTCATCCTGAATTGGGATATGCGGGATTAAGTGATGTTGCTCATAATTCTACAATTTGGGGTTCCAAATTTCTGCCTCAAAATAGAGATATTTTTATTTCAATGGGTGGAAATGGACATGTTAATTTATATAAATATAATTATCCAAATCAAAGAAGCGTTGTTGATGAAAATAATATTCCAAAAGGAGTTATTGGTACTCTAAGTGTCCTTAACACTAAAGAAATTACTACACAACCTATTGTGGGATTTGATTGGCATCCTGATAAAATGGGATTGGCTACTTTAGTTGCTTTAGATCAAAGTGTCAAAGTTTATTTAGTTACAAGATTGAATTTATATTAATTATTTTGGAATGATTTTTTTGAATAAATAAATATTTTTTTCAGAAATTAATTAAATCAAATTAAATAAAAATTAAATATCATTTTATCTAAAAAATAGAAAAATCTAGAATAATATTTAAACTATATTCCAAAAAAAAAAAATTATAATATTCAAAAATAAAAATGGAATCAGAAGAACAATTTGATGGTCTCTTAATGACAATAATTCAAAAAGCAGGAGGAATTCAAAATTACTTTGATGCAGTATATGGCTTTCTGTACAGAAAAACTGATTTTTTTGCAGATGCAACTCGTTCAAAAAGTTATGTAGATACAGGATATAATTTATGGTTGAACAAATATAAAGAAAAAATGGAGAGAGAAGCAAAAATAAAGAAAAGAAGAGAAGAAGAAGAAAAAGCAAAAAAAGAATCAGAGAAAAAGAATGAAGAATCATCAGGAGCTGAAGTAAAAGAAATAACACCAGAAGAGTATCTTCGTAGAAAGAAATTAGAAGATGAAAATAATTTAAAAAAAGAAGAAATAATGGAAAAACAAAGAAAAGAAGAACGTCAAAGAGAAGAAGATGAAAAATTACGTTCTGAAGGAAAAGAAGTACCAGAAAGGAAAAAAAATGAAGAAGATGATTCAAGTAAACCTCAAAAAGGACATGTACTTCCAAATAAAGAAAAAGGACAAACTTTAGAAAAATATTCATGGGGTCAAATGGATATAAAAGAAATAACAATAAATATTCCAGTAGGAGGGAATGTAAGAGCAAAAGATTTAAAAATAGAATGTGACTCAAAGAAATTATTTGTTGGAATAAAAGGACAAGATCCAATAATAAATTGTGAATTATATGCTCCAATAAAATCAGATTCAATGATATGGACAATAGAAGAAGTTAAAGTAGGAAAAATGATAACAATTACTTTTGATAAAGCTGATCCTACTTGGTGGGAAAGTGTAGAAAAGGGAGATAGTATTAAAGTTGATACACAGAAAATTCAACCAGAAGCTACTTCAGTTAGTGACATTGAAGATCCTGAATTAAAAGCACAAGTTGAAAAAATGATGTTTGATACTAGACAGAAAGCTATGGGAAAACCTACTAGTGATATTTTACAGAAATGTCCACAAATTGAAGATTTTATGAAAGCTCATCCAGAAATGGACTTTTCACACACTAAGTTTTCCTAAACAAGGTTTTTTGAATATTTATTTTTATAAAGAATATTAAAAGGAAATAAAATTTTAGTTTTTTAAATTATTTTATTAATTTATTTTTATATTGTTATGTTATCATTAGAAAGGTTATAGTAAAATTTAGATTAGTCATTTAAATGAATCAACAAATTATAAATATATATATTTATTTGAATTTTCAAATTAGTTTAATTATTTTATAATTTTTTAACTCAAATCAAAAAATTAAAAAATGAAAAATAAGAAAATTCCATTAATAGAAAGAATAACAATTTGTGGATTAAAAAATTCTGACATTCAAAAATTTTTATCAAATCCAAAAAACAATTATAAAGATTTAAATAAACTAACAATAGAAATATTAGAAGATTATAAATCAAAAGAAATATCAAATGATCAAAAATATAATAATTATGTATTAAACATTCCAAAGTATTCTCTTCCAAATGGAGTAAAACCAAATACTTTTAAAATAAAACCTGAAAAAAAAATAATTTCTTATTCTTTAGTTCATGAAACAAAAATAAAATATTGTTCTTCATTAATTTTTTATGAAAATTACGATGAAAATAATCAACAATTTTCCTTATTAAATTCTATAACTTTTGTTTCTTCAAAAGAATATTTTGGAACTCAAATTAAAATATTGAATTATTTATTTGATATAATAATGAATCATTCAAAAAATAAATTTGAAAATCAATCAAATTTATTTAAAGTAATAATTCCAGGAGAAAGAAATTTTTATGAGTATAATTTATTAGAATTTTATTTTTCTTTATTATTAAATACAATAAATGTTTCATCAAAATATAATAAAGAAAATTATTTATCTTATTGTATAATGCCTTTAACAAAAGAAAATGAAAATGAAACAATAAATCCTTTCTTAAATTATTATATAGAAGATTATTCTCCTTTTCCAATAAAAGATTATGACATAACAATAATATTAGAATATTTTCATATAGAAGATATAATAAAAATATATCAAGCAATATTAATGGAATATAAAATAATTTTAATATTTAAAGAATATGAAAAAATAAATCAAATAATATATTCTCTCTTATCATTAATTTATCCTTTAAAATGGAGATTTCCAATTTCTTCTTTTTTAATACCTGAAACTGAAGCAATGTTAGATGCACCTTTTGCTGCAATTTTAGGAATCAATTCTGAGAAAAGACATTTAATTGATTTTAGATTAAAAAAAAATTTATTTCCTAATGAAACTATCATTTATGATTTAACTCAAAAAGAATTCGTTTTTATTAATCAATTTAATAATGGATTACCTTTGAAACTAATCAATCAAATTAAAATAGGTTTATGCTTTTTAATGAGTGAAAAATTGTCTGATAATATTTATAAAAAAAATCATTTTTATAAAATTTTTAAAAAATGTTATTCTGTTTGTCATTATATTGATAAAAATTTATATTTTAATTTAAAAATTATCACTATTTTTTTTGAAATTTTACTTGAAATAATTAAAAATTTTAAAAATTATATATTATTTCAAGAAATTAATAAAGGAAATTTAGATATTAGAAATTGTCAAGTAAGTGATTTTTTTGATTTTGATGAATATGAAAATAACTATAATAAAAAATTCGAATTAAAATCTTCATATATATCATTTTTTAGAAATTTCATAAAAACTTTAATGTTTAGTAATTTTCTTCGAAGTTTTGTTATGAAAAATTCAAAACCTAAATATTTATTTATAAATTACATAACAAATCAAAAATATACTCCAAAGGAAATTTTAGATGAAAAAATAAGAGAAAAAATATATTCATATTATAATGTAAGAATAAAAAATATATAATAGTTTAGATATATTAATTTAATAGATTTATTTTCAATATATTTAACAAAAATAAATGAATCAAATATAGAAACAAAAAGAAATGGAAAAAGTTATATAATTTGGTCTCCTTTAGATAACAATAAAATAATTTCATTTATAAAAGATTTTCAGAATATTCCAAATTCTCCTCTTAAAAAAATAGAAAGATACTATAAGATAATAGATTTATTGAAAATAAATTATTTATCAGAAAAAGAAGATGAAATACCTAAAGAAAGACATAGAAGAACAAATTCATCTTTAGAAGAACAAATAAATAGAAAATTAAGTGATTTTAGTTATTTTAGTGATTTTAAAACAAAAGTTTCTCCTTTTCAATTTTCTACTCCTTTATATAAAAAAACTATTGAATCTGAAGATAATGGAATTAGTGATAATTCTATAAATGATAATACTATTATTAATAATAATAGTCATTATTCTAGTTTAAAATCTTTTAAAAATTATGATTCAGGAGGAATTCCTAAACATAATGGAGATGATGAATGTGATTTTTTTTCAGATAATGACTAATTTATTTATTATTTTAAAATAAATTAAACTTTTAAAATTTATATAAATAAAAAAATTATTCTTTTTTATTTTATAATTTTTTTCTTTTTTTTTTTCAATATGTATTCAATTTCTCTTTGGAACAAAGCAACTGAAATTGGTTCTAGATTAAAATCAATGGCATATCAAGAAAATATTTCTCAAGAAGAATTTGACAATTTAAAAAATGAAAATATTAAATTAAAAGAAGAATTAGAAGAAAAAAATAATAAATATCAATCTTTATTAAATGAAATTGCTCAAAAAGAATCTCAAAAACCTTTATCAGAAAATGAAATAGAAAATTATTATAATAAAATATGTTCTGATTTTAAAAGTTTTTTACTTGTTTTTTTCCCTGATGATCAAGATTATATTGATTTTATAAATGAAATTTTTATTAATGTTCAAAATGAAAAATTTTTTGAAAAAATATATAAATTAAATCAAGTTATTAAACCTAAAATTATTTGTGAAATATTAATAAATAATAAAGAATCTATTTTAAAGTTAATAGAAAATAAAGAAGAAATTATTAATAAAATTAAAAATTATTCTTCTTCAATTAATAAATATAAAGAAGAAAATTTTGAAGAAAATGATTTTAATGTTATAGAATATTTATTTAAAGAATTACTTAATTTAAAAGAAAAAAAAGATGAAAATAAAAAAGAATTAGAAACCAAAATTTTTAATTTAGAAGAAAAATTAAAGTCTTTAAATAATAATATTGAGAAAATGCAAATTGATGGAAAAAAAGCTTTTGAAGTAGAAAATAAATTAAATGAAATAATAAATAATTTAGAAAAAGAAAAAAATGAATTAGAAGAAAAAAATATTAAATTAAAAAAAGAAAGTGAAGAATTCATAAATGAAAGAATAAATTTTGAAAAAGAAAATTTAACACATATCGAAAAAGAAAAAAAATTAAATGAAGAGAAAGAAGAAATTGAAAATAAAAATGAGAATTTAAACAAAGAAATCATAATAACAAAAAATGAGAATGAAAGATTAAAAAAAGAAATTGAAGAATTAAATAAAGATATTCAACTTTATTCAGAAAATAATTTTATAATTAATGAAAAAAATGAAGAAATATCAAAAAAAACAATAGAAATAGATAAATTAATTTCTTCATATAAAATATTAGAAGATGAAAAAAATAATTTAGAAAAACAAAAAAATGAAGAAATAGAAATTTATAAAAAACAAATATTACAAATGACAAATGAAATAGCAGAAGAAAAAGAAAAAAATAATCAATCAAATCAAAATGAAGATATTGAAAAAATATATATAGCAAAAATATTTTCTTTAGAATCTCAATTGAATAAACTTCAAGAAGAGAATTTAAATTTAAAAAAAAAAGAAGAAGATAATAAAAAAGAAATGGATAATTTAATAAAAAAAGTAAATTTTGATTTAAAAAATACAGAATATTTAATTGATAAAAGAGTGATTAGTTCAGTTTTAGTTAATTATTTTGATAAAAATGCAAATGATAATGTTAAACAAAGTTTATTAGAAACTTTAAGTAGTTTAATGGATTATTCAAATGAAGATAGAAAAAAAATGGGATTAAAACCAATTAATATTCCAAAAAATGAAAAAGATGATAAATTAAAATCTATTAGTGATGGATTATATAATTTTATTTTAAATAATTAATTCTATCAAATAATTAATATTTAAATAGTATCTTTTAATTAATTAATATATATCAAATCTTTAAAAATATCAAATTAAAATGTCATCGATAAAAAATTTATATTTAGAAAAAAAAAATCCAACTCATCACATATTAATTTTACTTTCAACCAATTTCAATTTGGACAAAGAAATAAAACTTGAATACTTAGAAAACATTTCTTCTTCAGTGAAAAAAGAAATTGTAAAATTTTCTCCAACAAAAATGTTTCCCTTATTAAAAGAAGGAGATTTTTTCCTTTCAGGAACACTTCCAATATTAAAATATATATTGAATCTCAATCCAGAAGTAAAAAAAATTTTAATGGGAAAAGATTTAAAAAATGAATCATCATGTGAAATGTGGTTAAATTTTATTTCAAATAATATAATTCCAATAGTTTGTGAAATTAATTTACAATTAGAAGGAGAAAAACCATATAATAAAGAATTATTTGAAATAGCAATTAATGATTTAATAAAACAACTTTCAGTTATGAATGAACATTTAAAATTTAGAACTTTTATTACAAATCATTCAATACAAATTTGTGATTTTTTACTTGCTACATTATTAGTTAATATTTATAATAAAATTTTAACCAAAGATTTAAGAGAACAAATTCCTAATGTTATAAGACATTTGAAGTATGTTGGTAATTTAACTTTTGTTACTAAAATTTGTGATAAATTGGTTGAATGTAATACTAGAGCTGAAGTTAAAGAATATGTTGAAAAAAAAGAAAGTGAAGAACAACAAAAAAGCAAAAAAGAATTGAAAAAAGAAAAAAAAATGGAGCATATAAAAGAAATGAAAGAACATAAGAAAGAAGAAAAAAAAGAGGAAAAAAAAGAGGAAAAAAAAGAAAAATAAATCTTTTATTTTCTTTAATAATGATTTATTAAGTTAGTTTCATTTTAAATTAAAATAGTTAAAAACAATAAAAACTTAGATAATTAAATATTTTATTATTTTAAATTTTTTTAAATTTTTATTAAAAATAATTAATTTATGGAAAAAAATAATTCAACAAATACAACTAATATAGATGATTATGATAAATGGTCTTCAAAATTTATTTTTTATACTGTAATAGGGGTTATAATTGTTATTTTACTTGCAATTTTAATTCCATATTATTTTTATAGAAGAAATAGAAGAAAATTAATGGATAGATTAGATTATGATATTATTTATAGAAAAGTTGAAGATACTAAAATAAATTTATTAAGGAATAATTCATCAAAAAAATTTTAACAATTTATTATAGTTATTAAATTTATATATAAAGAATTGTTTAATTTTAAAAAATATATTTTTAATAAAATATTTATATTAATAATAGAAAAAAACATAATTTTATTTCCCATGTTGTTTTTTTATAGTTATTAATTTAGGTTTCCCCCAATTTGCAGTATATGCATTTTTAATTTCTTCTGAATGAAAAGGATTTATATTATTTATATTATTTCTATTATTAATAATTTTACCTTTTAAACTTAAATTATTATTATTATTATCATTACTTCCATTTAAAGAATTTCCTCCATTTAAAGAATGATTAATTTGATTTTTAGAAATTCCATTTTCTTTTTCTTCTTTTTTTTCTCTTGGTGTCCATCCAGTTAATCTATGTTGTTCTACTAATTTTTTCCATTCTGCAATATTATTTTTAGCATTTTCTACAGTATAATTTAAAGTAGGAAACATAGCAATTAAAACATCAAAAGTAGGTAAAATAAATCCAGAAATGAATCCAACTTGTGATGAAGGAATGTCACTTCCAATTCTATCACAAAGAAAAGAAACTGGTAAATTTAATTCTTTCTCTTTATCACCTTGTAACCAAAATTCATTTGTTAATAATTCAACCCATTGAAGTGATATTTTAAATAATTTTGTATTATGAGCTAAATCTGCAGCATGAATAAAGAAATCTAATAAAGATTGTTGTTCTTCAAATTGAGTTTTTGGATTTTTTGTTAAATATTCAAATTTTTTCTTTTCGTTATTATTATCATTATCATTATTATTTTCATTATTAAAATTTTCAACTTTTGCTTTAACAACTCCCATAACTTTTCCATGATTAGCCATATCAGTTGCAAGAATTTCACTAATCATTCTTTTTCTTATAGTTTTATAATCATCAACATTTAATTTGATAAAAATATTATTTTCATCCTTTTTGATAGTTTTAAACAATTTAGAAACATGAAAATTTTCAAGACAAGAAATATCATTGTAAGTTAAAGCCATATCAGTAGAAGCATTAATTTGGAAATTATTAGTGAATCCAGGATGACCGATATCATGTCCTAAAGCAGAGATTAAAATACTTAATAAATCTAAAACATTAGTAGAACAAATTTCTTCTGCATTACTATTTAAAAAAAATAAACTTATTGTTTGAGTGACATCAGCTCCATGAATTGAATTATGATATAATGTTGTTGTATGATATTGTTTTGTTATTGAATAAAGGAAATTATCTAATTTCTTTGTTTCTATTATATTATTATCCAATAATCCAAATGATTCTAATATTGTTTTTCCCATTAATGGTAATACATTACCATGACCTATTATTTTTTTTAACTCAAATATATTAAAATCTTTTTCTAATATTTGCTTTGGATCATAATTTGCTCCTGTTAATACATGTTCTATGTATGAAAATGAATTTTCTATTTTATTCTCATATGAATTTGCTCTTGAATTTTTTAAAGATTGGTTATTTGAGTTTTTATTTTCATTCTGATTATTTAAGTTAAAACTTCTGAATAAACTTGTTATTCTATTATTTTTCGAATTCTTTAATTCTAATGATGATTTTAAAGAATTATTATTTTTATTTTGATTTTTTACTGGAATATAATTAGGTAATGGATTTTGATTGAATTTTAATAATTGTTTAAGAGAATTTAAAGATAAATTATTTTGATTTTTAAATGTTGAAGAAAAAGAATTCATTTTCTGATGACTTAAATTCTTATTTCTTTTTGATATATTATTAACATTTTTTTGAATATTTTTTCTTTTTAATTTAAATGAAGGAATTTGTAATAACTCATTAGACATTTTTAAACTTTGAGAATTAATCATATCTTTTTTTTTATTCATTTCGATTACTTCTTCATTATATTCATATACAAAATCAACAAATTGTTTAAAATCAGGATTATCTTTTGTATATTTTTCTATTTTATCAAGGTCTTTTAATTCATATTTATATAATGAATGACTTGTTATTATTTTTATCACCCATTCTAATTCTCTTATTAGTTTACTTTGATTTTTACTCATCATATTTATAAATCTTTTTGCTTCATTTATTATATTCAATACTTTTTCATATGGAGTTGTTATTATATTGTTTGATGGAAGATATAATGAAATTGGATTTAAATTTTGGAGATTTGACATTTTTTTTATATGATAACTTTTATTATTTTACTGAATTTGAAAAAAAAACAATTTTTCGGTTTTTTTTTCTTTTTTTTTTGGTTATTAAAATTATTATTTATTTACATTAGATTTGACTATTAATTTTTTTAAGGTTAATTTTTAATGTATTTAATATTTTGAAAGAAATGATTTATTGTTTTTAATTCTTTAAAATAAAATAACTTTTTTATTATTACTTTTTTTACAAAATAAGGGTGGTAATATTTTATATTTTGTTTTTCAAATAAAATATATTGAAGTTAATGTAAATATTGTTTTGGTTGTTTAGAAATTATTTTTTTTTTTTAAAAATATATTATATTAAAAAAAAAAATCTTAATAAAAATTTTATATAAAATAAAATAATAATAAAATATATATTAAAATT
>JAEEGI010019490.1_pt1 | contig 13669 bp, 14 predicted proteins | sample 8958751 | NCBI WGS metagenome assembly JAEEGI01 (sample SAMN16246545, study PRJNA631951) | gut metagenome | biome: gut microbiome; feature: rumen; material: KS-attached | host: Bos | place: Iran: Karaj | collected 2018-10
CGGATAGAGACCCTTGTCGATGTTCTTGATGGCGTTGTGTACGTCTTCCTTGGCGGCACTCACACCGCGTTGCATATATCTGTTGTCAATCATTTCACTCTTCACTCTTCACTTTTCACTCTTCACTTTTCACTTCTCACTTCTTTCGTGCCAGAACTCCCACGATGCGAAAGCCTGTAGTAGCAGCATCTCAAGACCATTCTTCACCTCGGCGCCCTGTTCGCGCCCGCGCTTCATGAAGAGCGTCTCATCGGGGTTATAGATGAGGTCATATAGTATGGTGTGATAGTCCATTGCTTCATACGGCAGCAGGGGACACTCCTCCGTATGCGGATACATACCCAGCGGCGTGCAGTTGACGATGACGTTATACTCGCGGATAACCTCAGGCGTGATGCTCTCGTACTGGATGGTTCCCGGGCGCTGGTAGCGACTGACAAATACCGTTTCCAGCCCCAGCGACTTCAGACCGTAGTTGATAGCCTTCGAGGCACCGCCCGTACCCAGTATAAGCGCTTTCTTGTGCCAGTTGCAGTCGAGCATCGGTTCAATACTTTTGGTAAACCCGATGACGTCGCTGTTGTAGCCCTTCAGCTTGGTCTTCTTACCTTCGTGGCTGACGCGAATAACGTTGACGGCTCCAATAGCCTGGGCTTCGGGCGTGATGCTGTCAAGAAACTCAATCACCTTTTCTTTATAAGGAATAGTGACGTTGAGTCCGCGCAGGTTAGGATTGGTGTCGAGCACCTCCTGAAGCTGGTCAATGCTCGAAATCTCGAAGTTCTCGTACCGGGCGTTGATCCCCTCGTCAGCAAACTTGTCGTTGAAGTAGCTGATGGAGAACGAATGTCCCAGTGGGTAGCCTATTAAACCGTACTTGTCCATAATTATCCTGTTTTATTATTTGGTTGCAAAATACATCGTGCAGATGCCGAAGGTAAGCCGCCTGAACGTAGCCTCGCTGAAGCCGGCCTTCATCAGAATCTCCGTCATGCGTTCACCCTGAGGGAAGGCCTCGATGGTCTTCGTCAGATACGTATAGGCGCTGCTGTCCCGGCTGACGAGCCGTCCGTATACCGGCAGCACCGTATGTGAATAAACGTGGAACAGCTGCTTCATCGGGAAACGGGGTGGGGTGGTCAGCTCGACGATACTCAGGTGGCCGCCCTTGCGCAGCACGCGGCACATCTCGCTAAGCCCGCGGTCGAGGTCGGCGAAGTTGCGTATGCCGAAGGCTGCTGTCACGGCGTCGAACGTGCCTTCGTCATAGCTCAGGTTCAGACAGTCCTCCTTGCTGAACGTGATGACATCGGCCTGTCCCGCGTCTTTCACCTTCTGTCGGCCAATTTCCATCATACCCTCGCTGATGTCAGCCCCAACTATCCGGTCGGGCTTTAACATCTGAGCCGCCAGAATGGCAAAGTCGCCTGTGCCCGTGGCAATGTCGAGTACGGACTTCGGCTGAAAGGGCACCAGCTGGCCGATGGCCTTGCGGCGCCACCCTCGGTCGATGTCCCACGACAGGCGGTGGTTCAGACGGTCGTAGGTGGGCGCAATGTTGTCGAACATCTGCTCCACCTGTGCGGCCTTCTCGCCGTCGCTGTAGGGCTTTATCTCTTCCTGGCGGTAGCTCATGGGCTGTATGGGGTTATTGTGCTTTCAGCCAATCAGTCACGTTGCGCTCGATGCGGGCAGCGATGTCGCCCTCTTCTGTGGCCTTGTCGAACTTCTCGCCTACGATGTTCTCGTAGAGCTCAATGTAACGCTCTGAGACACTCTCGGCATACTCGTCGGTAATCTCGGGCATCACCTGACCGGGTTCGTTCATGAAGTTGTGCTCGATGAGCCACTGACGCACGAACTCCTTCGAGAGCTGCCGCTGCGGCTCGCCCTTGGCCAGCTTCTCCTCATAGCCGTCGGCATAGAAGTAGCGGCTCGAGTCGGGGGTGTGAATCTCGTCGATGAGGATGACCTTGCCGTCGCGCTTGCCGAACTCATACTTCGTATCCACGAGAATCAGTCCGCGCTTGGCGGCAATCTCCTGACCGCGCTTGAAGATGCGGCGTGTATAGTCCTCCATCACGGCGTAGTCCTCAGCCGAGACGAGCCCCTGGGCTATGATTTCTTCCTTCGAAATGTTCATGTCGTGACCCTCGTCAGCCTTTGTCGTCGGCGTGATGATGGGCTCGGGGAACCGCTCGTTCTCCTTCATGCCGTCGGGCAGACGCACACCGCAGAGTTCGCGGCAACCGTTCTTATATTCGCGCCAAGCTGAGCCGGTCAGGATTGAGCGGATAATCATCTCCACGCGGAAACCCTCGCACTTCAGTCCGACAGTCACCATCGGGTCGGGCGTAGCCAGCTTCCAGTTAGGGCAGATGTCGGTAGTGGCATCAAGGAACTTGGCGGCTATCTGGTTGAGTACCTGGCCCTTGAAGGGTATACCCTTGGGCAGCACCACGTCGAAAGCCGATATGCGGTCGGTGGCTACCATCACCAGCAGGTCGTCGTTAATGTCGTACACGTCGCGTACCTTACCATGATACACGCTCTTCTGTCCCTCAAAATGGAACTCAGTCTTTGTCAATGCTTTAGCCATATTTCTCTTCTATGATTGATTTTTGCCTGCAAAATTACAAAAAAAATTCCGAAACGCATTTGTGTTTCGGAATATTTTTCATGCAATATGGTTTATTGGTGTTGCTCGCGCAACAGGTCGTTGACAGTCTTCACGGGATTGAAGGTTCCGAGAGGCACTTCGACGAAGACCGTGTTCCAGTCGGACATGGCTCCGTTCCATAGTCCTGGTAACTCTAAGGCCTTCAGCTCCTTGCCGTTTTTCGATTTAGAAGAGATGAAACCTGTTGACGGGTCGACGAACTTGGGTAGGTCGAAGGGCTGACCCTTGTAATCCTTAACGGCGCAAACGAGGTCGACGGGATTGAAATGGGTGCCGTTGGTGAACATCTCCATATATTCGCGGTTGTTCTTGTCAATCTGCGACGACTCAAGAATCTGGAGCGAGATGGTGCCATCGTGGTTATAGGTGAGGAATGGGCCTCCGCCCGGCTCGCCGACGTTCTTCACCACGCCGCAGACGCGCATGGGTCGGTTGAGCTTCTTCTTGAGGTATTCTGCCAGTTCGGCATCCGACAGCGAAGCGATGTCAGGACGGCGGCAGAAGGCATGCTCTACGAAGTGCTGTATCTCGCGCAGCTTCTCGTGCGAAGGTATGCCTTTCTCCATCTCGTTCAGATACTTGAAGGCAATCTTCTGAAGATTGACGAGTACGCCGGCGATAACCTGCTTATAGTCGACGGTTTCTTGTTTCAGGCGGTCGGGCACAACATTGTCGATGTTCTTGATGAAGATGATGTCGGCATCGATTTCGTTGAGGTTCTCGATGAGTGCGCCGTGACCTCCCGGACGGAAGAGCAGCGAGCCGTCCTCATTGCGGAAGGGCGTGTTATCAGGATTAGCAGCGATAGTATCGGTCGACGGCTTTTGTTCTGAGAACGAGATGTCGTACTTCACGCCGTACTTCTGGGCATAGATATCGGCCTTGGCGGCAACCTTCTTCTTGAACATGCCCATGTGCTCGTGCGAGACGGTGAAGTGGACGATGGCCTGACCGTTGGAGGCGGTGTAGAGTGCGCCCTCGACAAGATGCTCCTCAATGGGGGTGCGTGCGCCCTCGGGGTACTTGTGGAACAGCAGCATGCCCTTCGGCAGCTGTCCGTAGTTCAGGCCTTTCTCGAATAGCATGTTGGCAACGACGGCCTTGTAGTCGCCCTCCTGTATAAGATACTTGATTGACTTGCCCTCGTTCTTGCGGCAGACGGCGTCGAGTGCGTCGTAGAAGGCGAACTGGCATATGTTGTCGAAGAAGTTCTTCTCGAAGGGTGTGGTCGGCACTTGGTAGTCGGCGTCGAGGAATGCGAACATGTCCTTGAACATGCGGCTTGCAGCACCGCTGGCAGGTACGAACTTGACAATCTTGTGTCCCTGTTTCTTGTAGTCGTCCCAAGCCTTGATATAAGCTTCCTTGTCTGCCTCGCCGGTGGCCACAATGCCATCTTCGATGCTTGCTGCGGCCTTCAGTCTGAGGAACGGGAATCCGTTCTTGAAGTTGGCCAACTGGGCGTTGATTTGCTCTTCAGTAATGCCTTTAGCGGCAATTTGTTTTAGGTCGTTTTGTGATAACATAATACGAGCGTTTTTTGTTAGTTTTAAGATTTCATCGGCAAATATACAAAGTTTTTGGGAATTATTGCAAAAAAAACTGATTTTTTTCTTAACTTTGCATGAAAAATAGGAAAAAGGATGATAGAGAAATTCGAATTCACGCCCGAAGAGCGTTCTGAGGCGCTCCAACTGATTTCTGAACTGAAGGAAAAGGTAGGGGACTATCTGCTGCCAGGTGACGAACTGAAGATACGCTCCATGCTGAGACAACAGACCGAGCAGCAGCAGCTGTCGCGCGACGCCTTCGGACTGAACCCCGTGGTGACAGGCTTGCAGACAGCCATGATACTGGTTGACGAGACAGGACTGAAGCGCGACGCCGTTGTGGCTGTTCTGCTTTACAACAGCGTAATCTCAGGCCTTGTAGCTATCGACGATGTGCGCCGGGACTATGGTGAGTCGGTGGCCAGAATCATGCATGGGCTGTGTCGCATCCAGGAGCTCTACAAGAACAATCATGTCATCGAGAGCGAGAACTTCCGCAACCTGCTGCTCTCGTTTGCTGAGGACATGCGCGTGATACTGATTATGATTGCCGACCGCGTGAACCTCATGCGCCAGATACGCGATACGCAGAACGAGGAAGCCAAGAAAGAAGTGAGCCTTGAGGCTGCCTACCTGTATGCTCCGCTGGCTCATAAGCTGGGCCTCTACAAACTGAAGTCGGAGCTTGAGGACTTGTCGCTGAAATACCTGGAGCACGACGCTTACTACCTGATAAAGGACAAGCTCAACGAGACGAAGAAGAGCCGCGACGCCTATATCGAAAACTTCATCAAGCCCATCGAGGAGAAACTGACGGCCGCTGGACTGAAATTCCACATCAAGGGCCGCACTAAATCGATACACTCGATATGGCAGAAGATGAAGAAGCAGAAGTGTGGCTTCGAAGGTGTCTACGACCTGTTTGCCATCCGCATTATTCTGGATACCCCACAGGAGAAGGAGAAAATGCAATGCTGGCAGGTTTACTCTATAGTGGCCGATATGTACCAGCCTAACCCTAAGCGTCTGCGCGACTGGCTAACCGTCCCCAAGTCAAACGGCTACGAGTCGCTACACACTACCGTACTGGGACCTGAGCAGAAGTGGGTTGAAATCCAGATACGTACCGAGCGTATGGATGAGGTTGCCGAGCGGGGTGTTGCTGCGCACTGGCGCTACAAGGGCGTGAAGGGACAGGGCGGCAGTATGGACGAGTGGCTGACATCTATCCGCCAGATGCTGGAGACCAGCGATGGCCGCGAGGCTATGGACCAGTTCAAGATGGATCTGTATGAGGACGAGGTCTACGTGTTTACGCCGAAAGGCGACCTCCTGAAGTTTCCCAAGGGCGCTACGGTGCTCGATATGGCATACCACATTCACTCGAAGATCGGTTCTTCGTGCGTAGGCGCGCGTATTAATAATAAGGTGGTGACGTTCCGTCAGGTGCTGCACAGCGGCGACCAGGTGGAGATAATGACCTCGTCGACGCAGAAGCCCAAGCAGGAATGGCTGTCGGTCGTGAAGACCAGCCGGGCGAAAGCCAAGATCCGACTGGCACTGAAAGAGACGCAGGTGAAGGAGGGGCTGTTTGCAAAAGAGATGATCGAGCGCAAGTTCAAGAACCGCAAGATTGAGCTTGAGGAGGCCGTCATGCAGCAGCTCGTCAAGAAGCTGCATTTCAAGGAGGTTTCTGAATTCTACAAGCAAGTGGTCGACGGCACGCTCGACATGAATACGCTGATTGACAATTATTTAGAGATCCAGCAGGGCCTCAAGACACCGACCGGTGACAAACAGGCCCGTAGTGCCGGCGAATTCGTTTATGAAGAACAGGCGACGCAGACGCAGAATGACGACGTTCTGATTATCGACCGCAACCTGAAGGGTATCGACTACCAACTGGCGCGCTGCTGTAATCCCATTTACGGCGACGACGTTTTCGGATTTGTGACCGTCAGCGGAGGCATCAAGATTCACCGCACGGACTGTCCGAACGCACCTGAAATGAAGAAGCGCTTCGGCTACCGTATCGTTCGTGCCAAATGGTCAGGTAAGGGCTCGTCGCAGTACTCTATCACGCTGCGGGTGATTGGTGCCGACGATATCGGAATCGTCAACAACCTGACGAGCATCATCTCCAAGGAAGAGAAGCTCGTGTTGCGCAGCATCAACATCGACTCCCACGACGGCTTGTTCCGGGGAAATCTCGTCGTGATGATTGACGATATCGCCAAACTCGAGACGCTCATCAAGCGACTAAGGACGGTCAAGGGCGTGAAGCAAGTCGAAAGAATCTGATTATCAACAAGGCAACTCTCGCGTCGGCAGGAGATGTCTGAAAGAAAAGAAAGCGGGGCTGTGATGGCTTGGAAACTGAAATACCGTTGCACGCTGTGCGGCTATGAAGCCGATGTGTACGAGGGGCGAGGACTCTTCCGTCAGGAGATTACTGCCGTGTCGTGCCCCGACTGCAAGTCAATCCAGAATATTGTTGTTGGCGGTATTATTGCCGATGTGGCACCATCATACAGAAGCGAGGTCGGAAGGTTGTGCCTGAACTGCGGTAGCGAAAATATTAGGATATGGGATAAGCATACTTGCCCTAAATGTCAGGGAAAGATGGAAAGAACCGGAGAGAAAGAATTCTGGACATGAATAGAATTATCAGAGAAGCAAGACGTGCAGACATGGCTGAAGTTATGACAGTCATGGACGCTGCAAGGAGAATTATGCGTCAGTCAGGCAACTTGCACCAATGGGGAGAGGGCTACCCTTCGGAAGCCGTTATCACGGCTGACATGGGAAAGCACGGCGGCTATGTCATCGAGGACGACGGTCAGGTGGTGGGCTACTTTGCCTTCCTGCCCTCACCAGAGCCTACCTACGACACAATCTACGAGGGCAGCTGGCTTGACGACACAAAGTCTTATCACGTTGTTCACAGAATTGCCAGCTATCCACACGTTCACGGAATATTTAGCAGTATCATGGAATTCTGCTTCTCTCACGACACAAACATCCGCATAGACACCCATCGCGATAACAGGATTATGCAGCACAACATCCTCAAGCAGGGCTTCACCTATTGCGGCATCATCTATCTGTTGTCAGGTGATGAGCGGCTGGCTTATCAGAAGGTAGATTTCAACAGCAAGTAGTGAGCTCGTGCAGAAAAAAACAGAATCTTTTGTCGAATACCACTTTATTTCGTAACTTTGTAAGTATTCTCAGCTTTTCTTTATCTAAAGGCAGTCTGGGGGATTGAATAAATAAATGGGTTACGAATTGGAGACCGTACTCAATTCCACATTCTGCTATGAATTGCTTTCAATGAACACCCGATGCTGAGCCACCAGCCGTACTATAGCTCATCATCGGATGCAAAGTTACGAATAAGTGAGCAAAACACCAAATTTATTTGAGTATTTTCGAACGAGAGTAACTTCGAGACATAGTCTCAAAGGTAACCATTCTTTTTGAAAGAGCCAAATCTATTCATCTCTTTTTTCCTCTGAGCTTGCTCATCGCTCTTGAACTGATTGTGGCATTTTTTGTGGCACTTGCCAGAAAGGTGCGTATTAGGCTACGTCCTTCTACAGAATTTTATGTGGATTACGCTTCTATTTCGATTTATTTTACTACCTTTGCACACATAAATCATAAAAGTGCGACTACCTATGGCAAAGATTAATGTTCAGAACACAGAGATAACCTTAATTGTACCGAATTCGGTACTTTTAGAAATATAGCGGACTGTAATAACTATGTACTGTCAGTTTAATTATGGCATATACAGAGCCAACATCTGCTTTTATTAAGCCAGACAACGTTATCCAAACAGCACAGTTTACAGACTTTTCAACTGTGCCAAGCAACGGCTATAACTTACTGATACGTGCAAAACGCAATGGGCGATGGTGGTTGCTGAAAGGGCTGAAGGAACAGTGCCGGCAAGATACCGTCTATCAAGTTCTTTTGCAAAAGGAGTATGAGATAACCAGCCAGTTGCAGCATCCGATGGTGGTGTCCGTCTTTTCCCTTGAGGAAGTTGAGGGATTGGGGCTTTGTATCGTGATGGAGTGGATAGAGGGCCAGACGCTGAAAGAATGGCTTGCACATGGAAAACGCACCATGAAACAGCGTCTCCATGTGGCGGATATGCTCATAGAAGCCTTAGCCTATGTTCAAAGCCGACAGACACAGCACCGAGACCTGAAGCCCTCGAACATCATGCTTACTAACGATGGTCAGCACCTGAAACTCATCGACTTCGGACTCTCTGATACTGATAGTCACACCATATTGAAAGCCGCAGCAGGCACAGAGGGCTATATGGCACCTGACGGGCCGTCTGACATTTATTCGCTGGGGCGCATCCTCCGTGAGCTACGCTTGGGATGGTTGTCGCTTATGGTCATCCGTAAATGTTGTGCGCCAAGTAATCGGCGTTATACCGATGTTGAGACCATCAAGAGAGATTTGCACCGTTGTTGGCAGTGGCCACGTCGAATGTTTCTTATTGTCTGCCTTGTAGCTTTGGCAACTGGTCTCTATCAGATGAACCGTATGCATACACAACAAGGCCTGCAAACGGTCAGCGACTCGTTGAAAGTTCTCAAAGATTCGCTGAAAGTTCTCAAAGAAGAAAACCTGGCAAAGATGACTATCAAGCAGGCAACAACAGACTCACTACGACTTCAGATAAACCAAATCAATGAACAGCAAAAGTCAGAACGGGCAACCATCCAGAAACGCCAAGATGCCATCGCTGCTGCAAAGAGAAAGATAGACCAGCAGATGGAAGTGTATGGTATCCAGCAGATGTTCGACACAGTAACTTGCCAGCGTAACATCACCATCCCATTCCTGAGAATCACCGATGAACTGATCAGGAACACCAAGGAGCCTGAATTAAAGGAATACATTCAGGAACGTTACCGCAAACCTTGGCTTAAACGAATGTCAGAACTGCCCTTCGATTGATTTATTCGCACACCTCAATGACCACACCGTCCTTCTGTCCTGCCACATACACCATTGCAGGCTGACCCTGATGCACCACTTCGTCCAAATAAAGTGGTTCGTGCTGCATCATCAAGTGGCAGCGGAATGTATCACCCACACTCAGTTTTGTGTTCTCAGCCTCAATAATCTCAAACTGACTATTGCCCAAGAGCCTGACCACAATCTTGCGGTCTGGACGCCATGTGATAATGAGTCGTTGTCCGCGCCTCAGCCCTTCCGTCGTAATCTTTTCTTCAGTCTTGATACCACTTTGCACCTCATCTAATCGCTCTGTCTGTGCACAAAAGTCCTCATAGCCCTTATAGCCTACAAACCGAGCCAGCACATCGAGCGTATGCGGCCTGGTCTGCACTTCCTCGTTCTTTAAGTATCCCCACAAGCGTTTCAGCGTTGTTGGCGACAGCCTCTCGCGCGTATGCGATAATAATAGGTGGCTCAGTTGCTCAAAGTCCCTCGTCTCTGTCAATTGACGACCAAATGTCCGTTCCACCTCCTGCTTCAGTATTGCTTTTTTCATAGCGCGAATTATACCTTTTATACAAATAAGTCATCACATGTAACAACCTTCTGAACCTTGCCACTGTGCTTGCCTTGTACCAGCCCATAAGTGGTTATTAAGGTCAGATGGACCTTTTGTTTGGCTGCAAGTGATTCTTTGAGCAGTTCGACGCGATAAAGCATCTTTGCCTCTTCCTCTTTATCAATAGAATAAGGTGAACCGCTGAACTTCATCTCACAGAGGTTAACAATGTTGTCGTCCCTGATGATAAGCATATCTATTTGAGCACCAACCTTTGTTTCATCACCCTTTATATTCCATGCAGAGATTGAAGACTTAACACCTCCAATTTCCAATGCATGCCTAATCTGTTGGATATGTTGCCAACACACCTGTTCGAACGCCACTCCGCGCCATCCCTTCATGACATCAGACGAAAAATTATCATTGATGAAAGTGGCATCTTCCTGATTCGGCTCAACATACTTTAACCAAAAGAGACAAAAGTTGTCAATAAGTTTGTAGTATTCTCCCGTACCTTTTCCGTATGGAGTGTAACGCATGATGAAATCACTTTCAGCCAATGCCGTAAGCGTATCGCTGAGTCCGCCACCAAGAGGCAGTCCTGTAGCAGAGGCAATCTCTTCACGCGTGAAACCATAGTTACGCTTAGCCAGTTGACGAATAATCTTTTTGCAATCCTCTGCATTGGTAAAGATAGCCCTAAAGAGCCTGTTAAATTCATCTTTCAAACGCGGCTTGTTGCCGAAGAGAATCATATCCGTATTCTTCTCGAAACTATAACCCTTACGGAAATAACTCAGATAATAAGGAATACCGCCAAATACCATGTGCGACTGGACAATATCATAACGGGACAACTCAATGTTTTCATGCTCAAAATACTCTTCGCACTCTTTTAGCGTGAAAGGTGATAATTTTATTTCATCCGTCACACGTCCATACAAGCCTCCCCTGCTTCGAGAGAGGTTACTAAGCATCCAAGACGTTGCACTTCCACAAACTACAAGCATCACATTGTCGTGCCCATTACACCATCCGTTCCAGAAACTTTCGAAAGCGGGCAGGAAACGGCTGCGAGGTGTATCCATCCAGGGTAGTTCATCAATGAAGATGACCATACGCTGGCCATTATCAAGTTTCTGTAGCAGTTGTGTCAGCTGAAAGAAAGCCTCCATCCATGACTTTGGCTGCTTGAAGCCTTCAAGACCATGATTAAGCATCGAATAATAGAAACTCTCCAGTTGAGTCTTCATTCGATTCTTCTCGTCTTCCTGGTCAACTGGCGATACACCAGTGTGCTGAAAGGCGAATTTATCCTTCAGTGCCTGTTTGATGAGAAAGGTCTTACCAACACGCCGCCTGCCATACACAGCAACGAATTCCGGACGATCACTTTGGTAAAACCGTTCTAATTCTTCTATTTCTCGCTTTCTTCCGATTATTGTACTCATAATAGTCTTATTTTGCCGCAAAGATAGTCAATATATGGCAATCGGCAAAATATGACATAATTTATTCTGCCGATTATAAATATTATTAACATAAATGGCTAATCAATGCCCCAATTATAAAATCTGCGTAGCGCTTTTTGTGTAATAACTCAATAATTGTATCAAATGATATGAAAAGGACAGAAAAGGACTTGCACATTTCGTCCTTTCACCTTAATTTTGCCGTCAAATGCAAAAAAACAGCTCACAAATGTTGCAACTTTCAAAAATTATGCTTATATTTGTGCCGTCGTTTGGAAAAAGGCGACGACATCGAGGAGAGCGATTAAGCTTTGACCCGCCAGAGAATCTGCAAAATTCGAAGTATAAGGGTGAAAAGTCTGAAAGCTGCTTCTCCTGCAGTAGCATATATACTGCTCTCTCCTGTGTGGAGTTGGCTCGCATATATCCCTGCAGGTGTGAGCTGATTTCATTCTTACTTATACGGGTATTGCAGAACCTTCTGGCTAAGGATGCGAGAAGGCTCACACTCTTTGTGCATATATGGAATACTAATATCTAAATAAGTAAGTAATATGGGATTTTTCAAAAAAGTTTTCGGTAGTGCTGTCGAAGAGGTGAAAAAGAATCTGGAAGACAGCAAGAATGAAATGCTAAAAAGCCTGGAGAAACCAAAAAATGAAACTCTTGGCAATGTTGGTATAAAGTCTTCATCTACGTTTTCATCCGACGATGAAGATGTGAGGATTAAGATTGGAACTCTTAAAGATGGTGTTCTTGTCATTAAGGAAGGTTTCAAGAAGTTAAAAGAAGACAGCTTAGAGGATTATAAGAATCTTAAAAAAATAATATTTCCTTCTTCTTTATTGGAATTAGAGGAATATTCTATTAACAATCAAAAACGCTTAGAGGAGCTTGACTTTTCTAATGTTACATTGTTGTCAGAAATTCCTGAAGGTTTTATCGATTGTGATACAAACATAAGGGCCTTCGTTGTCCCACAAGGTGTCAGAACGCTCGGAAGCGGTATGTTGGGAAATGCAGAAATGCTTAAAGAAGTTTATATTCCTGATAGTGTACAAACGGTGAGCTATATTAAAGGAGACGGCGACGATATTGATGTTTATCTATATGCGCATGGACTAGATCTTGAAGAGCTATCTGAGGGAGTGAAAACGTTTTATGTCTTGGAAGAAGACTACACTGAATATGCAGAACAGTTGCAGGAGTATGACACCGATGCCCGTATCAGAATAATGCCAGATGATAAAGTGTCTTTCTATGAATCTGTTTCATCAAATCATCAAGTTGGGCAGTCGGAAGAAAACCCATCTTCAAAGGGCGCTAGTCAAAAAACTATTGCAGGTCACAAGACTGCAAGTACTGAAGAGGCAAAACAAGCTCAAATGAAATTATGGTGGGTAAAAGACCTGGAACTCCTTTACAACGGAGATAAATATGCATTAAAATATACCGGCGAAAAGAAAAAAACGACAGACTACGTTTACGATGACGTGGCGATGTTAAACGAGTATCAGGCTCGTATAGCTCAGAAGCAAGCAGATGGGTCCATACTTTATGGCGTAGCATGCACATGTGGTTGGAAATTCCTACTAACGAATTGTGAATATACCAAGGTGACTTTTCTTGATGGAATAGGCGCAGTCTTAGCGATTGATGAAGATGGAGACGAATATGCTATTGACAGATGGGGAACACCTTATGCTTTAGAGGTATATAAGGAAATGGTTGAGTAAGACATAAATTAACGAATGATAAATAACTAACAGATATGGAAACAATAACTGGAATTTTTCAAGATCGACTTTCATCTGAACAAAACGCAGATGGTAAGTTCGATGTCATGATAAAACGTGACAAAGGGACTTATAGAACAGGGTTTATTTTTGATTCTATCAAATTGATGAGTGAATATGCTATTCGTACATGCCAAATAGACTCAGAAGGAAACAAAAAGTTTGGAGTAGTTACAGTATGTAGTGATCCAATGTATTTCCCTTGTATTTTTGATAAAGTCAAACCTTATAAAGGCCAAATAATTCAGGTTTTCATTGGAGAAGAGGATTATTACATGGATCGATTTGGACAGGTATATACAAAGGAATTCATGGAGATAAGGAATCTGTGACGTCATACAAGTTGTTGGTGTCCGATAAACCGAAAATAATATGATATTGTCTATTTTCACTGCAATTACAAGTCTTATTGCTGCTGTTGCATCAATGATTGGGGCTATTCAAAAGAGAAGGATAGATTCTATAACTATAGATTTGGAGAAGGCAAAGAAAAATGAACGTAAGCCATCAGTAAACCCCGTCTTGTCCTCCTGAGATTTTGTCCGTACCTTTGCGCGGTATTTAATTTTATCGCGTATGACATACATGACAATCGAACAGTTCCGTGAGATTCATGAGGA
>JAEEGI010019492.1_pt1 | contig 13669 bp, 9 predicted proteins | sample 8958751 | NCBI WGS metagenome assembly JAEEGI01 (sample SAMN16246545, study PRJNA631951) | gut metagenome | biome: gut microbiome; feature: rumen; material: KS-attached | host: Bos | place: Iran: Karaj | collected 2018-10
TAAAATACTTGATTTTATTTAAAATTATTTAATTATGGATAAAGTAAATTTATATCTTTTTTATTTTTTTTGTTTTTTAAATTTTGAATTTTGATAAACTAATTGTTCATTTTTAAATTCAATTTTATTAAGAACATTTTCTAATATTTGTTTAGCAGAAGGTTTTTCATTTTTATTTTTATTTTCCTCTTCTAAACCTTTTTCAATATTTTTAATATCTTCATCTTCTTCATTTATAATTTTATCAATATCATTATTATAATTATATTCATTATCATCATCAAAGAAATTTTCTTTTTTCATTTCTCTATTTAATTGTCTATTAATTTCATTATCAATTTTTTCTTTTTCAACTTTATTTATTTTACTATTATTATTATTATTAATATTATAATTATTATTAATTTTATCACTATAAATATTTTTTCCTATTTTATTATATAATTTCCTCTGTTCTAATAATTTTCTATCTTTTTCACTTAAAAGAGAAAAATTAAAAGAACCTTTTTTTTTAATTTCATCTTTTATTCTTTGTTGTAATTTATTATAATATTCATCTTCAGGATTAATTTCTTTTTTTTCTTTATTTAATTCTCTTTGTTTTTTTAACATTTTTTCAGATATAAATTCACTTAATTTATTTGAAGGTTCATTTTCTTGTTCTACAAAATTTGTTATTGGATTATTTACTATTTTTCCTAATTCTCTCATCATTTCATTTGTTCTTCTATATTTTACTCTATTATTTGATATTAATTTTATTGTGTTCATTATTTTTTCTTCTGTCTTTTTTTTTTGAGGATTATTTTTTTCTCTTATTTTATTTTTATTATTATTTAATTCTTCATATATATCTTCTGAAGTATTTTCTATTTTTTTTTTAACTGCGTTTTCTAAATTTTTATTTTTTATATTCTTATTTAATTTTACTGTTTCTTCGTTTATATTTTTTTTTGGTTGTTTATATTATTATTATTATTATTGTTTAATGAATTTTTCTTTTTAATGTTATTATTATTATTATTAAGGTTATTAATATTATTATTATTAGAATTTCTTACCACAAAATTATTTTCGTTTTTTAAATTATTATCTCCCATTTTATTATCATGATATAAATGATTTATATGTTTATAATTTTGTTTATTTGAATTATTTGTATTATTTTTTTTATTATTATTTACATTTGTAAAATTAGATATTCCATTATCAAATTGTAAAACTTGAATATGACTATTATTAGTTTCTTTTATAAATTCATTAACCATATTTTTCATATTATTCATTTTTATATTTTAATTAATTTTAATATTATTTATAATCAATTTAAATAATTATTAATATTTAGAATTAATAATAATGATAAATAATAAAATAATGAATGAAGGTTCTTTAAATGTAATTAAGAAAAAAAATTTACTTTCAATAATAATAACAGATTTTAAAGAAATATATATTTTAAAAAAAAGAGAAATATTATTTAACATAAGAATAACAAATAATATAAATAACACTTTTTGGAATATTGAAAAAAATTATGAAGACTTTGAGAATTTATATAAATCTCTTATAATAAAATTTTCTTTAGTTCCTTATTATCCAAAAAAGAATCTTTTTAAAATAATAAATAGTGACTTAATAAAAAAAATAAAAAATGAATTTGAAAATTTTTTAAATGATTGTATTGAAAGAAAAGATATTTTATTCTCTGAAGAGTTAAATTTATTTTTAGATATTAATAAAAATTTTCCTGAACTAAAATTTAATGAAATTTTAGAAATTGGAAAAATAGAAAAATTAACTTTTGAAATTAAAGATTTTATTTATGATAAAAAGAATCAAATTATTATTATTATAACTTCTCAAAATAAAAATTTAAAATTAAATGATCAAAAATTTTTATTCACTTGGGAAAAAAAAATAGAAGGAAATAAATTATTAGGAAATATTTATTGTTATAAAATAAATAAAAATTCAAATAGAGTTGATTTTAATCTTCTTTTTTCAAAAGAATTTTTTTTTAGACCGAAAAAAATTTTTTTTGATAATTTTTCAAATTTTTTATTTTTAGGATTTTATAATGGAAATATTATAATATTTAAACTAGAAGATAATTGTTCTAAAATTACAGAAATAAAAAATTTTAATTTTTTTAATAAAAGTATAAATGATTTTTATTATAATTCAAATTTAAAAAAATTATTTTCTATTTCTTTAAACCAATTTTTTTATATTGATTTAAATGAAGAAATAATAAATCCAATTATAATAAAAGAAAATATATTTAATTATACTTCTTTAACTTTTGAAAGTGAAAAAAGTAATTTTATTTTAACTAATGAAAAAGGCTTTATTGAAATTTATGATAATAATCATTTTAATCAAATTTTTTTTTTTAAAACAACTTCAGGAGAAAAAATTTTAAATTTACAATTTTCAAAAGATAAAAAATTTATTTTTATTTGTGATTCAAATGGTAAAATATCAATTATTAATTATGAAAATAAAAGAGAAGAGATTATTTCCTTTAAAGAAAAAGATAAAATAAATTATATTCAAATTGATAATACAAGAAATTTAATTTATTCATGTGATAATAAAGGAAGAATTTTTATTTGGGATTTAATTAAAAAAAAAAGTATTTATTGTTTTAAATATATTAATTTATCAATTAAAAAAATTTTATTTGATGAAGAAAGTAATATTATTATAAGTGGAGGAAAAGATAAAAAAATTTCTGTTTTTCTTATTCCTGAAAACTTTTATAATAAAGAAATTGAACAATTTGATATTAATGAAGAAATAAAATTTAATGAAATTATAAATAACTTTAATAATAAACTTGAATATGATTTTAATTATGAAAATGATTTAAATGGATGGAATTTAAAAGAATAAAATTAAATTAAACTATTATTTAAATATTTAGTTTTTTAAAAAAAAGTAATATTTAAAAAATTAATAAAACCTTTAATCTTATAATAAAAAAAATATTTTAAAAATGTTACAAAAAAATATATAATTCTTTATAAAAAAATATATGGATGAAAAAATTGAATATATAAATTTAATAAGAAATTTAGGAACTAAAACAATAGAAACAAATGATAATAGCGTAGATTATATATCATTTTGGATTCTGTTAATAATAATATTATTGTATACTTTTTTTTCAATATATTATTTTTCTAATATAATAAATCACTTAATACTTAATAAAAAATCGAAATTTTTTGTATATTGGATTGATTATATAATAACTTCTGGATTAAGTATTCTTTTTGTTTTATTTTATTTAGTGTTTTTAATTTTTGATATTTTCCCAAAAATAATGAGAAATGAAAATATAAATAGAGAAGATATTTCTTATTTAGGTAATGAATATAATTTATTAAAATTTTTAAGATGGGGACCTTATTTTTGTTTAATGTTAATGGTTTATGTTATTATAGATAGTATTTTATTAGATATTATGCATAATATTTTCTTAATTAGAAAAATGAAAAAAATATATTTAATTCAATCGGATGATATTAAAGAAGTTTATCAAATATGTAAAGAAGAAAAATTTAATGATATTTTCTATAATTCTTTTCATATTTCTTCAATAATTGTTCTTACAATTGTTGATTTAATTGCTCTTGTTATTTTTGGTTTGATGATAACTAATTTTAAAACAGTTACTTTAAATGATATTATACAAAACATTAATTCAGGTAATAAATTTATTATTAGAATTCATTTATATGTTGTTGTACTTCAATTTATTCAATTTTTTTGTTTATTATTAATTATTTTGGTTATGATATTTACTACTTATTATAAGAAAAAATTAATGGAAAATAATTTTTATTCAAATAATATTTTAATTCAAAAGATTTATAATGCTTCAGTGGAAAAAATTTCCTTTCATAAAGATTTTTTTACTTTTAAAACAATAATTGATTTTGTAATTAATATTCCTTTATTATTATATTATTCTTTAGAGCAATTATCTACTTTATCTTTAATTATAGGAGGTTTATGTATTGGAATTTATGTTTTTTTTATGGGAGCTGTTTATTTATATATTGAAAAAATACATCATAGAACTAAAATATCGAATCACATTAAAAAAATATTTTGTTTGAAAAAATTAAACTTTAACTTTGGAAAAAGAGAAAAACAGAAAATTTTACAAGGATTAGATCTTAATTATTCTAAAAATGAAATGAAAATTTTTCAAGAGTTAAGTATTACTAATGATGATTATAATGATGAATCTTTTTTATTTTTTAAATCAAATGTTCAGGAAACTAAAAATAAATCACTTAATGAATCTTTATTAATTTCTAATAATAAAAATAATCAAAGTATAAATACTAAAAATGAAAGTATTGATTTAAATAAAGAAGAAAATTATTTTATTATTTATAAATTAATTTTTCTTTTCTTCTTAGAAAATCAAAGGCTTTATCAAGAAAATGAAAATTTAATAGAAAATAGTTTTTTAATTAAAAAAATAAATGATGATAATAATGTTATTAATAATAAAGAATTATTAAATGAAATAAATAAAATTAATCAATTATCAAATAATATAATAAAAGATCTTTCAAATCATTTAATTTATAATTCAGAATTTTTATTTCAATCTCTTGAAGAAAAAGACTATAAAATACAATTTAAATTAAATAATAACGCAGATGAAAATTCTTTTATAGAAGATAAAGAAAATATATTTTATGTGAAATCGCTTTTTCCAGAACAATTATTTCAACTTTTTCCTTTTTATCAAATTTCAATAAAAGATATTTTAAAAAGTTTAAATCCTATTTTAAATAAAAAAATATTTTCAAATATAATAAAAAGAAAAGAAAATGATTTAAAAGAAAAAAACAATGAATTAGAAAAAGATAATTTTTTTACTTATAATTCTTTATTATCTTTTGAAGCTTATGAAGAAGAAGAAATAAAAATGTCAAATATAAAAAAATTTATTGATAGTTATAATTCTTATTTAATGAATATAATTGAAAAAAAAGAAATAACTTTTCTTCCTTTAATAATAGGAATTTTTCATATTAAATTTTTTGATAATGCTATTATTATTTTTCTTTATAGAAATCCTTTATTTTTTTCTCAATTTTTTAAATTTAAACATTGGTTAAATTTTTTAATTAATGATAATGAAGATAAAATTTTTGATTCTGCAAATCAAGGTTTACTTAATATTAAAGAAATAGAAATAACAAATAATTTTTATTTAAATCAATTAGACTTTAATCATTTGAATTATAATTTAACAAGAGATTTAAATTTCATTAAAAATAATTCTTTAGAAATTTACCCTGTTATTAATTTATTTATTGGAAATGAAGATAGTGAGTTTAATAGTGATAATTTTACTTTTGAAAGTGTAGATAATAAAAACACAAAAGAGTCTTTCAGTCAAATTTTTAATTCTCAGGTTTTTAGTAATAATATTTTTAAGAAAAAAAAAGAAAATGATTCTGAAGTTTTTTCAGTATTGGAAAAAAAATATAATTGTTTAAATCAATATAATTATTATACAATTAAAATATTTTTCAGTAATTTCTTTAGAAATAATTGTTATATTAATATTACAGAAAAGAATAAATTATCAGTTGAAACATATATTGATTATATTCAAAGTAAATTATATAACTTTCTTAAAAAAAATTAATTTAGTAATTAACTAATATTTAAATATTTATTATTATGATATTTTTAATACTGGTAATTCTTGAAAAAATAAATATAAAAAAATAATATTTTTAAATTAAAAAAAAAAGTAAATTTAAAAAATAAATAATAAAATCTAAAAAAGAAATTAATATTTTAAATAAATGTCCCAATCAAACATTCTCTTTGAAGATTTACTCGAAGTAGAATCAATAGATAAAGATATAAAAGTATTTGAAAAAGTACAAAGAATAGAAGGAAAAACCGAAGATTCAAATTGTGAAATAATTCTTGATGTAAACTCTGAAATATATCCAATGCAAAAAGCAGTTTATTCTATTCTTTTAGCAAAAAGTTTAAACACAGATGGAACTCCTTCACCAACAACTTTTAATTATGATAATTATATTAAAAAAGATACTTTAATGGATAAATATGATTATGTTATGTATGGAAAAATCTTTAAATTTACTGAAGAAAATGATGGAAATGTTACTATTTCTGTTTCTTTTGGAGGATTACTTTTTAGTATTAAAGGACAACCTTCTGCTTTTAATGATATTAATGTTGATGAAAGAATTTATTTGCTTTTGAAAAAGATTGTTAAGTAATTTAATTTTTGTTATTTTTTTTATTTTTTATTTTTTTTTTAATTGTTTTTTTTTACTTTAATGGGAAATGATATTAATTTGTGCTCTTGTAAAAATCAAGATCAAAATACTGAAAGTAATACAATTAAGGAAGATTTAGAAAAAAAAGAAAAAGTCTCTCAATATTTATTAAATTCAGATGAGCAAATAATAAAAGAAAAAATAGAAAATGATAATAATATAATAATGAAAAAACCAGAAAATTTCAAAATAAATAATTCAAAAATGAGAAATTTCATAAAATATCCATATCCAAATCATAAAAAAGAATTATCAACAAATTTAGAAATAATAGAATATGAATCACCGGAAAGAAAAACTAATAATAATATAATGAAATCCAAAAATTCAAATATAGAAAATTATAATAACGAATTAAACTCATTAACAAATTCAATATTATTTAAATCAAATATATTATCAAAATATAATTTTAACAACAATCCAAATAACAATAACACAAACAATGACAACAACACTTTACACAACAATAACAACTATAACAACAATAATATATACAACAATAATTTAAGCAATAATAACAATAATAATTTAAACTATGATAACAACATAAACCCTTATAACAATTATTTATTAAAAACCCCTTCAAAAACTCCGACAAAAAATTTTTCCTCTTCCCTAACTCAAAAATCTTATTACTTCGGTGAAAGAGATGAAGAAAACTTAAAAAGTGGTTTTGGAATAGAAAAATGGAAAAACGGTACAAAATACATAGGAAATTATAAGAAAAACAAATCAAACGGCTTCGGCTGTTTTTACCATAATGAAGGAGATAAATATATAGGAGAGTTTAAAAATGATAAATTACAAGGAAAAGGAATTTATTTTAATAAAAACGGTGCTTTATATTATGGAGAATGGGAAAATGAATTACAAAATGGTTTTGGAATTGAAAAGTGGAATGATTATTCTTTTTATTTTGGAGAGTATAAAAATGGGAAAAAAAATGGAATAGGAGAATATTTTTGGAATGATAAAAGCTTTTATAAAGGAGAATGGGAAAATAACTTTATTCATGGAATTGGAACTTATTATTTTTCAGATGGAAGAATTTATTTTGGAAATTGGAAAAAAAATATGATTAATGGCTTAGGAGTTTTTAAATGGAATGAAGGAAAAAAATTTTTTGGTTTTTATAAAAATGATAAAAAAAATGGATTTGGGATTTATTCTTGGGAAAATCCTAAAAAAATCTTTGTTGGGTTTTGGATTAATGGTAAACAAAATGGAGTTGGTAAATTTATGGAAAAAAATAAAGAAAAATTTGGAGTTTGGAAAAATGGGAAAAAAATTAAGTGGTTTAATAATGAAAATGAAATGTTTAATTTTGTTGATGATTATGAAAAAGAATTTGATTATATTTTAAAAATGAAATTTGAAGAAATTTATTCTTTTATTCAAGATGTTGAATTAATTTAATTTTTTAAAGAAATATAAAGGATTTTTTTTATTTGTATAAATATAAATTAATATATTCTATTATTAATATTTGATTATTTCATATTAAACTAATTTACTTTTCTTTTTTTTAATTATTATTAAAAACATTATTCATTAAGATTAATAATATATTATTAAATTTTTCATTTTTTCATATTAATATTCTTTTTAAATGTTAAAATATTATATAATAAAAATATTAATTTTTTAAAAATGAAATACATAATTTTCTCAAATCAACAAAATCAACATTTTGACAAAAATCATCTTTTAAAAAGTTATTAATAAACTTTTCAATATCATCATCAGTTTTTCCTTGACTAAAGAAAGGAGCAGCTCTATTCATATTAAATTGAGGAATGTATTCAGGATGACCTTGAAACATGAATATTTTTTCTTTTTCATCAACAATAACTTCACAATCACATGAATTTGATTTTCCATAAATTTTACATTTATATTTTTCATCTGGTAATTTATTAACTGCTTCACCGTGAGCTTGTGATATTCTTAATTTTTGTTTTTTTTCAATTTTTGAGTTTTTAACAAAATTAAAATTATAAAAATCATCATCAAATATAATATCATCTGGATTTCCTCTTCTTTCACTTTTAATAACACTCCCTCCTAAGCATTTACATATAATTTGCATTCCAAAGCAAATTCCTAATATTTTTAAATTAGGATATTTATTATTAAATAATATATCATCAATTAATTTTTTTAAAAAAATTTCTGATTGTCTTAAGAAATCATAATCATCATTTACACTTAAATTACTTCCTGGAATTAATATTCCTTTTGTTTTTTCTATTAATTTTTCATCAGGAATTCCATCTGTTGAAACATTTATATAAATCCAATTTTCATTATTTTTTCTATATAAACTTTGAAATAAAGCAGGATAATGAAAAAATCCTTCTTGATCTTTTCCTGGTGTTTTTAAACCTAAAATTATATAATTTTCATATTCTTCTTTTAATTTCTTTTCTAATGATAATTTTATGTAATTTTCTATTTCATTTATTTTTATTTTTTCTAATATTTTTTCCAATTGATTTGATATTATAAAGTCTTTATTATTATAATTGTCTTTTGTTAAATAAATAAATGTATAATTTATTTTCTTTGATAAATTATTTAATTCTTCTATTTTTATATATGGAATTTCGTAAAAGTAAATTTTCTCATCTTCAATTTCATCATATTGAATTATATTATTACTTAAAGAATTTAACCAAAAAATATATGTTTCATTTTCCCATAAATGATAATCTTTTATTTTTTCAATATTTGATATTTCTATTTTTGGGAAATTGTCAAAAAAATTTTTTGTGAAAAAATAGGGAAAATTATTTGCCATGAATCTTGCTATTGAATAAATTGAACCATTGTCTAAAAGAGTTATTTCTTGATTAAATATATCATAATATTTTTCATTTGGGAATTTATATAATAAATAATTATATTCTTCATCTTTTTTTGAATATAATATTAATGAAGCTTTTTTAGCTTGTATATATTCTTTTACAGAAGTCATTTATTTTAGATATAAAAAAAAGTATAATATTTATTTATTTAGTTAATTTATTATTTCCAATAATAAATGATTAATAATAAAAAACCCAATAAAAATTCCTTGAAAAAAAAAATAAAAAAAAAAAAATGGAAGAAAAAGTAGAAAAGTTATTTAAACTAGTAGGAAATGAGAATCGTTATCAATATTTCGTAATGTCATTAACAATATGGTATTGGATATCATGTAATCTTTTATCAACAACATTAGCATATTTAGAGAACACTCCTTTAATATCATATTACGACACAAAATCTCAAAAGACAATAGTAGAATCATTAGATTACACATCCTGTAAATGGGATAAATCAAACTATACAATAGTAGAAACATATTCATATAGTTGGGTAATAGAACAAGAAATAGAATGTTCTAAATTTAAAACAGGTTTAATAGGAATGATAGCATTTGCAGGAAATACTTTAGGGGCTTTAATATTTCCATTAATAAGTGGTATTGGAGGTCAGAAAGCACCTTTATTTACAGGAACTTTAATGTGGGTAATATTTATGGTAATATGTGTGTTTGTTAAACATTATGAATTTTATATTATTGTTTGTATTATTTGTAATACTGCTAGTAATTTCATGTGTTATGGTTCACTTACAATTGCAGGTGAAATATGTTCTATAAGATTAAGATCTATCTTTGGTTCAATGTGTAATTTTGGTTATGCTTTAGGAGGTATTGTATATATTATCTTATTTATGGTTCTTCAAAAATGGACTCTTGTTTTTATTATTAATGCTTCTGCTTTAGGATTCGCTGGTCTTGTTGCTTTCTTTTTCCTTGTTGAAAGTCCTAGGTATTTACTTCATAAAGATATTGATAAATTCATTAAATGCTTAAAAACAATCGCTTTTTATAATGGTAGAAGTCAAATATTTGAAAAATCTATTAATGAAAGTGAATATGTTGAAATTCTCGATTATTTAAGAGAACATTTAAAGAAAGAAAGTGGAGAAAAAAATAATATTGAAAATGTTATTAGTAATACTAAAGGAGTAAATATTAATAAAAAAGAAAATTTAAATGATAAAGGAGATTTAATTCCTCCTGATTCTCCTGCTGGAATAGGGAATATTGAAGTTATAGAGTTAGAAGAAAAAAGAAGAAGAAAAAGTACAAATGCTGATGAAGGAGAAGGAATTAAAATTGAAAGTGATGCTTCTGGAAATGCAATGAAAAATGAAAAGGAATTAAGTGCTATTAACACTATAAGTAAATATAATAATAATATGGATACAATTCAAAATTTAAGTAATGAAAAAAATAATCTAAGTTCATCATCATCATCTAAAAATTCTTTAAATGAAAGTATAAAAGAAAAAAAAAAGAAAATATCTCCTTTGGCATTAATAAAATATCCATCAATAAGATATAAATTTATTTTAATGTGTTTTGAATGGTTTATCGTAGCAGGAATATATAATGGGCTTCAAATAGGAATAAAATTAATTCCAGGTGACATATATGTAAATGGAATATTATTATTTGCAGTAATGATAGCATCATATATAGTATGTATAATATTAATGGAAATTCATTTTTTTGGAAGAAGAAATACAACAATATTATGTTTATTATGTACTGTAATATCTTTAATATTATTAATAATATTTTTAGATAATGATACCTGTGCTGTAATATTTTATATAATGACTTCATTTTGGATTACAATGCCAGATAATATTTTTTATACTTATTGTTTAGAAATTTATCCTACTCCAATTAGAGCTTCTGGTTTTGGTATTAATGCCACTTGCAATAATATAGGAAGTATTATTGTTCCTATGTTAATGGAATTATTCTCTGATAAAGTCATTTATGGTTTATTTTGTGTTCTTTCAGGAATTGCTGGAATATTAATGTTCTTTCTTGAAGAAACTGTTGGGAAACATATGCCTGAAACTATTAAAGAAATTGAAGAAGAAAAGAAAATTCAAAATGAAATGAAAGATTTACCACCGAGTGAAATTAGAAAGAATATAATATAAAATGGGTTTTTCATTCTTTTTTTTTTTTTTTTGGTTATTTTAATTTTTATATAGGGTATATGAATTTTTACTTTATATTATTTATTAGGGTTAAGAAAATAAAATTATATGAAATATATTTAATAACTATTTTATTTAAATCAAAAACAAAAAAAATATAAAAAAAAATTTATAATATTATATAAAAAATAACTAAAAGATAAAAAAGTATATATTATATAAACACTGAAATTTAATTATATTTCCAAACTTTAACAGTATTATCAAAAGAAGAAGTAACTAAAGAACCATCATTTAATTCAATAATAGAATTAATAACATAACAATGAGCATTTTCTTTTTTAGAAATAACAATCCAATCACAAATATTATCATTAATAATTTCCCATTGTTCAATTTCATACCTTTCACCAAAAGAATCAGAAAAATATTCTCCAGAAAAAATAGTTCCATTATTAGCTTTAAATAAATAAGTAAAAGTAGAATTATTAGAAATTTTTTTTATTATTTGATGACTTGAAATTTTAATTAAATAAAAACCAAAATCATATGAATTTATAGCAAAAATATCTTCATTAATTAAACATATTGAATTTAAACAATTTATTTTTGTTATTGAAGTAATTTTTTCAAAAGTAATAATATTATAAAATACAATTGTTTCGTTATCATTATTAACTCCTAATATTTCATTTTCTTTTATTTGATAAATTGTTTTAATTATTCCTTCATTAATTTGAATTGTTATTAAATTTTCATATATTGGTTTTAAACAATTATTAAAATTATTAGAATTTAAAAAAATATTATTATCATTATTAAAATTTATTAAAGTATTACTTTTAATCTTTTCATTATAATAAATTTCATTCCAGAATTTAATAGTTTGATCAATTGAACAAGTAACTAAATTTCCATTATTTAATTCAATTAATTTAAAAATAAAATCTTTATGAGTAATTTTCCTTTGAATAACTTTATATTTAGTATTCTTATCTAATAATTGAATAATTTCTACTTGTTCATAAGAAGTAATTGCTAATTTATCATCTTTTAATTTAGTTAAACAATTAATTTCATTATCAATTAATTTAATATTTAATTTATTTTCTAAATTATTTCCGTTATAAATTTTAATTGTTTTGTCATTACAAGTAAAAGCAAAATCATTATAATTTAATAATATTAAACAATCACCATTATCAAATCCAATGTGATTATTAAATGTTTTTATATTTGTCATTTCGAAAATTGTTAAATTTTGATTTTTTGAAAATTTTTTATTAAAAAAATCTGAAATTATTTGTTCTATATTTTTATTTATTTTTTTAAAATAATTTATTACATTTTCTATTAATTCATAACAAATATTTTTTTGGATTACTTCAATTTGATAATTTTTTAATAACTTTTTACCTAAAATTAACTTTAAATGTGTTTCTTGAATTATTTTTTTAAATTCATTTTTTTGTTTATTAATTATTTTATTTTTTAATTGATGTATTTTTTCTTGAATTTTTTTTATAATATTTTCATAATGATCAATATCTTTATTAGTTAATAAAATTGAATTTAAATTAATTTTCTTATGTTTATAATGTAAATTAAAGCATAATCTACAAAAATTTTTTTTACATTGAAAACAATAATAAACATAATTTTTATAATGAATATCACAAATTGAATCAAATTTTTTCACGGAAATAATTTCATGAAGTTTATGTGAATTTTTATGATTTGAACAAAAAAATTTTTGACATTTAATACAATAAAAACAGTTTAAATAATCTTTTTTCAAATTACAAATAGAACAAGAGATATAATTATAAGGATTTGAACTATTTTTTTTTAAAAAATCTTCTAATGTTATTTTTTCTTTATGTCCTAATATACATTCAATTATTAAATTGGAGTGTTCAAGCTTTATAAAAGGAATATGAAAACATTTTGAACAACGAAATAAATCTATTTCTACTTTTTCATTTTGAATTTTATTTATTTTTATATTAGATATTGATGATTGCATATTTGAACTTTTTATAATTTTATTTTTTTTTTATTAAAAAATTTGATATTTTTTATTTTTTAATAATTTTATTTTATTTTTTATATCTCTACTCTATATAATTTTTATAATGATTTTTTAATAAATTATTTAAATGAAATTAAAAAAAAAATTAATAAAAGAAAGAAAAAATATTTTAAAAAAAAATAAAAAAAAATGTTTCATAAAGCAAAAATAAACCAAATTTATAAAAATAAAAAAAGAAAAAAAGCTGATAAGCCAAAAATAAATAATA
>JAEEGI010019495.1_pt1 | contig 13667 bp, 8 predicted proteins | sample 8958751 | NCBI WGS metagenome assembly JAEEGI01 (sample SAMN16246545, study PRJNA631951) | gut metagenome | biome: gut microbiome; feature: rumen; material: KS-attached | host: Bos | place: Iran: Karaj | collected 2018-10
TGAAGCGGCGCGTGATGGTTGAATGCGCGTGGCTGGCGGCTCTCTGCGCTCATCCGGGAATACCCGAGTGCCCCGCGCTTTCCGACGAAGAGGCCGCGCTTCTGCTAGCTCTGGGCGAGGGTTTCTCGCTTGACGACGCGCAGAGGGTGAAGGACATAGAGAAGACCACCAACCACGACGTCAAGGCCGTGGAGTATTTCATCAAGGAGAAGATAAAGGGCACTTCGCTCGAGGGGCGCGGCGAGTTCGTGCACTTCGCCGGCACGAGCGAGGACGTCAACAACATGAGCCATGCGCTCATGCTGCGCGACGGCCTCAAGGTGCTGCGCGCCGCGCAGAACGAGGTGGCCGAGAAGGTGGCCGAGATGGCGCGCGCATTCGCCTCGGTGCCCATGCTGGCCCACACGCACGGTCAGCCCGCTTCTCCCACGACGATAGGCAAGGAGCTTGCGGTTGTCGCGGCGCGCCTCAGGCGCCAGCAGGACGAAATCGACCGCATCGTGCTGCCTGCCAAGATGAACGGCGCCGTGGGCAACTTCAACGCGCATCTTGCCGCCTATCCCGACGTGGACTGGGAGGCGCTTGCTCGCGGCGTGATCGAGGGCTTCGGCCTCAGGCAGAACAGGCTTACGATCCAGATCGAGCCGCACGACGGCATGGCCGAGCTCTTCGACGCGCTGCAGCGGTGGAACACCGTGCTTCTCGACTTCGACCGCGACGTGTGGACGTACGTCTCGATGGGCTACTTCAAGCAGAAGACGGTGAAGGGCGAGATCGGCTCCTCGACGATGCCGCACAAGGTCAATCCCATCGACTTCGAGAATTCGGAGGGAAATCTGGGGCTTGCCAACGCGGTGTTCGCGTTTCTTGCGCGCAAGCTGCCCGTCTCGCGCATGCAGCGCGACCTCACGGATTCGACGGTGCTGCGCAACATGGGCGTCGCCTTCGGGTATTCGCTCGTGGCCGCGAAGTCGACGCTGAAGGGCCTTGGAAAGCTTGAGCTGAACGAGGCGCGCCTCGCGGAGGATCTAGACCGCAACTGGGAGGTGCTTGCCGAGCCGATCCAGACCGTGATGCGCAAGGTCGGCATGGCCAATCCGTACGAGAGGCTGAAAGAGCTTACGCGCGGCCGCCGGGTGACGGCCGAGATCATGAAGGAGTTCGTGGAGGGGCTGGAGCTGCCCCAGGCCGACAAGGCGCGACTCCTCGAAATGACGCCTGCGACTTACGTGGGCATGGCGGAACGACTCGCCATGCTCGTTTAAGAAAAAACAAGGAAGGACACAAACAATGAAGTTCATGATGATTGCGGCCGCCGCCCTCTGTGTGGCTTTCGCGGGCTGCACCAAGGAAGAGACCCCCGAGGCCAAGGCTCCTGAGGCCAAGCCCGCCGTCGAGAAGGCTGCAACCGCCGTCGAGAAGACCGCCGCAGCCGTCGAGAAGACCGCTGGCGACGTCAAGAAGGCCGCCGAGTCTGTCAAGACGCCCGCGCCTGCCGCGCCTGCTGCGCCTGCCAAGAAGTAATTATCTGCTGCTACAGCAGTTAACCAGCGGACGCGTCCCACCCGGGGCGCGCCCGTTTTTTTTCGCGCTGTCGCCACGTCGCGGCTGGATGTTTGTGCTTTGCAGCGGAGTGTGGATGTGCTATAATTGGCGCATGAGCTGAGGCGAACGCCGACGCGCGTTTCACACGAAAGGACACATGCGATGACATTCTTGACCTGCCTTCTGGCCGCTGCGGCCATCACCGTCAACGTCGAGCCGAATGCGAAGGGGCACGATGTTCCAGACTCGCTCTGGGGGATATTCTTCGAGGATATCAACTGGGCGGCCGACGGAGGGCTTAATCCCGAGCTTCTGGCGAACGCGGGCTTCGACTGGGGCCAGGCCGACCACCAGCTCTGGAATGTGAAGGAAGACGGCTGGACGGCCGACTACCGAGACGGCGGCATGGCCCGCCTGTCGTTCCAGATGGGCGTGCCCGTGCACCCGAACACGGCCAAGCATCTGCGCATCGAGAGCTTCGGCAAGGGGCTTGCTGGCGTGCGGAACACCGGGCTTGACGGCTTCAGGCTCAGGAAGGGCGAGCCCTACCGCCTCGTCTTCGACTGGCGCGAAGTTGCGATGAAGGGCGTCGACTACGAGCTCGGAGCGTGGACGCGCGTGACGCGTGATTTCGTCTATGACTTCGACGTGAAGGACATCGTCTCGACGCCGGCGTTCCGTGTGGAGGTAGCTGAAGGGCATCTTTCGATTCTCGTCTCGGGCCGGCGCGCGGTGGAATTCGACAACGTGTCGCTCCAACCTACGGGTCCGAACCTCGTGCGCGCTGGGCTGCGCAAGGATCTCGTGGACAGGTTAGCTGCTCTCCGCCCGGCGTTCATGCGCTTCCCCGGCGGGTGCATCGTTGAGGAGGGCGACTTCCAGCACTGGTACGACTGGCGGCGTACGGTGGGTCCGAAGGAGCGGCGCACCTGCATCTGGAACCGCTGGGGCAATGGCGCGGCGCCATACTGGGAGACCTTCGGCGTGGGCTACTACGAATACTTCCGTCTCTGCGAGGAGATCGGCGCTGAGCCACTGCCGATCTGCCTCGCCGGCCTCACCTGCCAGTTCCAGAAGCCGGTGCAGTTCGCGGCTGTCGAGGACATGGACTACTTCGCCCAGGTGATGCTCGACCTGGTGGAATTCGCCAATGGCGACGTAACGACCACCTGGGGCAAGGTGCGCGCCGACATGGGCCACCCCAAGCCGTTCAACCTAAAGATGATGGGCATCGGCAACGAGAACTGGGGTCCGGAGTTCTGGGAGCGAGTGGAGCCGATCTGCAGGATCGTGCGGGCCAGGCACCCCGAGATAAAGATCATCGGCAGCGTGGGCGCGGCACCGGCCGGCGAGACGTTCAAGTACGGATGGTCGCGTGCCACGAAGGAGCTAAACGACCTTATGGACGAGCACTACTACCAGTCGCCTGAGTGGTTCCTCGCCGGCGCGACGCGCTACGACTCGTACGACCGCGTGACGAAGCCGCTCGTCTATGCGGGAGAATATGCCTGCCACCACCGCGTTGGCAGGGACAAGCCCAACACGTTCTGGAGCGCGCTCTGCGAGGCGGCGATGATGACCGGCTTCGAGCGCAATTCGGACGTCGTGCGCATGGCGAGCTATGCGCCGCTCTTCGCGCGCGAAGGCCATGCGCAGTGGACGCCGAATCTCATCTGGTTCGACGGCGAGAAGAGCTACGGCACGCCCAACTACTACGTGCAGCAGCTCTTTTCCTGCAACCGCCCCACGCGGCATCTGCCATCGCGCGTGGAAGGGCCTGAGAAGCCGGGCGACTTCTTCACCGTCGTCGGCTTCGATGCGCCGCGCGGCGAATACATCATGAAGTGCGTGAACGTCGCCGAGGCGCCGCGCGCCTGCATAGTCGACTTCGGTTCGCCGCTTGCCGCAGGCACGGCGAAGGTGCTAACGCTCACCGGCGACAAGCTCGCCGTCAACGACCTTTCTTCGCCCGAGCGGTGCGCGCCGAAGGAGACGACGCTCGCATTCCCGGCCGGCAACAGGCTTTCGTTCGAGCTGCCGCCGCTCTCGCTAACGGTCCTGCGCGTACCTGCCGGCCGCTAGCGCGCTCTGCGGGAAAATGGTTTAGGCGTAAATGGTGCAGCCATTCGCATGAAACGGATAAAAACTTTGCTCGCCGTCGCCATGGCGATTGCGGTCGTGCATGGCCTTGCCGCGGAAATGACCTCCGCAGAGGCTGCGAAGCCGCTTCGCGTCGGCGTGTTCGTGGATGTGGGCGCGCGTGGATCTATATTCGTCTTCTCCCAGCTGGCGACGCTTTCGCCCGACTGCACTGCTGTGTATCTAGACGGCGCAGCCGTGCGTGCCGGTGGGCTATCGGGTGTGGACGTGCTCCTAATGTCCGGCGGCTCAAGCGTGGACATCTCCGCTTCGCTCGGCGAGGACGGCCGCGCCGCTCTTGAGCGCTACATCCGAGAAGGCGGCGCATATCTTGGCTCGTGCGCCGGCGCTCTTCTGATGATGGAGACGGAAAAGTACAAGGGCCTTGGCATAGTTCCGTTCCGCCGTGTGGAGGCTCCTCCGCGCGGCGGTGCGACTATGCGCACCGTGTGGGCGAAATGCGCGAATGAGATGGCCGGCATCACGCCCGGCTATCACACCACCACCTACCACCGCGGACCAGTGATGACGCCGTGCGAAGGCCATCCACGCCTCGGAGACTTCACCGTGATGGCACGCTTCGGCGGCAACGTGCTCACCACAAAGATTGATCCGGACTGTCCGTCGATGGGAGGATACGCCTCCTGCGTGGCCGGCACCTATGGGCGAGGACGCGTATGGGTGTTCTCCGACCATCCAGAGGCGAACCTGAGCAACATGTATCTTGTCGTCGGAGGCATCCGGTATCTTACGGGACGCAAGATCGTCTTCAAGCGGCGCGCCAGACGACAGGGACAGCTTTCCGTAGGATGGTACTCTCCTGCGTCCCCAGGCGTGGAGGGCGCGGCGTTCGCAATGGAGCTTCTGAAAGACGATGTGCTGGACGTGCAGAAGACCGACGTGGCCTCGCCGTTCGCAATGGACGCCGTGGTGGTGTGCGACTCGCCCGACGCGGCTCGGCTCAAGAATCTCGCAAAGCCTGAAAACCTGCGCGCAGCCGAGCGTTATCTCGCTGCAGGCGGACATGTGGTGGCATGGGGACGCGGAGCAGACGTGCTGTCGTCTCTTGGCGGGAAGTCAGGATTTCATCGCGTGGAAGGACCATCCGCCGCGCACGATGCGCTGCGCGCGCTTCACGCGCTTCCGCTTCCACAGCCGTCCACTCCAGCCGCCGCGCTCCCGCGCCGGCCAGGCGCCGTGCGCACCGGCTTTCTGCTTGGCAACGGATCCAACGGCGCGTGCCTATTTCGGCTGCTGCGCCTCGTCGCCGAGTCTCCCGACTACGACGTGAAGTTCCTGCTAGGCGGCGACGTCGCCGCAGGCGCGCTGAAGGATATTGATCTGCTGATCGTTCCCGGAGGGTGGTCGCAGGACCAATTCAAGGAGCTTGGCGCGGCCGGGCGCACCAACGTCGTCTCGTGGATCCGCGGCGGCGGCGCGTACTACGGTACCTGCGCGGGCGCATACCTTGTGGGACAGTCGAAGGGGAAGATCGAATACATGGGCGTCATCCCATATCGCCCGCAGACGTGTCCATACCGCGGCAATACCACCGACATGCGTTGCGCATTCACCGCGCGCGGACAGGAGCTTCTCGGCCTCGACGATAAGACGTTCTCCACGCTCTACTGGGGCGGTCCAGTGATGGAGCCAGCGCCTGAGACGGCACTGCCTGATTCTGACCTGCAGACGCTCGCCGTGTACGACTGCCAGAACGTGTACTCGTTCTCCACGAACACCTTGCCCGCGATGGCCGGACGCGCGGCGGCGATTGGCGGCCGCCTCGGGAAGGGTCGCCTCGTTGCCATGGCGCCGCATCCAGAATACCAGCCGCGTTCGCGCTTCGTCGTTCGCGCGGTGATGCGGTATCTCACTGGGAAGGACATAACCGTGAGACCGTTCACGCATGCACGCGGCAACATTGCGGTGGGATTCTGGTGCGGCAGCTTCGCGAGGCGAGAGACAGGCGATCTAGCGGTGGCGCTCATGGGAATGCCCCACATCGACTTGAAGGATGTTTCTGCTTCGGCGATGTACGACGGAGTGCTGGACCATCTTGACGTCGTGGTGCTGCCGTCTCCCGGAAAGTCCTCGTGCGCGGCTCTCGCGCCGTTCGCTTCGCGCGGCGTGATGGTCTACGCCTGCGCGCGCACAAAGGCGGCGCGTGCCGCGCTACGCGTGCTGCCCGCCGAAAGAGTGAAGGTGTTCGCCGACGAGAAGGAGCTAGCCGCCGCAATCGGCAACCTTCCACGTGTCTGCGCCCACTAAAAACCTAACCACCTAACCACGAATCACGAACCACGAGCCACGAACCACGAACCACGAAATGTGACGGGTGGGGGCGCGCGGAGGGCGCGCGCGGCGCGCGCGGATTGCGGCATCCTGGAAGCCGATGAATAGAGAGTTTTTCTGTTAAGGCGATAAATGACGAGAATTCTGATATTCTCGCCATTTTTATTTATTTTTGCCAACTGAATGAAAAGGGAATGAAAATTTTTTGCATTTTTTTGTCAATTCGGCTTGACTTGTGGTGGGGGAAAGTGTACGATGGTGTCCACAGATGTCCGAACTAGGCCAACAGAGTCTCGATAAGAGGAACGAAAGACCCATCGCTTTGATGGGGCGCTACGTTCGTCCTTTCGACCAGAAGAAGCGCCTTACGATTCCTAGCGTTTGGCGTGACGCTCTGGGCCCTGACAGCGTGTATGTGTTGCCAGATCCGAATAACCGGAGTCTTCAGCTTCTCCCCAAGGCGATGCTGGAGGCAAGATTGGCGGAGCTGCAAAAGCAGCCGATCTCCGATTCGAGGATCAACGCGATGCTGGACGCGATAGGGGCGGCTTCTGAACTGGTGGAGTTCGACGTCCAGGGGCGCATACGCATCAAGGACGAACTTCTTGCGTATGCGCACCTGGACGTGAAGGGATCCGTGGAGTTCAGGGGTTCGGTGCGAATGGTCACGATCTGGCCGGCCGCGGAGAAGTCCGAAGACGACATGGAGACACGGGTGGAGAGAATGGGCGACGCGATGGCGGCCCTGGGGCTGTAGGGAGGACGAGAATGCACATTCCTGTTCTTCTGAATGCAACGGTGGATGCTCTCGCGGTGAAGCCCGGAGGCGTGTACATCGACGGGACGCTGGGGCGGGCCGGCCACGCGCGGGAGATCCTCGCGCGCGCGGGAGCCGGCTCGACCCTGGTGGGAATAGACCGCGACGAGCAGGCGCTCGAGGAGAGCGCTGAGGTGCTGAAGGCGTTTCCCGAGGCTAGGATCGAGACGGTGCATGGGCGGCATGGTGACATGGCTGAGATAGCGAGGGAGAAGGGGATAGGTGAGGTAGATGGGATTCTGCTTGATCTGGGCGTTTCGAGTCCTCAGCTGGATGAGCCCGAGCGCGGGTTCAGCTTCCAGGGAGATGGACCTCTGGACATGCGGATGGACAGGTCGCGCGGGCTGACGGCGGCCGACATCCTGGCGACGGGCGACGAGGCCTCGCTTGCGGAGATGTTCCGCACGCTTGGCGAGGAGCCCCAGGCGCGGCGCGTGGCGCGCGCGATCGTGCGGGCTCGGGCGGAGCGGACGATCGCCACCACGGCGCAGCTCGCCGAACTGGTGGAGCGGACAATTGGGCGCCATGGGGCGCACCATCCCGCCACGCGCGTCTTCCAGGCGCTGCGCATGGCGGTGAACGACGAGCTTGGCGAACTGGAGCGCGCGCTTGACGGGGCTCTGCCTCTTCTGCGCGCCGGCGGAAGGATAGCGGTGATATCCTTTGAAAGCATCACCGACCGCGTGGTGAAGCGTTTCTTCGCGGACCACGCCGGGAAGACGGTTTCGCTTCAGCAGGGCGGCACGAGATGGGAGGGAAGACTTCCGCGCGTGCGCCTGGTGACGCGGCACGCCGTGAAGGCGGACGAAGAGGAGCGGGGTATGAATCCGCGCGCGCGCAGTGCCAGGCTGCGCGCCGCAGAAAGGGTGTGAGCATGAGAAGAAACAGAAAGATCAAGAGGCATGCTACGTGGACGACGGGCTCGATGGCCGTCGCAACGCTCATTGTCTGCATGCTGCTGATGATGCTGGTGTACTGGCTCTTCGATTCTCGCTGCTCGGCGATCCAGCGCGAGATCGGAAAGGCCGAGAAGGTGCTGGCCGCGCTCGAGGCGGACTGTGTGCGCGAGACGGCGCGCTGGGACGAGATGAAGACTCCCGAGAAGCTGGCGGAGTGCCTCACCCGCTTTGGCCTTGAGATGAAGACCCAGCGCCAGGACCAGATTGTGCGCATGAACCGCGACGGCCGCCCAGCGCCCAACCAGATTGCAGTGACTCGAGCGCGCATGCGCGCACGCGGCGTGGAGAACATGGCCTCCTACAAGACGACAGGCGCACGCGCAGCGTCGTCGCAGCGTACAGTCGCAAAGCCGCGAGGCACGCGTCGTTGACGGCGTCGGCCAGAAGGGGGCAGACGTGAAGTTCACTGGCTGGAGAGAAAAGGTGCGCTTCTGCGTGCCGCCTTTCTGCATGTGCGTCGGAGCAGCCGCGATCGCCGTGCGACTGGTGTTTCTGCATCTGGATCTTGTGGACAAGAAGCCAACCACGCCAAAGTACGATTTCACGCGCAAGGTGCAGGGCCACCGTGGCACCATATTCTCGTCTGAGGGAACGGCGCTCGCGAAGACCACGAACCTCTGGGAGTACCGCGTTGATCCTGTAGTGGCGGCGAGAGATCCGATTCATCCCGACAAGCCGGCCGACTCCGCCAAGAGGATGGAGAACATAAAGACGGTCGCCGAGCTGCTAGGCCTTCCGCTCGCGAAGGTGATGGACGCCTATGCCGTGCAGAACTCGCGTTTCGTTGCACTTGCCGTCTCCGACGACACCGCCGCGCATTCAGAGCTTGCCAACCCCAAGCGCGGCTTCAGGGAGCTGTCCATCACCGAGAAGCAGGCGCGCCTCTATCCCCAGGGCCGCCGCCTATCGCACGTCATCGGCTTCGTGAGCAAGGATCCCACCAACTCAGTTGGCGGAGCCGGCGTGGAGCTAAAGTACGAGAACTATCTCAAGGGAACGCCCGGCATGGTGCATGGCGCGAAGGACGCCGCAGGCAGGGAGGATCGCAGCCGTCGCGACCTAGACATCGACGCGAAGCCCGGCTGCGACGTGTATCTCACCATCAACAACATCGTCCAGTACGAGACCGAGAAGGCCCTGAAGGAGGGCCTGGCCGAGCACCGAGCTGAACGGGCCTGGGCCATTGTCCTGTCCGTGAAGACAGGCGCCGTTCTTGCAATGGCGAATCTTCCCGACTACGAGCCGGAGCGCTTCAACAAGTACTCGGCCGACCTGAAGATAAACCGCGCCATATCCGAGATATACGAGCCCGGTAGCGTGATGAAGACGATAACCGCGTGCGCGGTGATCAACGAGGGGCGCGTGAACCCCGAGACGATGATAAACACTGCGAAGAACGACCCCAACTACTATCGCCTGCCGGGCGACGCAGGGCACAAGTGGGAGGAGCGCATGAGCGTGCGCGAGGCGCTTGTGCATTCGTCCAACATCGTCTTCGGGAAGCTCGGATACGATCTGGGGCCCAAGAAGCTGTACGAATACATGACGAGGTTCGGTCTCGGCCGCAAGACAGGCATCCAGCTGCCGGGCGAGGAGATCGGCCTCATACCCCAGCCGGGCAGCTGGGACAAGGTGAAGTGGTCACGCGCGCCGATCGGCCAGGGCGTGGCGGTGACGGCCATACAGCTGGCGTCGGCCTACGCTGCGATCGGCAACGACGGCGTGCTGCTCAGGCCGTATATCGTCGAGAAGGTCGTGCAGGCGGACGGCACCGAGGTGTACTCCCACAAGAGGGAGGTGGTGGGAACTCCGGTGTCGCCCGAGACGGCGCGCATGGTGCGCGCGATGATGACCGGCGTCGCCAAGAAGGGCGGCACCGCGAAGCGCGCGGCCGTGCCGGGATACTCGGTGGCCGGCAAGACCGGCACAGCGCAGATGAAGGAGGGGCGCGGCTATTCCTCGACGAACTACAACGCCACGTTCATCGGCATAGTGCCCGCAACGCGTCCCGAGATCGTGGTGCTCGTTACGTTCCAGAAGCCATGCTACTGCCGCAGCAAGTCGGCCTCCGAGACCCTGGGCGTGCCCGTGTTCAACCACCAGGGCGGAATATGCGCCGCGCCGACCTTCAGGAAGATCGCCGAGATCGTGCTGCGCTATCTCGAGATCGAGCCGGACATCCCCGACGAGATACCCGAGGAGGACGACACATGAGGGTATTTGGAATCACGGGCACCAACGGGAAGACCACTACGGCGTGGATTCTGCGCGAGTTCCTCGGCGGAGGCGGACTCGTCACCACGGTGGAGGTGGACACAGGCTCAAGGCGCTTCTCCTCTGGCTACACCACTCCTCCTCTCAAGGCGCTCAAGGAGATATTCGCCGAGATGGAGGCGAACGGCCTCGCCGACTGCGTGATGGAGGTGTCGAGCCACGCCATACACCAGCGCCGCACCGGCGACACCGTGTTCGCAGGCTGCGCGTTCACGAACCTCACCGAGGACCATCTCGACTACCACAAGACGATGGAGGCGTACTTCCAGGCGAAGGCAGATCTCTTCCGCCGTCTCGCCGAGACCAATCCCGGCGCGCCAGCCGCTGTGTGCGTGGACGGCGAGTACGGGCGGCGCCTCGCGGGCATGTGCCGTTCCTTGCCGCTGAAGACGATCGCGTGCGGGCTCACAGTGCCCGGCGGAATCGAGGGAGCCCAAGACGCGGAGGGCGACCTTCGCGAATTCGTGAAGGCGAAGTGCCCGCTCGTTGGCGCGTACAATGTGCAGAACGTGCTGCTCGCCGCGGCGCTTGCAGAGGGAGCGGGCGTTACGCGCGCAGAGGTGCGCGCCGCGGTGCCGCGCCTCACGCCGCGCTGGGGGCGCCTCGAGCGCGTCGTCACGCGAAGTGCGGCCGAGGTGTTCGTGGACTTCGCTCACACCGACGACGCGCTCGCGAACGTGCTTTCAACCGTGAGGGAGTTCGCGAGGGGACGCGTGTGGGCCGTGTTCGGGGCGGGCGGCGACCGCGACACGCGGAAGCGTCCGCTCATGGGCGCCGCCGCAGCGCGCTTTGCGGACCGTCTTGTGGTGACGAGCGACAATCCCCGCAGCGAGGATCCGCTCGCCATCATCGACCAGATCGTGGCAGGCATTCCCCCCGGCTCCGACGTCGCCGTTGTGCCCGATCGCGCGAAGGCGATCCACTACGCTCTCGCCAACGCCTCGGCGGGCGACGTGGTGGTGGTGTGCGGCAAGGGGCACGAGACAACGCAGACCATAGGCTCGCAGGTGCTTCCGTTCGACGACCGCGAAGTCTGCCGCGTATGGACTCCGTGATCCGCGCGTGCTTGCTGCCTTCATGCGGCGCTTGCAAGCGGCTGTGGAATGTAGTATAATCGGCGCCATGAAGAAATGCATGCTACTGGCGGCGTCGGCCATCGTTTCGGCGCAACTCTTCGCGGCGGCCACTGCCGCAAAAGACGGAAATGGAATTGTCACGCTCTCGAACGGCCGCGCGCAGGTTTCGTTCGACGTGGCGAAGGGAACGTTCACGATAAAGGACACCGAGGGTGGCGTGCGCCTTGCGAACGCCGGAGTTGGCGCGACGTGCGTGAAGCGCGGCGCGGTATTCTCGGCGAAGACCGACGAGGTGAACGACGCGTTCGGCCATGGCGTGAGAATCACGTTCACGGTGGACGACGATTCCGCCGGCGCGCGTTGGGGATTCCGCTATGCCGGTTACCAGCATCCCCACAGCCAGGGCACTTGGAAGAGGGTGTACACGTACACTCTGCACGACGACTCGCCCGCGCTCATAGCGTCCTTCGGCGTTGACACGCCCGTGTGGTACCGCCGCCGCCTTATGGACGCCACCGTGATGCGCGGCGGCGAATGGCTCGGGAGAAAGGGCACCCAGATCGTTTCCGACGTCGTGACGATCAACAGCGCGGCGGGCGCGGAGCCGGTGCACCTCGTTCCCGGCTTGACGCGCTGCAGCGCCAACGGCGTAGTCGTCACTGGTCTTGTGGGCGGCAGACGCCGCACGCTCGTCGCGGGCGGCCTCCAGTACGACGCCTACGGCAAGTTCGCCGAGATGGTGGACGGCGCGCTCACTCTCTACGCCGCCGACGAGGTTGGCGTGCTGGTGGAGCCGGGTCAGAACGTGCGCTTCGAGCGCGACACGTTCTACATAGACGCCGTGACCGACGATCCCTTCGTCTCCGCCGAGGCGTACGGGCGCGCCATGCGCAAGGCAAACGGCGCCGATCCCAACGTCTACGACTTTCCGCTTCTCTGCGGCTGGGCCGTGGGCGCCCTGAGCAAGCTCGGCAACATCAACAACGCCCCTGCGCTCGTGAAGGAGCTAGACATGGCGTGCGAGAAGGGCTTCACGAAATACTCGAAGGTCGGCGTGCGCCTCGAGCCCGACTACTACTGCTACGGCGACAAGGGCAACACCGAGCAGGGCTGGTACGACGACGCGCACTGGGCCAAGTACGGGCATCTCCGCCCGCCATACGAGACTTTCGCAAAGTGGTGCGCCGCCATCCACGAGCGCCAAGGCATTCCATACACGTACTTCCAGGTGGGAATGCCCAGCGACGACTTCGCGATTGCGCATAGGGACTGGATGCTCTTCAACTCGACAAATCTCATCGAGCGCAAGCACATGCACCATCGTCCATACGTGACATACGACATGTCCGACAAGGGCATGGCCGACCACATGCTAGCCATGTGGAAGCGCCTGCGCAAAGACGGCATGGAGGGCATCAAGTTCGACTACCCCGAGACGGGCTATAATCCGCAGGGCGGATTCGACGATATCCACGCTAGCGCGACGCAGGTCTATCGCCGCTACTTCGCGATAGCGCGCGAGGGACTCGGCAAGGCCGCCTATCTCGACGAGCGCAACCTCGGCGAGTGCGGCCGCCCCTGCCTCGACGCGACTGCCGGCATCGTCGACACGCAGCGCACGTGGAGCGACTCGAACAAGTTCGATCCGCGCATGATCACGACGGATGGCCTTCGCTGGTTCAAGATGCGCACCGTATTCAACTACTATCCAGACTCGAAGGCCATCCACGGCCTCCTTGAAGGCGTGCGCCGCTCGATGCTAACAACGGTGTACCTGACGAGCGGACGCATAGAGCTCGCCACGAGCTTCCGCCTCTTCACGCCCGAGATGACGCACGACCTTTCACGGCTCTATCCCGAGTACCGCGAACCGTTCGCAGCGCGTCCCATCGACGCATTCAAGAAGGGGATGGTCAATCCGTCTGTGTATGACCTCGAGCTCGCCCCGACTTGGCATCAGGTGATGCTCTTCAATCCGGAGAAGAAACGCGCCACGGTGAAGGCCGCGCTTTGCGGCGACCGCGCGACGGACGGTGCGCTCGGACTCGACCCGCAGGCGAAGTGGCGCGTCCATTCGTTCTGGGACGACGAATATCTCGGCATCCTCGGCGCGAAGGACTCGATCGAGATCGAGATGAACGGTCTTGAATGCGAAATGTTCCGCTTCACGAAGGCCGAGACGCGTCCGCAGGTCGTCTCCACCACGCGCCATGTGCTGCAGGGGTGGATGGACGTCGCGGACGAGAAGTGGGATGCGGCGGGGCGTGTCCTCTCCGGCACGGCGAAGTACATCGCAGGCGGCACCACGGAGAGCGTGGTCATCGCGGCGGATACGGCGGACGGCAAGGTGTTTCCGCTCGTGCGGGCGGAAGTGTCGCCGGAAGATGTGGCGGCCGGTGTGAAGGTGTGCGCGGTCGAGACGAACGGCACGGTGCGCGTTGCGCTCACGGTGCCGACGGCGCGCGAGGTGAAGTGGCGGGTCGTTTTTGGCGCTGGGAGAACGGGCTGCCAGCCCGTTCAGCGTGCGAACGGCCGAACCGGCCGTTCTACTATGTACCTCTCGCG
>JAEEGI010019497.1_pt1 | contig 13666 bp, 12 predicted proteins | sample 8958751 | NCBI WGS metagenome assembly JAEEGI01 (sample SAMN16246545, study PRJNA631951) | gut metagenome | biome: gut microbiome; feature: rumen; material: KS-attached | host: Bos | place: Iran: Karaj | collected 2018-10
AATAATTCAAAAGACGTTTGGTTTTCCGTTTAAGCTTGTCTTTTTGCGCTGATGTGTCCGTTGGCGGACGATTTTTATCGCTTAAGCGGAAGAGGCGAGGTGTCGTCTTCCGTTGAGACTGTATTTTTTGCATTGCAACGGACAAATTTCATCAAAAGTCAACCGCTCAACGGAAAGCCCCGGCCGAATGAATCGGTCCGGGGCTTTTAGAATACTTTCTTAAATGTTAAGGCTTCCATTTTCAAGGTATCTTTTGGCACCTTCCTCTGTCATACCGCACTCCTCGTGTAGGGCACGGGCTATGAGGTCAAGGTAATCGTCGCAGGGGGGATTGGAAAAGGGGAGGCGCTTGGCCGTAAGGGTGTACACGGGAAGACCTTGGTGTTCTCCGAGACGGTGACAGTCATCGTACCATCCGTCACCGATACCTTCCTGAATCTGTACATCCTGAAGCTGTCCCCAGGTAATCTGGTAGAGACGCATCAGCACCTGACCATCACCATCCGGCTTGAAAAAGGCGACGCCGCCGTCATGCCATCTTTGAGATCTGTTTCCGAAATATATCCTTCCCTTGAAGGTTTTAATCTCAGAGGCGGACCAGGGCGTGGTATCCGTGCAGCCTTTATATGGTCTGTCCTGCGCTTCAAAGTATCCTCCATAGATATAGTACCCAAATCTCTTCGAACTGAGATTTGATCCGTAGCAGGCGTACCATACTCGGTCGGATGGGTCGTGGTTATATTCTGACATAAGCGTTCACCTCCTTGATTTGTTGTCCCCATTATATACCATCATGAGGCCCATGGCAAAACAGGTTTGACTTATCTATAGAGTAATATTATAATATGCATATATATAAATAGAACCCCTGGGTCTTTTTTTGTCTAAAAGGAAGAACCCACGGGTTTTTTCTTTTTTTGTTTTAACTGAAAGGAGACAAAACAATGAGAGACCCTTATGAGATCCTGGGCGTGAAGCCCGACGCTACTGAAGAACAGATCAAGACGGCTTTCCACCGGATAGCCATGGAGACCCATCCGGACAAAAACGGAGGAGACCCGGTCAAGACTCAGAAGTTCCGTGATGCCACTGACGCCTATCACTTCCTGATGGACGAGAACCAGAGGGAGGCCTACGATTACTACAACAGGACGCAGCCCGAGTATTCCGATGACTTCTACCAGGCGAAGACAGCAGAGAAAAAAGCGGAGTCCAGAAGGACGGAGGAGGAGTACCACAGAGCATTCCAGCGTGAGAAGGAATGTATCAGAGAACTTATCCAAAACCTTCTGATTGGACTTGTGGGACTAGCCATAGGTGGAGGTCTGACTTTGATCTCATACCTGATGGCGGATCCAGGCGATTATTACAGAGTATATTACGGCCCGATGATCGTTGGAGGGATCGCCGTGGCAAAAGCGCTGCTGGGTATCTTCAGTTCCATCGGACGAATGGTAGAGAACTGGACGGATATGAAGAGGGGACTTTAGATCACAGGCTGGTCTGTTCCTTCACGTAATCTATGAATTTTTCTTCGATGGCGGGCAGGGGATGACCTTTGAGCCAGACGAAAAGGTAGTTCAGTTCTCTGCCTGATCCTTCAATCTTTTTGGAGATGATCGAGGAATTCTCGACATAGGCGGTCTCCGGGAAGATGCTTATGCCCATGCCTCTTCCCGCCAGAGCCGCCGCATCCAGATAACTGTCCATCTCACAGATGATGTTGGGCTCACTTTTGACCTCCCTGAACCATTTCGATATGGAGTCGATGGTGGCCCTCCGGCTTGGGACGATGAGGGGCTGGCCTACCAGCTGACTGACAGTGACGGTATCGCCATGGGTCTTCGCAAGGGGATGTTCTCTGCTCATCATGGCAGCCATGTTGTCACGTCCCACAGGGAAGGCGTTTAAGAGAGACTGATCGTATGGAGCGGTGATCACCGCAAGAGATATGATGCCGCTCCTCAGCTTCTCCAGAAGGTCGTCGCTGTTTCCGTCCAGTATTCTGAAACGGACCCTGGGGTATATCCTTGAGAAATCATAGAACCAGCTTCCGGCTATGTCGGGTGCCAGACCTTCAACAAGTCCGAGGGAGATGGTTCCGGTCATGCCGTCATTCATGGACAGGACTTCCGACTCTGCCTTCTCCGCAAGGTTCAGGATCTCCTTTGCCCTTCTGTAGAGAAGCCTGCCGGACTCCGTGATCTCCAGCTGCCTGCGGCCTCTTATGAAAAGCCGGGTGTTGAGCTCTTCCTCCAGGTTCTTTATCTGTAGGCTCAGTGGAGGCTGGCTCAGGTTTAGTTTCCTGGCAGCCTTCGAGATGTTCAGTTCCTCTGCGACCGTAACGAAGTAAGAAAGTGCTTTGAGATCCATGTTCCCTCCCCGGAGCGGATGTTTTGCGGCACCGCCGCCGTTTTTAGTATATAAAAAATATATAATAAGCCTATAATTATATGTATTTTACAGTAACACGAAGGGATTGTAAAATGATTTCTGTATTTGTTTATATTTTGAACCACAGGAGTCGGAAATGTCTAATTGCGCGATCGTAGGTATCAATTGGGGTGACGAAGGTAAAGGACGGATGGTGGACCTTCTGACGAGTGACTATGATATCGTCGTACGGTATCAGGGCGGAGGAAACGCCGGACATACGGTGGTCAATGAAAAGGGCAGATTCGCCCTCCATCTCCTTCCTTCAGGGATAGTGAGAGATGGGGTATCCAACGTCATAGGCAACGACGTGGCTCTGGATCCCGAGGTTCTTTGGAAGGAGATCGGATCGGTCAGAGCGAAGGGGGTCGAGGTGACCCCGGACAATCTTAAGATAAGTGAGAGGGCGTCTCTTCTTCTTCCCTGGCACAGGGAACTGGATTCTCTGGAAGAGTCCAGGCTTGCCGACCACAGATACGGTTCGACCAAGCAGGGGATCGCGCCCTTTTATTCTGACAAATTTCAGAAAAAAACAGCCCTTGCCGGAGAACTTTCTGATCCTGCGGCACTCAAAAGACATCTCATGGAGATCATGGAATGGAAGAATCTTACCCTTGAAGGGGTATACGGCGCAGCGCCGTATACGGAAGAGATGCTGGACAGCTGGCTCGAAGATTACTGCGAGAAGCTGACACCTTTCATCTGCGACACCGGCGACTATCTCAGGGAGGAGGCATCCAAAGGCAGGAACATTCTTTTCGAGGCGCAGCTGGGAGCTATGAGAGACATAGATTACGGCATATATCCGTATACCACGTCTTCCAACACTCTTGCCGCCTACGCTCCCATCGGGTCCGGTTATCCCGAGGTCAGGCTGGACAGGGTGGTAGGCGTGGTCAAGGCCTACTCCACTTGTGTAGGCGAGGGAGCATTCGTATCCGAACTGTTCGGTGAGGAGGCTGAGGCCCTCAGGCGAGCCGGAGGGGAATACGGGGCAACAACAGGCCGTCCGAGAAGAGTCGGTGCATATGATGCGGTGGCCACAGCCTATGGGGTCGAGATCCAGGCCGCAACTGAGCTTGCGATCACCAAACTGGACGTCCTGAGTTACTTAGAGAAGATACCTGTCTGCACGGCATACATTATCGGAGGAAAAGAAGTCACGGGATTCCCGTTTCCCACGGATCTGGACAAAGCGACCCCGAAGATCGAGTACATGAAGGGCTGGATGTGCGACATATCCGGAGCCAGGCGGTGGGATCAGCTTCCGTCCGAGGCCAGGGACTATGTCAGATATATAGAAGAGTCCGCCGGCCTTGGCGCCACATATATTTCGGTGGGGCCGGAGAGGGATAGCTACATCAGAAAGGATAGGGAGGAATGAGCCATGGGAGAAGTATACAGATCCGTCCTGCCTGCAAGATATGCTTCAAAACAGATGGCTGAACTGTTTTCGGACGACAGCAGATACAGGACCTGGAGGAAACTCTGGGTATCGCTGGCCAGGGCAGAATCCAGACTGGGACTGCCCATAACGGAAGATCAGGTAACAGAACTTGAGCAAAACATCGAACCGATAGATTATGAATGTGCAGCACGGCGGGAGGCCGAGGTGCATCACGACGTGATGGCGCATGTTTTTGCCTTCGGCAAAGCGGCGCCGGGCGCAGCGGGGATCATTCATCTGGGTGCCACCAGCTGTTACGTCACGGACAATGCGGACCTGATCCTATACCGGGACGCACTTGAGATATTGAGAGACAGGCTCATCAAATTGATAGCCATCCTTTGCAGATTCTCCAAGACATACAGTAATACGCCTGTGCTGGGATATACTCACTACCAGCCGGCGCAGCCGGTGACTGTCGGAAAGAGAGCCTGTCTCTGGATTCAGGATCTCAAGAGCGACCTGGATGAGATGGATTTCGTCCTGAAAAACTTCTGCTTCCTGGGGTGCCGGGGGACGACAGGCACCGAGGCCAGCTTCATGGAGCTTTTCGGCGGAGATACTGACAGGATCGATGAGATGAACCGGATGATCGCAGGAGACTTCGGTTTCAGCCAGTGCTTTCCCATATCATCCCAGACATATCCGAGAAAGGTTGACGTGCGCATAATGAACTGCCTGTCCTCGCTGGCCCAGAGCATGTACAGGATGGCCACGGACATAAGGCTGATGCAGCATGACAGGATCCTGGAAGAACCGTTCTCTGACGGTCAGATAGGGTCTTCCGCAATGGCATACAAAAGGAATCCCATTCGCTGTGAGCGGATCTGTTCACTGTCAAGGTTCATCATGACAGATGCCTTCAACGCTGTTCAGACTGCATCAAGCCAGTGGCTGGAGAGGACTCTCGACGACTCCGCCAACAGAAGACTTTCCATGCCTGAAGGTTTCATGGCTGCAGACGCCATCCTCATGCTTGGAGCATTCATTGCGTCGGGTCTTCGGGTGAACGTCGGAATGGCTGTAAGGTCTGTGGAGGAGCAGCTGCCTTTTATCGCCACCGAGGATATCCTCATGGAGGGGGTCAAAAGGGGCGGAGACAGACAGGCTCTTCACGAAGTGATCCGGAGATGTTCGATGGAAGCATCGGAGGCTCTGAAAAACGGTGAAAAGTACGACCTCATAGATCGTCTCGCAAAAGAGACCTGCTTCCGCATGACGGAAGAGGAGATGAGGAGCATCCTGGACCCCGGAAGGTTTACGGGCAGGGCTGAGGAGCAGACCCTGGGATACCTTAAGGAGCTTGAAGCGCTGACAGAGGGAGTGGATCTTATGGTGGAGGATATAGGAGCATGAGACAGCAAAAGATACTTGTTCTGGATTTCGGTGGACAGTACGATCAGCTGATAGCGAGAAGAGTCAGAGATCTGCATGTTTATGCGGAGATAAAGGAATATGACAGGGTAACGCTCAAAGAAATAGATAATGAAGGATACAGCGGGATCATCTTCACGGGCGGTCCCAACAGCGTATACAGCAGCGACGCTCCTCGTTTCGATGAGGGAATACTGGACCTTGGGATACCGGTCCTCGGGATCTGCTACGGCGCACAGCTTATGGCGTACATGGCAGGCGGCAAGGTGGGAGATGCCGGAGGTTCCGGAGAGTACGGAGAGGCTCGGCTCAGCGTGGTAAGCGACGTACTTTTTGAGGGTGTGCCGGAGGAGAGTCTGTGCTTCATGAGTCACGGAGACTCCATCATTGCTGTTCCTGAAGGGTTCAGGGTCACTGCTTTTACCGACAAGTGTCCGGTGGCAGCCATGAGCTCAGAGGAGAGAAGGCTTTATGCGGTGCAGTTCCATCCGGAGGTAGAACATACCGAATACGGGAACCGGATGCTCTCGAATTTTTTGTTCGGGGTATGCGGAGTGGACGGGAACTGGAGGATGGATGACTTCGTGGAGGAAAGCATAAGCAGTCTGAGACAGGAATTAAACGGAAGGAAGGTCCTGCTGGGACTTTCAGGAGGCGTGGATTCGTCTGTGGCCGCTGCTCTCCTGTCCAGGGCGATCGGAAAAGATCTGACCATGGTCTTCGTGGATCACGGCATGCTGAGGAAAAATGAGGCCGACATGGTGGAGAGAGTCTTCGGCAACATGTACGGTTCAAGGTTCATACGGGTAGATGCGGCTGAAAGGTTTCTCAGAGAACTCCGGGGAGTAAGAGAACCTGAAGGCAAGAGAAAGATCATCGGAGAGGAATTCGTAAGAGTCTTTGAGGAACAGGCGAGGGCAGCAGGAGAAGCTGACATCCTGGCCCAGGGCACCATTTACCCGGACATAGTGGAGAGCGGCAAGGGAGGCTCCGCCACCATAAAAAGCCATCACAACGTGGGCGGACTTCCTGAATCCATGGATTTCAGGAAAATAGTGGAGCCCCTTAAGGAATTGTTTAAGGACGAGGTAAGGGAAGCAGGGAGAAAACTTGGGCTTCCGGAGGAACTGGTGATGCGTCAGCCCTTCCCGGGGCCGGGCCTCGGTGTGCGGGTCATCGGAGAGGTCACCCGCGAGAAACTGTGGACAGTAAGGGAAGCAGATTCCATATTCAGAGAGGAAGTGGATAAGCTTCCTGCAGATAAACGGCCGGATCAGTATTTTGCGGTTCTCACCGACACTCTGAGCGTTGGAGTAAAGGGTGACGGCAGAGCCTATGGACTGACCGTTGCCTTAAGAGCAGTATACACCGACGATTTCATGACTGCTGAATGGAGCAGGCTGCCGTACGAAACAGTTGCCGCGGCCAGCCACAGGATAGCCAATGAGATCCCGGGAGTAACAAGAGTGGTCTATGACGTCACTTCCAAACCGCCGGCTACGGTGGAATGGGAATAGAAAAGGAGGGATCCGGGATGGCGAAATACATATTCGTTACAGGAGGAGTAGTTTCAGGCCTGGGCAAAGGCATAACAGCTGCCTCTCTCGGAAGGCTGCTTAAATCCAGAGGACTGAAGGTGGCAGCCCAGAAGCTGGATCCATATATAAACGTGGATCCGGGCACCATGAGCCCTTATCAGCACGGTGAGGTCTACGTCACCGAGGACGGTGCGGAGACGGATCTGGATCTGGGGCACTACGAGAGGTTCATAGATGAGGACCTTAACAGGTTCTCAAATCTTACGTCGGGCAAGGTGTACTGGAACGTTCTGAACAAGGAGCGCAGAGGCGAGTATCTGGGTTCCACGGTCCAGGTGATACCCCACATAACCGATGAGATAAAGGCCTTCATCTACCATGTGGGCAGGGAGACCGACGCGGACGTGGTCATCACCGAGATCGGCGGGACCATAGGAGATATCGAGTCTCAGCCCTTCATAGAGGCTGCCAGGCAGCTTTCTCTGGAGGTGGGAAAGGAGAACTGCCTGTTCATACACGTGACTCTGGTACCGTATCTGGAAGGTTCAGAGGAGCACAAGACTAAGCCCACACAGCATTCAGTCAAGGAACTGCAGGGTATGGGAATACATCCGGACATCATAGTGCTCAGGTGCGACAGACCGCTGGATGATTCCATATTCAAAAAGATCTCTCTGTTCTGCAACGTGAAGCCGGACTGCGTCATCGAGAACATCACGCTCCCCAACCTTTATGAAGCGCCTCTCATGCTGGAGAAGGCAGGCTTCTCGGGCATAGTTTGCAGGGAACTTGCGCTGGATGCTCCTGAACCCGACCTGAGGGAGTGGAGCGCCATGGTGGACCGCATCAAAAACAGGCCACTCACTGTTAAGATCGCCCTGGTGGGCAAGTATGTGGCTCTTCACGACGCCTACTTGTCGGTGGCTGAAGCTCTGAGGCACGCGGGCTATCACCACAACACCCACATAAAGATCCTGTGGACTGATTCAGAGACCCTGACCCCTGAAAACACAGCGGAAGTGCTCGGGGATGCGGACGGTATCATCGTACCGGGAGGTTTCGGAAGCCGGGGCATCGAGGGTATGATCAACGCCGAGCGTTATGCCAGGGAGAACCATGTTCCGTATTTCGGTATATGCCTTGGGATGCAGATAGCCGTGATCGAATTTGCGAGAAACGTTCTTGGCCTGGGGGATGCTGACTCGGGAGAGTTCAACGAGCTGAGTTCCCACAAGGTCATCGACTTCATGCCGGGACAGAGCGACGACATAGACAAGGGAGGGACCCTGAGGCTGGGAGCTTATCCCTGCGATGTACAGGAGGGTACGGCCCTCAGGATGTTCTACGGTGCGGATACCATATCCGAAAGGCACCGTCACAGATACGAATTCAACAACGATTACCGGGAGGCTTTCCGCGAGAACGGGATGGTGCTCTCGGGCATATCTCCGGACGGCAGACTGGTGGAAGCAGTGGAGCTTCCTGAAAGGGACTTCCACATAGGCGTCCAGTTCCATCCGGAATTCAAGAGCCGTCCCAACAGACCCCACCCGCTGTTCCTGGGGTTCGTTGGCGCAGCGCTGAAACATTCAGAAAAAACAGAGGAGAAATGAAATGTGCGGGATAATAGGATTTTGCGGTGAAGAGGAAGCAGTACCGGTCCTTCTCGGAGGACTGGAAAAACTTGAATACAGGGGATACGATTCCGCAGGAGTTGCGGTGCTTTCGGACGAGGGCACGCTCAAAATAAGGAAGTGCAAGGGCCGTATCGCATCTCTCAGGGAAAAGATCGATTCCGAGACACCCATCACAGGCACCGTCGGCATCGGCCACACCAGGTGGGCGACCCACGGAGAACCCAACGACGTCAACGCCCATCCTCAGGCGGGAATGAGCGGAAGGATAGTGGTGGTCCACAACGGGATCATCGAGAATTACAGAGAACTCAGGGAGTTCCTGGAGAGAAGAGGATACAGGTTCCAGTCGGAGACGGACACTGAGGTGGTGGCTCAGCTCATGGAATACTACTATACAGGTCACAGTGACCTTATGGATGCTGTGTACTCCATGTTGGACCGCATAAAGGGTTCATACGCTCTGGGAATACTTTGCTCTGACTGTCCCGGGCAGATCATAGCCGCGAGAAAAGATGCACCCCTCCTCATAGGCTACGGAGAGGGCTGCAACTTCATCGCTTCCGACGTGACTGCGCTTCTTTCACACACCAGGACTGTCAGTTATCTGGAGGATGACGAGGTGGCGGTCCTCACCAGAGACAGCGTCACCGTCTACGATTCGGGCAGACTACAGGTGGAGAAGGAACTCCACACCGTGGAATGGGACGTTTCCGCCGCAGAAAAGGGCGGCTACTCTCACTTCATGATCAAGGAGATAATGGAGCAGCCCGATGCCGTCAGGAATACCGTGTCGCCCAGGCTCAAAGACGGAAGGATAGTCTTCGAGGAACTTACGGAAGACGCGGACCTTATCAGGAATTGTTCATCCATATACATTATCGGATGCGGTTCCGCCTATCACGTGGGAGTGGTCGGCAAGTACATGCTTGAGAAGGCATTGAGGATCCCGGTGGAAGCCTGTCTGGCCTCCGAGTTCCGTTACAGCGATCCCATCGTGGGACCCGATACCCTGGTCATAGTCATAAGCCAGTCCGGCGAGACCCTCGATTCCATGGCCGCCATGAGGGAGGCAAAGAAGCGCGGAGCCAGGACCCTGGCCATAGTCAACGTCATAGGAAGCTCCATCGCCCGTGAGGCGGACCACGTGATATATACCTGGGCAGGCCCGGAGATAGCCGTGGCCACTACTAAGGCATACAGTACCCAGCTGATCCTGATATCGATGCTGACCGTATATTTCCAGGATCAGTTAGGCAGGATATCAGAAGAAGACTACAGTTCTTACATAGATTCACTGCTGGCTCTCCCGGATAAGATGACGGTCATCCTGGACAATGTGGGGAACATCCAGAAGACCGCATCCAAGTATTTCAACCTGGACAGCATGTTCTTCATCGGAAGGAACATAGACTATGCCCTGGGACTGGAAGGGTCACTTAAACTGAAAGAGATCTCCTATATACATTCAGAGTCCTACGCAGCAGGCGAACTTAAGCACGGTACCATCTCGCTGATGGAACCGGGAGTGCTGGTGGTAGCCATTGCCACCTGCAGGTCCGTGCTGGACAAGACCTTCTCCAACATGGTGGAGGCTACGTCAAGGGGAGCCGACAGCGTAGTGCTCACCACTGAAGAGAACGCGAAGACCTTTGAAGACAGCGTAAGGGCAACACTCTCCGTGCCCGCGACTCACGATCTGCTTCAGGCAAATCTGAACATCATACCGCTGCAGCTTTTCGCGTACTACGTGGCCCTCAACAGGGGCTGCGACATCGACAAGCCAAGAAACCTTGCAAAATCGGTGACGGTGGAGTAGGGACTCGATTCTCCAAAACACAGCAAAAACCCGGGCACAGGAACGATCCTGACCCGGGCTTTTTGCTTTACGATCATAGTGTTTACAGCAGTGTCTCAGCCCATTCTTCCTCTCTGAAGCCCACCAGCACGTAGTTGGGCCCCACAAGGATGGGACGCTTCACCAGCATGCCGTCGGAAGCCAGAAGGTCGTACTGCTCCTCATCGGACATTCCGCCCAGGCGGTCCTTGAGCTCCAGACTGCGGTACAGCTGCCCGCTGGTGTTGAAGAATCTTTTAAGGGGAAGACCGCTGTCCTTTGACCACGCCTTTATCTCCTTTTTGGAAGGATTGTCTTCGGCGATGTGGCGGATCTCAAAGTCTATTCCATGCTCCTCCAGCCATTTCTGGGCCTTCTTGCAGGTGGAGCATCTGGGATAACATACAAAAGTCGGTTTCATGGCAATTCCTTTCTTCAATGGTTCATTTCACCTTTACACAGCATTATACCACACAATGTAATCTTGCCACACAATGTAATCTTGCCACAGTCTTTCCCATGAAATATAATATATATTGAGGGATTATTTGGCGCAAAAGATCTTTTGCGCCCGGCGTACCTGACAGAAAAGGTGGCAGAGATGTTCAGAATAGGATTATGCCAGATAGACGGATCGGATGACAAAAAAGCGAACCTGAGGCTCGCATCAGAATACGTGAAGCGTGCTACGGACGGCGGGGCACAGGTGGTGAGCCTGCCGGAGATGTGGAACTGCCCTTACGCGGCCAGGTTTTTCAGGAAAGCGGCGGAGCCCGCAGACGGTCCGACTGTGGAATTCATGTCGAGGCTGGCTGAGGATCTGGGGATCTATCTCATCGGAGGTTCAATACCCGAAGAAGAGGAAGGAAAGATATACAACACGTCCTTCTCATTTGACAGGGAAGGTAAGATGCTGGGCCGCTTCAGGAAGGTCCATCTCTTCGACGTGGACATAAAGGGAGGCATCAGCTTCCGGGAGTCCGACACTTTGACGCCGGGCGATGAGATGCTGGTGCTGGACACCGAATTCTGCAGGATCGGTGTGGCCATATGCTACGATGTCAGATTCCCGGAGTGGTTCAGGAAGATGGCTCTGGAGGGCGCCGGACTGGTGGTGCTTCCTGCGGCCTTCAACATGACCACGGGACCTGCCCACTGGGATCTCACCATGAGGGCAAGGGCGCTGGACAATCAGATCTATCTGGCTGCCAACGCAAGAGCAGGGGACAGCGACGGCCCGTACCATTCCTACGGCAATTCCTGCATCGTCAGTCCCTGGGGCGACTTCGTCTCCCACGGAGATGAGAAGAAGAGCATAATATACGGAGACATAGACATGGATTACGTGGATCAGATCAGGGAGCAGCTTCCCCTTCTGAAACACAGGCGGCCGGAACTGTACTGAGCATGGAGAGAAAGAAGATGAACACATTTTTGACAGTGCTTATAGCGATCATCGTCGTTCTGGCGGTGCTGATATATGTTGCGGCAGGATATTTTGCGCGGTCCACTGCGCTGCCAAAGGGCATGACTCTTGACCAGGAGATGGCCTGGGAAAAGGAACACGGTCTCTGGGGGGATTATGATTCCTATGATAAAGAGAACTATACGGTTGAAGGCAAGGACGGATACGTGCTCCACTGCACCTTCATAAGGGCAGAGGAGGAGAGCAAAAAATTCATGATCCTTACCCACGGTTTCACCTCTAACAGGTACGGCAGTGTGAAATACCTGAGCTGCTACAGGGCTCTGGGCTTCAACTGCGTGATCTACGACGTCAGATGCCACGGTGAGAACGAAAAAACTCCCGTGAGCCTGGGTCAGTTCGAATCTGAGGATCTTATGAAGCTCATCGAGGACACATATGAGCGCTACGGAAGGGACATCCTGCTGGGACTTCACGGAGAATCCATGGGAAGCAGCATCTCACTTTCTGTTCTGAAATATGCGCCGGACGTGAAGTTCGTGGTGGCGGACTGCGGGTTCAGCAACCTATATGACCTGATGAACTCCACATACAAGAATTTCCACGTGAGCTGGCTCACTCCCTGCGTCAATTCAATAATGAAGAGCAGATACGGCTACGACATGAAACTCACATCGGCCGTGGATGCACTCAGGGACAATGAGGTGCCTGTATGTTTCATCCACGGTGCGGAGGACAGTTTCATAAAGCCTTCCAACAGTCAGGTCATGCACGACGCTCAGAAGGGTTACAGCGAGATACACCTGATCACGGGTGCGGAGCACGCTCAGTCCAGAGAGATCGCAGGGGAAGAAGAGTACAGAGGCATTATTGAGGGGTTCCTGAAGGCAATAGGTTTTTAAGACCAATAAGGTGAAGAGATGGATGAGAAGAAAATCACATGTGCACACTGCGGCGCGGAGATAGAACCGAATCATGTTTTTTGTCCATACTGCGGAAGTCGGATAGAAAATGACGGCAAAAAATCCAAATGGGTTGAAATGAGTGGGTGGGACTACAAGGATGATGAACCAGAAGAGACGACTCGTTTTGATGGTTCAGATGATAGGAAACCACATTATCAGACATATGTCGTTCCATCAGAAAGCGAATACAAAAAGAAAAAAGCCCATAAGGGATGTCTTCTGATTGTGTTGATTCCTGTGTTATTAGTTGCTGCGTACTTAGGGTATGACTTTTATAATTTTACGAAAGTTGATATGGCAAAGTCCAGTGCTGCGGAGTTTTCTTATCAGGTGTTATGCGATGCTGTATTGCTGGAAGATATTGGTGTTGAAATAGGAGAAAACTGGCGCGCTACTATATGGGATAATAAATACGCAGACGTTGATGACGCTTTTAAAGCTGTATTCGATGAGCATAGTGATGATGTTTCGAAACTATTTTCAAATTATTCTGAAATAACCAAAATGTATCAAGATGCTCTTGCTCTGTCGGAAAAAGCAAAACTTAGTGCGCTTGCAGACGCTGTTCGTGACCTGTATAGCAAATACACGGACTTATACAATGCAGTGTTCCTCTTCAATTGCAGTTATAGCGAGTTTATTGATAACTATAATGCTGCGGATACGAAGTTAGGTCTATCGATTCAGACGATCGTACCTCTCCTTGAGGATTATTTGATAACTGACAATTAGAGATGAACTACAACAACATCGTCAAAGCAACTTTCATATCCCGCCCCAACCGGTTCATCGCCAACGTGATGGTCGACGGTGCGCCCGTCACGGTCCACGTCAAGAATACCGGACGGTGCAGAGAACTGCTGGTGCCCGGAGCCAAGGTGTTTTTGGAGAAGTCGGATAACCCGGCAAGGAAGACCCTGTACGATCTGGTGGCGGTTCAGAAGGGGAACCGTCTGGTGAACATGGATTCCCAGATACCAAATGCCGCAGCCTATGAGTGGATAAGCGCAGG
>JAEEGI010019498.1_pt1 | contig 13666 bp, 11 predicted proteins | sample 8958751 | NCBI WGS metagenome assembly JAEEGI01 (sample SAMN16246545, study PRJNA631951) | gut metagenome | biome: gut microbiome; feature: rumen; material: KS-attached | host: Bos | place: Iran: Karaj | collected 2018-10
AGACGCACTTATGCCGGGGATGAAGAAGTAGACGCGGTTCGAAGGTACTTCGGATATGCCTGATTTGATTTTTTCTCAAATGAATATTATCATTGGATAATATTTGTATATTTGAGGAGAAATATTATGAAAAGAAAAATTTGTTGCGCGCTTATGATCACATTAGCCTGCATGACCATGGCCGGCTGTGGAGAGAAGGGCTCAGATAATGAAGTGAGCTCCATTTTTGAGACAGAGCTGGGACAGGACAATTCCCAGGATGGACAGAATAATGCAGAGCAGAATACAGCACAGCAGAACACAGCACAGCAGGACACTGCTTCTCAGAATAACGGTGAGGCAGCAGAGACACCTGCAAATGATGGGGCTGTAAGCATCTGCGACGAGACCACAGAACTTGATTATTCCAAGGACTACAGTGAGGAGATCAAGGTAGCGGTTGAGAGAGCAGTGGCCGGCGCTACATCCTTTGATGATGAGTTTAACAAGATCCAGGAGATCCATGAACACATCACTTCAAGAAGAGCTGACAGTGAGAATCAGGTAGAGATGAACTTTGTTTCTTTATATTATTTCCAGGTATGGGACTACGAGCTCAATAATCTCTGGGCAAGATTTACTGACACTGTAGATGAGCAGACCAAGGAGAGAGTCCTTGCAGACCAGAGATGCTGGAATGCCACAAAAGAGGATGCAGCATTGGAAGCGTTAGGACCACAGGATGAGGGCGGCAGCATTTATCCACTTCTCTATAACGGCTTCATGGAAGAGACCACCAAGACAAGATGCTACTTCATTGCAAAAGAGATTGCCGCTGTAAAGGGAGAATCTTTTACAATGCCCAGGAGATCTGTTACAGGCTCTTACATCGATAATCAGGGAACAGAGAGCATTTGCAGTGCCCTTTCCATCACAGAGAGCTGGGAATCAGGATATATTGCCAAGGTGAGCTTATACAGAATCGGAGAGCTTGAGGGTACTGCCGAGGAAGCCGGAGATGGCAAGCTTTCCTTCACCTCCTATGATGAAAATGTAAAGGGGACCATCAGCTATGGCTGGGACGGAGCTGTTTTTGAAGTGACAGAAGCAAGTGACGCAGTTGTTAATGTTGGGGATAAGTATGAATTCCCCGTTGTATTCTAAAATTGGTTAACTATATGAAAGAAGCGTATTTTGCAGGCGGATGCTTTTGGTGCGTTACGCCTATATACAAAATGTACGGAGTTGACAAGGTTATCTGCGGCTATGCCGGCGGGGATGAGGAAAATCCCACCTATGAGCAGGTGAAGCACCAGGAGACAGGACACAGGGAGACCATTAAGCTTGAATACGATCCCGGGAAGGTATCCTATGATAAGCTTTTGGATATTTATTTTGCCAATGTGGATCCCTTTGATCCCGAGGGCCAGTTCATCGACAAGGGATTTTCATATACCCTGGCAATCTTCTACATGTCAGAGGATGAGAGAAATGCAGCCCTTGCCAAGATAGAGAAGGTAGAGAAGGACTCCGGAAAGAAGACCTATGTGGAGGTTCTTCCCTACAAGAATTTCTATGAAGCTGAGGAGTATCATCAGGATTATTACCTTAAGAACCCTGAGGCTTTTGAAAAAGAGCTCATAGAATCCGGGAGAAAAAAGTAAAAAATCCCGAAGATGTCCTTGCATCCTGTGTTGTCAGGTGCTATTATGGGCAAGGTAGTTAAAAAACTGAATAAACGGGAGCTTGTATACAGGCTGAGAGGAAGGTGTGACCTTCGACCGAGAACCTGATTTGGATAATGCCAACGTAGGGATGCCTGATATATATGGAGAATTTTGCGGAAGCTATCTGAACAGGTAGCTTCCCTTTTATTGCGCAAAAATGCCTGTATGAAGTTCCTACACGGAAGGAGAGAGTATGAAAAAAAGTAACTATCTAAAAAGAATGGTGATGCTTGCCATGTTTGTGGCCCTTGGAACTGTGATATCACCAATACTTCGAATCGAGGGGATGTGCCCCATGGCCCATCTTATCAACGTTACCTGTGCGGTGTTTATGGGGCCCTGGTATGCACTTTTGTGCGCACTGCTCATAGGTATCATCAGAATGATGATAATGGGTATTCCGCCCCTGGCCCTTACTGGAGCGGTGTTTGGGGCGACCCTTTCCGGAGTCTTTTACAGACTTTCCAAGGGAAAGATCATAGCAGCGGTTCTTGGGGAGATCATCGGCACCGGAATCATCGGAGCCATAGTCTCATATCCGGTAATGACCTATCTCTGGGGAAAAGAGGGTCTTACCTGGTTCTTCTATGTGCCCTCATTTATCTGCGGTACCCTGATCGGCGGAAGCATTGCCTTTGTGCTGCTAAAAAGGCTTGAAGTCACCGGAGCCCTTTCCAAAATGCAGAACGGACTTAAGGATGAACCTGAAAAGGAAGAGAAATCAGCATGAAGGGAAATAGCTACAGACCACTTATTCATTGCATTACCAATCCCATTTCCATGATGCAGTGCGCAAACACCGTGCTGGGGTTGGGGGCAAGACCCATAATGGCGGAGCATCCCCTGGAAGTGAAGGAGATAACCGCCACTGCAGATGCTCTTTTACTTAACCTGGGGAATATTTCCGATAGCCGCATGGAAGCCATGGAGATTGCCCTGGAAGAGGCAAAAAGGAAGGAAATCCCTGTGGTCATCGATGCTGTGGGAGCCTCCTGCTCGGAGCTTAGAAGGAACTTTTTTAACAGACTAATGGAAAAAAGAGCCGGCAGAGGCATCTGTGTAATCAAAGGAAATTACTCAGAAATTCTGGCTCTTAGGGATGAAAACTACAGATCCGAGGGCGTTGATGCCAAGGCGGGGATAACTAAAGAAACCATAACCGAAGCGGCGCTAAGGCTATCTGTAAAATACAATGCCATGATCCTTGCCAGCGGAGCCTGTGACGTGGTGACGGATGGGGTAAGGACCGAATACGTGAACAACGGATGCCAAGAGCTATCCATGATCACCGGGACCGGCTGTATGCTGGGGGCAGCAGCTGCCACTTTTTTATCAGTACGAAGGAACCTGGAGGCTGTCACCGAGGCCTGCGCCCTTATGGGGATTGCAGGAGAGATTGCAGCGGAGAGTAAGCCTGCAGGATCAGGAACTTTCCTGGTGAAACTATTGGATGCGATATCACTTATGGATGAAGATACGTTGCGGGAGAGGAGAAAATGAAAAGATTTGATAAGAATCAGCTGAGGCTTTATCTTGTCACGGACAGTACCGGCATGTCGGAGGATGAGTTCCTGGGCCGGATCGAAGCAGCCCTTAAAGGCGGGGTGACTTTTTTACAGATAAGAGAAAAGGAAAGGACCACCAGAGAGTATATTCATCTGGCTGAGAAGGTGCATGAAATAAGCCTTCGCTATAAGGTACCCATGGTGGTGGATGACAGAGTGGATGTGGCACTGGCGGTGGATGCAGAAGGGGTGCATCTTGGACAGAGCGACATGCCTGTTGATATGGCAAGAAGAATCCTTGGGGATGACAAGATAATCGGCGCCACGGCAAAGACTGTGGAACAGGCTAAAGAAGCCCGGGAAAAGGGCGCGGATTACCTGGGAGTTGGGGCTATATATCCTACTACCACCAAGGTGAAAACAGTTCTCACCTCCGTGGATACCCTGAATGACATCTGTCACGCTGTGGACATAGGGGTCAATGCCATCGGAGGACTAAACAGCGGCAATCTTGACATCCTGAGGGGCGCTCCCATAAACGGAATATGCGTGGTGTCCGCCATTATGAAGAGTGAAGACCCTAACCGGGCAGCAGCGGGACTTATTAAGAAAATTGATGAACTTGGGATTTCCGGGGGACAGGGCATATGAAAACAGTACTTACAATTGCAGGGAGCGATCCTTCCGGCGGCGCGGGAATTCAGGCAGATCTTAAGACCATGGAGGCCCACGGAGTCTATGGCATGAGTGTTATCACGGCCCTTACGGCCCAGAATACCATGGGTGTCAGCGGGAAATTACCTATACCTGCAGATTTTGTCAGGGCACAGCTCAGGTCGGTGTATGAGGACATTTTTCCCGATGGGGTGAAAATAGGAATGTTGCCGGACCAGATGATCATGAGAGCAGTTAAAGATACTCTTTTGTCCTATGAGCATAAGAATATTGTTCTGGACCCGGTGCTGGGCTCCACCTCAGGAACAGCTTTCTCTTCCTATGAATCAAGGGAATACCTGATGAGAGAACTCTTTCCTGTGTGCACCCTGATAACACCTAATGTTCCGGAGGCGGAAATACTGGCAGGAAGGAAGATAAACTCTGAAACCGTACTGGAGAATGCAGCAAAAGCTCTTGGGGATGCCTATGGCTGCAGCGTCCTTATAAAGGGCGGTCATTTTACTGCCAATGAAGGTTTCAGCGATGACTGCCTCTACCACAATGGAGCCTTTGAATGGATAAGCGCCCAAAGAATAGATAATCCAAACACCCACGGCACCGGCTGTACCTTATCAAGTGCCATTGCCTGCAATCTGGCTCTGGGCTTTGAAGTGACGGACGCTGTAAAAAGGGCGAAGCAGTATCTTACAGGATGTATTGAAAAAAGACTCGATCTGGGCAAGGGGCGTGGTCCTCTGGAACACAGAGTGTAACCGCTTGATAAAATGATTTTTTACAAATATATGAAAAAAGGAAAAGGGTAAAACAGATGAGAAATTACACAACACAGATGGATGCTGCCAGAAAGGGCATAATCACACCGGAGATGGAGAAGGTGGCAAGGGATGAATACAGGACTCCTGAAGAGATCAGGGATCTTGTGGCCCGGGGACAGGTGGCAATCTGTGCCAATAAGAATCACAAATGCATAGAGGCCAAGGGCGTCGGATCCATGCTTAAGACCAAGATAAATGTTAACCTTGGAGTGTCCAGGGACTGCAAGGATTATGATATCGAGATGGAGAAGGTCATGGCAGCAGTAAACATGGGAGCCGACGCCATCATGGATCTTTCCTCCCACGGCAACACCCAGCCCTTCAGGAAAAAGCTGGTGGAGAGCTGTCCTGTTATGCTGGGAACAGTGCCTGTCTATGACAGCGTGATCCACTATCAGAGAGATCTGTCGGAACTTACCGCCAAAGACTTTATTGATGTTATAAGGCTCCACGCGGAGGACGGCGTTGATTTCGTTACTCTTCACTGCGGAATCACAAGAAAAACCATTGAACAGATCAAGAAGCATAAGAGAAAAATGAATATCGTATCAAGGGGCGGCTCTCTGGTCTTTGCCTGGATGAGCATGACAGGACAGGAAAATCCTTTTTACGAATATTATGATGAAATACTGGAGATCTGCAGAGAGTATGATGTTACCATTTCTCTGGGAGATGCCTGCAGACCGGGATGTCTTGCGGATGCCAGCGACGTGTGCCAGATAGAGGAGCTTGTAAGGCTTGGGGAGCTGACCAAGAGGGCCTGGGAAAAGGATGTCCAGGTAATGGTTGAGGGTCCGGGACATATGCCTATGGACCAGATCGCAGCCAATATGAAGATGCAGCAGACCATCTGCATGGGAGCGCCTTTCTATGTACTGGGACCCCTTGTTACGGATATCGCTCCGGGATACGATCACATCACATCAGCCATTGGCGGAGCCATTGCAGGGGCAAACGGAGCAGCGTTCCTTTGCTATGTAACCCCCGCTGAGCATCTGGCTCTTCCCAATGTGGATGATGTAAAGCAGGGAATAATCGCCTCCAAGATTGCGGCTCACGCAGCGGATATAGCCAAGAAAATTCCCAATGCCATGGACATGGACAACAAAATGGCCGATGCCAGAAGAGAGTTTGACTGGGATACACAGTGGGAATGCGCCATAGACCCTGATACAGCGAAGGCTATCCGGGCTGACAGGGCGCCTGAATTTGACGACACCTGCTCCATGTGCGGCAAGTTCTGCGCTGTCAGGAGCATGAACAAAGCATTGGCAGGAGAGCACATAGATATACTGTAAACTGTGTGAAATGAGCGGACTGTTAAAAAAAATTGACGGTCCGCCTTTTTTTTACTTCACATATTTGTGCTCATAGCATATTATTTATATGGAAATTATGTTGGGGAGGAGTTTTTATGTTTTCGGGGCTTTTGGCAAAGGATAAAAACGTGATGATGCAGCGTATCATTACGATGATAGTTTCTGCATTTCTGGTAGTATATGCCTATGAGGGTTTTTGGTCCGGCGCCAAGAATAAAATGTATCTGTTAGGGGGACTGGCAGGGTTTTCTGTCATTCTTTATTTTGTACTTATCAAGAAGCTGTATTTAGAGCTTGATACATTTTTTTTGACAATCTTTTTTTCCCTGGGCTTTATTTCAAGCATCGTCGCTTACGGCGTCTCTATTTCTTTTTTTACTTCCCGTTTTTTCTGTGCCTGGATGGTATTTTTGGCATTGTTCTATGCTATGAGCTATGTTAAAGACAAGGAAAAACTCCTTAGGGTAGCCGGATTTGCATTTTCTCTGGCTGAGCTTTCGGAATGTATCTATGTTCTTTTCAATGCTACAAGATCACTTACTGAGGAAAAAGGGCCTCTTTCGGAAAGCATTGGCTGTTTTAGAAATGGCAGATTATGTGCGGTAGGAAATGCCAATTTATTTGGCTTTATATGTACTTCCTTTTTGATGGTATCTGTTTTTGGCCTGCTTTTATCAAAAGGAATTATGAGAATCTATTATTCTGTATGTATCTTTGTGGCATGGTTTTGCCTGGGACTTACCGGCTGCAGAACCGGCGCTGTTGGATTTTCTGTTTCCATGGGGATCATTCTTTTTACCTTTGGAATAAAGAAATTCTGCGTCGGGAAAAAAGATCATGTGATAATCAGGTATGGAACTGTCTTTGCTGCTGTGTTGTTGGTGACGGCGCTATTGATAGAGTCCTTTGTTTTTCCTTCTCGTATATATCACGGGTTGGTCAAGCTGGTTATGGGAGATGATATTTTTTTTAATTCCAGAAGTATTCACGATAGAAACGGAGCACTGGCAGACAGGAGCTATATCTGGGTCGCTAGTCTTAAAACTTTGGTGAGAAACCCCAGAAGACTGTTTCTCGGGATCTCCTCTGTCAGTAAGGAATTGGTAGGGCAGGTATATGAAGGACATCATGAGTTGTCTCATTCTCATACCCATAATGTATTTCTTGAAATAGCACGTAGCCATGGCATTTTGGGCCTGGTTGTCTGGCTGATACTGTTTGTCATTTGGGCGTGCAGATGCATCAGGGGATTGTTTAACTATGAGCTTAAGCCTGCTTTTCGCTACCTGGCTGCCTGTGCAGCAGGAATCATACTCATGGGACTTACTGAACCAGTACCTTTTTTGTATAAATCATCCTGGCCCCTTACCATGACCTTTTTCGTGATCTGTGGATTTTATGCCGGACTGAATAGGAGTGAGAAATGAAACAAAAAACTGCATTGATCTTATATGGAACATTAGCCATAGCTGTTGCGTCGATAACAGGCTTTGTTATCGGAAGATTGCAGACTGCAGGCCGGGGCAGCTCTGAGTATGTATCCCGTCAGGAAGTGTCAGATCCCTATGAGGGCCTGGTGCAGACTGTGTCAGGAACCACTACTGACATGCTTGATCCTGGGTACTGGCTTGCTTCCTCTGAAGGAAAGGAGCTTTTTTCCGGGGAGGAGATAGAGGAATTTAACAGAAATAATCCTGCCTTCCTGGAGTACAAGCTGCAAAAGTACGGAAATACGAAGTATCTTTATATGAACGACCTTCCGGATACCATTAAGGGCAAAATAGCAGAAGCCCTCATTGACCCGGATATCATAGAGGATCTGACAGAGGATGGAAACACTTTATATGCGAACGGAGCAGAGATTTCCGGGGACTATTGGGAAAAGATCAGAGACAATCTGAACCTTGACAGTATCCCTGAGGAGATTGTACCCACCTATGCCATCAGCGTTCAGAGAACTGATGCCAGGACGCTTCCAAGCGATGATTTTGTTGCAGAGGATCCCGGAGAGCTGTATTTTGACAGCCTTATCAGCGCAGAGGTTATGCCCTATGCTCCGGTAGTGGTACTTACTGAGAGCAGGGATGGCCTGTGGTATTTCATTATCAACGGTTCTTATTGCGGCTGGGTTCATAAAGAAACCCTGGCCCTTTGCAAGGATAAGGAGGAGTGGCTGGCTGCTGCGGAATCTGATAGTTTTCTCGTGGTTACAGGATGTGAAATAATCCTTGAGGATACACCGGGAAATAGTTCTAACGATGGAATGATACTTCCCATGGGAACAAGACTTAAGCTCTCATCATCAGAGGAGAATAATACAGGCAGAATGTCCTGGGGATGTTACAGGGCTGAGCTTCCCTGCCGCAGTGAAGACGGAACTCTTTCCTGGGAAGAAGCTCTCATACCGGTGTCCAAGGATGTCCATGTGGGTTATCTTGATATGACATCAGAGGCTGTGTTGGAGCAGGCCTTTAAGTTCCTCGGAAAAATCTATGGCTATGGCGGAACACTTTTCTCCAATGACTGCTCAGGCTTTGTGAGACAGGTCTACAGCTGTTTTGGAATGGAGCTTCCACGTAATGCCAAGGCCATCGCCAAGACCTATGACCTTGGAAGCATAGAATGTAGCAAAATGACTTTGGATAAAAAGCTCAGTCTCCTTGAAGAAATGAACCCGGGACTTCTGTTATTCATGGAGGGCCACATAATGATGTACCTTGGAACCAAGGACGGTGTTCCCTACGTGATAAGTTCCTGTGCAACCTGTATTGAGCCGGGACATAATAAGGATGATATTGTAGATGCCTATGGTATATTTGTTTCAAGCATGGAGCTGGTGAGGACCAACGGAAACACCTGGCTTGAGGATATGAATTATATCCTCTGGAAGGAATACTGATGATAAAAAGATTGTTTTCGCCAAGGATAAGGGTATTGTGGGCGATACTTGCCCTGGTCAGCTTTTTATATGCTGTTATGGTATTTCTTGTGGGCAGCGGCACATTTTCCTTTATGATCTGGCTGGTGGGAGCCGCATTCTTCGGACTTTGCTTTTATCTGTCAGGGGAAGGAAGATGGGGGAAATTCCCTAAGGCTGTTAGGGGAATCTCTTATATTCTGCTTGGAGCCGGACTTTCTGTATTTTTGATCTGCCAGATCTGCATCTTATCCCACTTTTTTGACAAGGGAGAACCGGAACTTGACTACGTTATAGTACTGGGAGCACAGATGAGGTCAACGGGTCCCAGTGTGATCTATAAATACAGACTTCAGAAAGCCAAGGAGTATCTTGCCCGAAACCCTGATACCATCTGCATTACCACCGGAGGACAGGGATATAACGAGACCGTCAGCGAGGGAGAAGGAGGCAGGGATTACCTTGTATCTCTTGGAATATATCCTGACAGGATCCTTGTTGAAAACAGTTCAAGGGACACCGCAGAGAATGTTACCAACTCCATGGAGATCATAAGAGCTCAGTCTGTGGACGAAAATGAATTAAAGATAGGTATAATAACTAATGGCTTTCATGTCTTCAGAGGAGTACATATTGCCAGGAAAGTTACTTCAGCTGAAGTGTCCGGAATCGCAGCATACATGCAGTTTCGCTTTATTCCGAACAATATGGTGAGAGAGTGTTTTGGAATTTTGAGAGATTTTTTTGCGGGAAGGCTTGCATAATTATAAAAAAAATATTAAAATAATTTGGTGATTTGCTTGATTAAAGTGTTAAAATCTAGTATAATTTCTGCTTAAGTGGTAGATAAATACTTTAACGATGCAAATTGTTAAATAAGCACTTAAGAATCTGGAGAGACTATGGGATGTTTCTTACCACTTACAGGTGAGAAATATCCTTTTTGTTTTACGTTTTTTCGATAAAGGAGTATCATTAATATGAAATTATCACAAATGCCATACGAGCATATTGATCTGGACAAGGTCAAGGCGTTTTTTGAACAGCTTATTGCAGACAGTAAGAATGCTGCCAGCGGCGAAGAGCAGTTTGAGCTTCACAAGAAGTACTATGAATTTATGGGAGATGTTTCTACCAACATAAGACTCGGTAGATTCAGACATGACATTGATACCTCTGAGGAGTTTTACTCCAAGGAGAATGATTATATCGATGAGATCGGACCTGTTATTTCCAATTTAAATAATGAATACAGCAAGGTTCTTTTTGAATCACCCTACAGAGCTTATCTTGAAGAAAAGATCAGCAAGGTTGCTTTCAAGAACATTGAGCTTGCCAACAAGTCCATTGATGAGAAAATCCTTCCTCTTATGCAGGAGGAGAACGCTCTTATCAGTAAGTATGACAGCATTATTGCTTCCGCCAAGATCCCTTTTGACGGAGAGGAATACAATATTTCACTTCTTCGCAAGTGCCTGACTCATCAGGACAGAGATACCAGAAAGCGTGCCTGGAAGGCTCTTTCTGAGTATTTCGAATCTGTAACAGATGAGATCGACGATATTTACGACAAGCTTGTTAAGAACAGAACCCAGCAGGCCAGGGAACTTGGCTATGACAGCTATGTAGAGCTTGGCTATAACAGAATGACAAGAAATTCTTACAGAAGAGCTGAGGTTGAGAATTTCCGCAAGCAGATCAGAGAGTCCTTTGTTCCTTTTGTCTGCGAGATCCAGGAGAAGAGAAGACAGCAGATCGGTGTTGACGAGCTTAAGTATTATGACAATGATGTTTTCTTTACCAACGGCAATCCGGCTCCCATAGGAACTCCCGAGGAGATTCTTAAGTCAGGACAGGAGATGTATTCAGAGCTTTCTCCCGAGACTAAGGAATTCTTTGATTTCATGACTGAGAATGAGCTCTTTGACGTTCTTGGAAGAAAGACCAAGAAGGCCGGCGGTTATATGGACTTCTTACCAAAATATAAATCACCATATATCTTTGCCAACTTTAATGGCACCAGCTCAGATGTCGATGTTATCACCCATGAGTGCGGACATGCATTCCAGGGCTATGTTACAAGAGATGATGAGATAACAGAGCACAATGACATTACCATGGAGACAGCTGAGATCCATTCCATGTCAATGGAATACTTTACCTATGGCTGGATGGATAAGTTCTTCGGAGACAGGAAGGACGATTATCTCAAGATGCACCTTCAGGATTCCATCACCTTTATTCCTTACGGATGTATGGTTGATGAGTTCCAGCATATCGTATATGACAAGCCGGAGATGACTCCTGCCGAGAGGAAGGCTGTATGGAAAGAGCTTGAGAAGACCTACAGACCATGGCTTGACTTTGACGGAGATCCCTTCTTTGACGAGGGCGGCTTCTGGCAGAAACAGGGACATATTTTCTGGTCACCTTTCTACTATATTGATTATGTTCTTGCCAGCGTAGTTGCAATGCAGTTCAAGGTATGGATGGACAAGGACTACAAGGAAGCCTGGAATCATTATTTACAGCTTTGCAAACTTTCAGCCAAGGATTTCTACGAGCCGATGCTTGATAAAGCGGGACTTAAGAGCCCCTTCAAGGATGGAACAATAGAGGCTCTTGCAGCTGAAATGAGAACGAAAATCTGATAAAAATGAAAATTATAGCTACCTATAATTAATTAGTTCTTGCAATATTTGATGCGGCAATTTAAAATGGTAAAGTGATGATACACTTAGGCGTTACAGTATTGCGGTGTTAACGATTTAAAAAAGTATTGTTGATATGTACACATATTGCAATAAAGCAGTAGGTGTTTACATATAAATAAAAAAACGGGAGGCAAATATGAAAAAGAAAGCACTTGTATCTCTGCTTGCTCTTTCCATGGTAGTTGGTTCATTATCAGCTTGCGGAAAGCAGACACCTGCAGAGAGCACACCGGACACTCAGGTTACTGAGGAACAGCCAGCTGATACAGCCGTTGAAGAAGCAACTGAAGCAGTAGAAGAAGTTGCAGAAGAAGAGGCTACATCAACTGCAGACGAGCCATCATCAGTTCAGCTGCTTGAAGGCAAGGAATACGGAGAGGATAAGGATTATGTATCTCTCTATGACAAGTTTGGAAAACAGATCACAATCAACGATGTAACAGAGGATGAGTCAACAGGACTTGCATACCTCAACGTTGATGGTCAGAGCTATGAGCTCGGTCTTGACTTCCTTACAATGGCAATGGTTTACAACACATCAACAGAAGGCACAAGCTTCGCTACAGAAGATGAAGTTTATGCTGAGTGGTGGAAATACTACATCACACGTTGGAATCACCTTCTTCCTGAGATTCCTCTTTACTCAAACGAGTACTATGATCTCTACAACGCAGCTATCAAGGGCGTAGACAAGTTCCCTACCAACCCTTACTGGGATCCTGCAAGAGCACTTATCGACTGGACTTCAGAGAAGGATGACAACTCAATCATCCTGGGAAGCTCAACAGACCTTTCAGGTAAGTTCAGATACGCAATCTTCGGTGCAAGCTCACCCGGATCATCTGACCTTGATATCCAGAACCTTACAGAGGGTCTTGAGACTGTAGCTCCTACAAAGGAAGGCGGCTATGTAGTTAACGACACAGTTGTTGATTCCTTCGAAGATACAGACAACGATGACGGATCCAAGACATACACCATCAAGATCAAAGATGACCTTGTATTCTCAGATGGTTCACCTATCACAGCTAAGAACTATCTTTACAGATTACTTGTATTCTCAACACCTGTAGCTGCAGAGGCAGCAGGCAAGGATCACAGATCCATGCTTCAGATGGTTGGTTTCGACGGCTTCAACGCTTACGACGGAACAAACGATGGTGTTGACGGAGCTTCTAAGGTTATGAAGGGTGTTCGTCTTATCGACGATTACACATTCTCTATCACAATAGATCCTCAGTACCTTCCTTACTTCTATGCGATCACATACGCTCAACTTTATCCTTCAGTTAAGGAGCTTTGGCTCGGTGATTTTGATATCGCTGATGACGGTGAGGGTTGCTACATTGAGGATGGCTTCTATGAGAAGAACGGTGACAGCTTCAAGATGGCTGCACACATCACAGAGTCTTCCAATAACACAGATACCAAGTATCCTTACTCAGGTCCTTACGTAGTTAAGTCCTTCGATGCAGGCGACAAGTCAGCAGTTCTTGAGATCAACGAGAACTTCAAGGGTAACTACGAGGGTGTTAAGCCTTCAATCCAGAAGGTAATCTACAAGAAGGTTATCGCTGAGACACAGCTTGAGGACTTCAAGGCAGGCGGTGTAGACGTTCTTGCAGCTATCACAGGTGGTTCTGCAACAGACGAAGCTATCGCACTTGCTGATGGTTCCGACGGCGCATATGTTTACACACACTATTCAAGAGCTGGTTATGGTAAGCTCGGCTTCCGTAACGACTTTGGTCCTGTACAGTACGCAGCAGTTCGTCAGGCTATCGCATTCTGCATGGACAGAGCTACATTTGCCAAGGACTTCACCGGTGGTTACGGCGGAGTTGTAGACGGACCTTACTATGCAGGTTCTTGGATGTACAAGCAGGCTGTTAGCCAGGGCATGCTCCTTGATGCTTATGATACATCCGTAGATTCAGCTATTGAAGTTCTTGAGAACGACGGTTGGGTATACAACGCAGAAGGTGGCGAGTACACTGAGGGCGTTCGTTATA
>JAEEGI010019500.1_pt1 | contig 13665 bp, 12 predicted proteins | sample 8958751 | NCBI WGS metagenome assembly JAEEGI01 (sample SAMN16246545, study PRJNA631951) | gut metagenome | biome: gut microbiome; feature: rumen; material: KS-attached | host: Bos | place: Iran: Karaj | collected 2018-10
TATGGAAAATAAGAAAGTTACCCAAGAAGACATTAACCGCACCGTTTGGAAAGCGTGCGACACCTTTCGCGGTGTCATTGACCCGAGCCAATACAAGGACTACATCCTCACGATGCTGTTCTTGAAATACGTGAGCGATGTCTATAAATCGAAGCTGAACGATTATCTGGACAAATACGAGGGCGACAAGGAACGCGCCGAGCGTGCGATGCGCCACGAGCGCTTTGTGGTGCCCGAAAAGAGTTCGTTCGATTTCCTTTACGACCACCGCAACGCCACCAACATCGGCGAGCTGATTGACGAAGCTTTGGCCGACCTCGAAGATGCCAATCGTGAGAAGATGAGCAGCGAAGACGGCAGCAGCATCTTCCGTAACATCAGCTTCAACAGCGCCAACTTGGGCGAGACGAAAGAGAAAAACGCCCGCTTGCGAAATCTGTTGCAGGATTTCAAGGGCGTGGAGTTGGACGAGTCGCATTTAGAGAACAACGACATCATTGGCGATGCATATATGTATTTGGTGTCCACATTCGCGGGGGAGGCGGGCAAAAAGGCTGGCGATTTTTTCACCCCCGCCGAAGTCTCCACACTGCTCGCAAAACTGACCAAGAGCAACCCGGGTGCCCGCATCTGCGATGTGACCTGCGGCTCCGGTTCCTTGCTGATCAAAGCGGGTAAGGAGGTGGGTAACAACAACTTCTCTCTTTACGGCCAGGAGGTGAACGGCAGCACGTGGGCATTGGCGATGATGAATATGTTCCTGCACGGCTTCGACAACGCTGTCATCCGCTGGGGCGACACGTTGCGCAACCCGAAGCTGAAGACCAACGACAAGCTGATGAAGTTCGACACGGTGGTGGCCAATCCGCCGTTCTCGCTCGACAAATGGGGTGCGGAGGAGGCCGCCGGCGATCCGTACAACCGTTTCTGGCGTGGCATTCCGCCCAAGAGCAAGGGCGACTGGGCCTTCATCAGCCATATGTTGGAGGTGGCCGACGACAACGGCGGCAAAGTGGGCGTGATTATCCCGCACGGTGTGCTGTTCCGTGGCGGCAGCGAAGGCAAAATCCGTCAATATATCCTTGAAAACGAGCATATTTTGGAGGCGGTCATCGGTCTGCCCGCCAACTTGTTCTACGGCACGGGCATTCCGGCAGCCATCGCCATCTTCCGCAAGGGACGCGGCTCCGAAAACGTGCTGTTCATCGATGCCAGTCGCGAGTACGAGAACGGCAAGAACCAGAACAAGCTCCGTCCGCAGGACATCGAGCACATCGTGGGTGTCTATCGCAAGTTCGCCAACGGCGAGTTGCAGCCCGGCGTGGTGGAGGACAAATACGCTTACGTGGCCACCCCCACCGAGATCCGCGAGAACGACTACAACCTCAACATCCCGCGTTATGTGGACACTTACGAAGAAGAAGCCGAAATCGACATTCCTGCCGTGCAGAAAGAGATTGAGCAGTTGGAAGGCGAATTAGCTGAAGTGCAGGGGAAAATGAAAGAGTATTTAAAAGAATTAGGTTATTAAACTATGAATGACGAAAACCAAAATATTGAGTATAAGCGCAGTTGGAGCGACGAATACCTGAAATGGGTGTGCGGATTCGCCAATGCCCAAGGTGGGAGAATCTTCATTGGCATCGACGATGATAAATCCGTTTATGGGTTGACCGATTCGCACCGGCAGATGGAGGACATTCCGAACAAGATCGTTGCCTTTTTAGGCATTGTGGTGGATGTGAATCTGCACCAGAGGAATGGCAAAGAATACTTGGAAATCATTGTGAATCCGAGCAACGTGCCCATTTCGTACAAAGGTGTTTTCTACTATCGTTCAGGGGCGACCAAACAGGAACTGAAAGGGGTTGCACTTCAGCAGTTTGTCTTGAAGAAAATGGGGCGCTCGTGGGACGAGATAGTTTGCGAAGGGGCCAGACTGGAACACATCGATGACGAAGCGGTAGCCTATTTCGTGCGCAAGGGCATAAAAGCGGGAAGATTGCCAGAGAATGCAGCGGACGATTCCACGGAAACCATCTTGCGCAATCTTGACCTTATAGACGATGAAGGAGGTTTGCGCAACGCCGCCATTTTGTTGTTCGGCAAGCGGCCGTCGAAGTTTTTTGCTTGTGTGGAATTCAAGATCGGGCGGTTCAAGTCCGAATCCGACCTGCGCAATCAGGATATGATTACGGGTAACCTCATTCAGATGGCAGACAAGGTGATGGAGGTATTAGACAACAAGTATTTGATTCGCCCCATCCATTACGAGGGTTTGCAGCGCATTGAGCCGCTGGAAATCCCCGAAAACGCCCTGCGTGAAATCATCTTCAATGCCATCATACACAAAGAATACCCTGGCTACTCAACGCAGATGAGGGTATATGACGACCGGATATGGCTATGGAATTCGGGCGGGCTTCCTAACGGCATCACCTTTGAGCAGTTTATGGGCGAGCACAGTTCGTGTCCGCGCAACCGGCTTATTGCCAGAGCTTTCTATTTGGCAGGTTTCATCGAGTCGTGGGGACGCGGCATTGGCAAAATCAGAGACGAGTTTGTGGCAAACGGTTTGGAAGCCCCCGTTTACAAGGAGGAGATGGGCGGCATGTCGGTGTATATCACCCGAAGGAAAGGGCTGTTTGGAGACGATGACACTGCAAGTGGCATTGTAAAAGATGCTGATAATAAGAAGATTGTATTGAAAAATGACCCTGTAAATGATACTGATGGCACTGTAAATGGCACTGTAAAACGAATAATAAAAGTTATAAGTGAAAATGAAGCCATAACTTATGACGAGTTGTCTGAAAAGCTGAATATTTCTCGAAGAACGGTAGCACGTCATATAAAGAAAATGACGGAGTTATTTTTGATTGTCCGCGAAGGCTCCGACAAGACAGGCTATTGGTATGTGACGGAAAAAGGAAAAAGAATACTAAATAAAGAATAGAAAAATGACAGAACAAGACTTCTTAAACATAATAGGCAACAAGATCTCGAACGAGATGCAAAAGGCGATAATCAGGAATAACTATGCACCACAATTAGCGGAACCGTTGTGCAGTGCCATTGATTCTCATGAAAAGGTTGACCTTTTCCAGAAATTGATGAACGAATGGATTGCCTATCAAAACAGACAACAGCAAATCATACAGGCATTCTTTCAACAGTATCATAAATAATAGACATAGGGAAATGAAACATCTAAAAGACAATTACAATTATAGTATATCTTTACGATGCATTGTCTGTGGTCGCGACGATTGCTTCGAATCCAATGAAGATAAGTCACACATAAAATGCACGAATTGCGGAAAAGAATACTTTGGCGGTCGTGACGAACTTATTGAGTACAACAATGAACAAATACAAGAATCCATTGATCAGAAGAAAAAAGAAATAACATCTGATGTGAAAAAGGAGATTCACGATATGATTAAAAAGGCTTTTGCTGGAAACAAAAACATTAAAATCAAATAGTATGGAAATGGCATCAATAATAATTTCTATATTGGCCTTAATAGGAACAGTGTACACATACTTTGTTCACGATCGAAAGATAAAAAGACAAGAATCTATTATTAATGAATATCAACTGGCAAAGTTTAAGGAAGAGGAAGAAGAAAGTAAGAAAGCTCAAATATGTGGAAATATAGTCAAGTATGATAGCGGCAAACGCGTATTGAAATTTTATAATAGAGGAAAAGCTATGGCCACGAATATCAATATTCAAGGATTGGATATTCAAGCAATAGACATATATGATAACATATTGCCTTATGAGTTGTTAAACCCTCAAGATTACGCAGAAATCACATTTAGGATTATTATGAATGCTCCGTCAACTATTAAACTCACCTATACTTGGGACGATGCGTATCAAACTGGTAATTCATCCACTCAAATTCTACCATTATGAACAAACAAGTATCTCACATCCCCTCTGGCTACAAGCCCTCTCCCCTCGGCCCCATTCCCGAAGACTGGGAAGTGAAGAGATTGGAAGAAGTGGGCTCTTTTTCAAAGGGAAGCGGTGTCCCGAAAGATAAAATCATTTCAGAGGGACACCCATGCCTAACGTATGGAGATTTATATACTAAGTATGATTTTGTAATCAAAAACATTAAGTCTTTCATTGATGAAGAAACTTCAAAAGAGAGCAAAGAAATAAACGCAGGAGACATTTGTTTTGCTGGGTCAGGAGAAACTCCAGAAGACATTGGCAAATGCGCAGCATATCTTGAGAATTGTCCAGCATACGCAGGTGGGGATATTGTAATACTATCACCTAACAACAACATAAATAGTCTATGGTTGTCGTACCTTCTCAATTCAGATATTGGAGGTAAACAACGGTATAAATTTGCGCAAGGTTTTTCTATTGTTCATATCTATCCCGACAATCTTAAGCAAATACAAATTCCCGTCCCCCCTCTCTCCGAGCAGCACCGCATCGTCTCCGTCCTTTCCCTTTGGGACACCGCCATCGCCAAGCAGACCACCCTGATAGAGAAACTCACCTTGCGCAAGCGCGGCCTCATGCAGCAGCTGCTCACGGGGAAGAAGCGGCTGAAAGGGTTTAGTGGGGAGTGGAAACGAATAAAACTGGGTGACATTGCAGAAAGAATTACTAGGAAAAATGAAGAGGACAATCAAAATGTGGTTACCATATCGGCGCAAAGAGGTTTTGTCGTTCAAACGGACTTTTTTAATAAAAGTGTAGCCAGTGAAACTTTGGACAATTACTTCTTGGTTCATAAAGACGAGTTTTGCTACAACAAAAGCTACTCCAATGGCCACCCAATGGGAGCAATAAAACGACTGAAAACTTTCGACAAGGCAGTGGTAACTACATTATACATTTGCTTTGCCTTAAAAAATGAAACAACAACCAGCATTGATTTCTTTGAACAATACTGCGAATCAGGTATATTAAACAAGGAACTTGTAAAAGTGGCTAATGAAGGTGGTCGAGCACATGGACTACTCAATGTAACTCCATTTGATTTCTTTAATATGCACATGAGCATTCCAAGCATCAACGAGCAAAACGCAATAGCGTCCGTTTTGGTCAATGCTGATAAAGAAATCGAGATACAAAAACAAAAGTTGGCGGCCATGCAGGCGCAGAAGAAGGGGCTGATGCAGGTGCTGCTAAGTGGAAAAAGGAGGGTGAAATGATGGATAATCTTAAAGGCTTTACGAAAGCTGAATTTCTGTCTTTTTTATATGCAGAAAAGAGCAGGGAAATTGAAAACAATTCTGTTCCAGGTTGGAGCAAGTGGGCTTTGTTTGGAACCATTGTTACCATTATCATTTTTTTGTACCGTGAAATTACAACTAATTATTCAACTTACGATTACGAAGTGTTTTCAAGATACACAATTATATTGTTAGCAGGGACATCTCTAATTTTACTTTTTTGTCGATACAGTAGCGGGGGTAAGTCATATATGTTAGAAAAAGTCAGGCCGTTAAAAGACGAAGTTTCAGCTCTATTATACATTTTCCAATTTGTTATATGCTTGGGAGCAGGAATACTACAGTTTTATTGGTTTGGTTTCACCTTAGCTTTTGTTTTTCTGACAATTGCAGTTTTAATTAATGCCATCATCCTTATTTATATTTTCGTAAACCGTGACAAATTCGTTCTTGCACAATTAAAAACTCAAGTTTTTGTTGATTGGAAAACAGATAATTATATACATTCTATTTTGGGAGGTATATATGGTGGTACTATTGGTTTTTCTATAACCGATTTACTTAAAAAGCATCAAGGTTTTTATTCTTCAGAATTTGAATTTGCCATAGGGCTAATATCATTAATAATACTTATTTACTGGTTGCTGAAAATAAGCGAAATGAATAATGGTGTTGCTAATGAAATAGACAGAATTATTAACAAATTTGTTGTTGGAGCTATTTCTCAAGAAGATGCATATAAAAAATACATTCTTATTATGTATGGTTTTTCTGCATATCAATCTGTTGAAAATGATTTGGAGATCATTGAAACAATAAAAAACAGTTACAACAACAGAGTAAACATCGTCAATGATTTGGAAAAACAAGTGCAGGGGAATACTATTTCTTTTGATGAATTGCAGCAAATACATCAAAAATTAGAGACTGAAATTATTTTTTACAACAGGTCAATGACTTCATTATCTGTTCTCTTAGCTAAATTTGATAATATAACAAAATTAGGGATTCCAGCAGCGGTAGATACAGAATTTAAGGCTGTATTGAAAGAATATAAAAGTGCTTATACACTTTTTTCTGATCTTGTTGCCCGAACAACGTTAATAATGCAAAAAATTAAAGATATAATATATTGTAACAAATGCGGAAGAATCTGTTTAGATTACGAGTGCTCACATCGAAAAGAGCCAATGTCATTAAAATATAAATTACGCAGGAAGGTATGGGCATTTTTCAAAAAAAATATACATCGAATCAGTTTGAAGAAAAACAAATAAACTCCAACAGCTCAAGCTCATACAATGAGTATATTTGTATGCATCTAAATTATTAACTTTATAAATCACTATCATTATGAAAACCGAAGAAATCCAAACCTTATTCGAGCAGTTCGAGAAAGCTGCTGTAACGGTCGAGAATGTTGAATGCTGGAGCGCACGGGAAATATATCCCATATTGGGTTATACCCAGTGGCGCAACTTCATGAATGCAGTGGATAAGGCCAAAGAAGCATGTCAAAATGCAGGACAAAAGCTGTCCGATCATTTTGCTGACGTCAGCAAAACGATACCCATGCCGAAAGGTGCTGAAAAAGAGATAGATGACATTCTCTTGACCCGCTATGCCTGCTATCTGATTGCGCAAAACGGAGACCCGCGCAAACCGCAAATCGCTTTCGCACAGACCTATTTCGCCGTTCAGACCCGTAGGGCGGAACTTATCGAACAACGGCTTCAAGAGGCGGAACGTGTAAAAGCAAGAGCCAAACTGCAGGAAACCGAGAAGAAACTCTCCGGCATACTCTACGAAAGAGGGGTCAACGACAAGGGGTTTGCCAATATCCGGTCGAAAGGCGACCAAGCGCTGTTCCATCTCTCCACCCAACAGATGAAAACCAAAATGGGCGTGCCTGACAACCGTCCCGTGGCCGATTTCCTGCCCACCATCAGCATCAAAGCCAAGGATTTCGCCGCAGAGATGACCAACGTGAATGTGCAGTCCAAAGATCTGCAGGGCGAACCGGCCATCACCAAAGAACACGTGGACAACAATCAAGCTGTAAGAAAAATACTGCTGGAACGCGGCATCGTTCCCGAAAACCTTCCGCCCGCCGAAGATGTGAAAAAAGTGGAACGCCGCCTGAAAAGCGAGGAAAAGAAAGCGTTGGAGAATAAAAGGAAAAAATAAAAAAGAGTCGCCTTTCCGACAACCCTTTCCCGACCGGGGACACCCCAATCCAGAAGAATCTTACGATTCCGCGGCAAAAATACAAAAAACAGAATAAATTTCAAATATGGATGATAGCATTATTATGAAAGACATAGATTACGATCAGGATCTTGATATTGAATTCAGATACCAGTTCTGTTCATTCCTCGGCCCGCTGGAAGAGGAACGATATGTTCAAAATATTTTTGTAGATATTATCAAAACGGATGATAGTGGCAATGAAGTTCAAATCATTGGGAAGGCAAGTATTAAAATCATGTTGCTATCACAGGCGTTGGATGATAACTTTGACATTTTTCAAATATTTGATTCCGATTCATATACCATGCATATAGGTAGCACGATATATGATTTTGATAATGGTGACATTAACGAAGACTTGCGAAGGCAATTGTTTGGGGATGATTTTATGATCAATCCTAATATTTGTATTTTTGAACGGCTGACAATTCTTCCGGAATACAGAGGGTTGGGCATCGCAGCCAAATTCATCAAGGACAATTTCTTTTTCTTCAATACAGCCTGCGGTCTTATTGTAATGCAACCTTTTCCTTTGCAATTTGAAGCCGAAAGCACGCTTGCAAAATGCAGCGATTTTGAGCGTCAAATGGAATACGACCAGATGGAGAAGGATGAAAATAAAGCGAGGAAATCTTTGATAAACTTTTATAAAAAGGTTGGTTTCATCTCTGTGAAGGGATATGATGACTTGATGTTTCTCCTGCCAGGATTCAAAAATAAAAAACTCGATGCCATAGATTTGAATGAATCAATATGTCTGCCGTAAGAGCGGGCCTACGTGTCTACCCTTACGCCCCCGACGATATAAAATATAATCACCCAGAATATGATCCTCATCTCCTTCAAAGAAAACGACATCAGCCAACGGCCGGCATTAGAGCTGCTGCAAAAACTGGGCTACCAGTACCTCTCGCCAGAGGAGGCAATGGAACTGCGCGGAGAAAAGACCTCCAATGTGCTGCTGGAAGACATTTTGCGGCAGCAGCTGCGGAACCTCAACTCCATCCGCATTGGCAGCCATAGCGAGGCACGCTTCTCGGAACAGAATATCGAGAACGGTGTCGCCGCAATGCGCAACGTGCCGATGGAAGGCGGCTACCTCAACGCCAACGAGGCCGTCTATAACATGCTTACCCTCGGCAAGGCCTTCGAACAGAGCATCGACGGCGACAAGAAGAGCTACACGATGCGTTACATCGACTGGCAACATCCCGAGAACAACGTGTTTCACGTCACGGAAGAGTTTGCCGTCACCCGCGCAGGTTCCAACGACACCTATCGTCCCGACATCGTGCTGTTCGTCAATGGCATCCCGTTGGTGGTTATCGAGTGCAAACGTCCTGATGTCAAAGGGGCGGAAGAGCAGGCCATTTCGCAGCATCTGCGCAACCAAAAGGAAGACGGCATTCGCAGTCTGTATGTCTATAGTGCCCTGCTGTTGGCCGTCGGCAACAGCTTCGGCAGCTACGCCACCACCGGATCGCCGGCACAGTTTTGGAACAAATGGCACGAGATGTTCCCCAACAAGGAAGCCGAGCAAGAACATCGTCGGGTTCTGCAAAGTCTTGTGGATGACAGAGAGATTACCCCGCAGGACGAGTATCTGTACAACCTTTGTCGCCCAGAACGACTTTTGGAACTGATGTACCATTTCACCATTTACGACGCAGGCATCAAGAAACTGGCACGCTACCAGCAGTTCTTCACAGTGAAAGAAACTGTGGAGCGGGTGAAAGTCATCGAGGCAGGACATCGCAACGGCGGCGTGGTGTGGCACACACAGGGCAGCGGTAAATCGCTGACAATGGTGATGTTAGCCCAAAAGATTGCGCAGGAGCCGAGTATTTCCAACCCCCGCATCGTGTTAGTCACCGACCGCACCGACCTCGACAGCCAGATCACCAAGACCTTCCGAAAGTGCGGCAAGGAGGTGGAGAACGCCACCACGGGCAACCGGTTGGTGGAACTGTTGGAAAGCGACACGGATGCCGTCATCACCACCGTTATCAACAAGTTTGCCACGGCCATCAAAAAAATCAAGCGCCCGCTCGACAATCCCAACATCTTCATCCTGATCGATGAGGCGCACCGCAGTCAATACAAAGAGCTGGCTGTGCAGATGAACCGCGTGCTGCCCAACGCCTGCAAAATCGCTTTCACGGGCACGCCGTTGATGAAGAAGGACAAGAACACCGCCCGCACGTTCGGGGGCATCATCAAACCTGTTTACACGGTGAAGCAAGCTGTTGACGACAAGGCCGTTGTGCCGCTGCTTTACGAAGGGCGTATCGTGCCGCAATCGGTAAATGAAGAACCTATCGACAATTTCTTTGGTATGGTATGCGAAGATTTGACCGAGTATCAGACCACCGACCTGAAGAAAAAATTCTCCCGCAACGACAGCCTCAACCAGACCGATCAGCGCATCTACTCTATCTCCATCGACATTTCCAAGCATTATGCTGAAAATTGGCAAAACACTGGTTTCAAAGCGATGCTGGTCACCCCCAAGAAAAAAGTCGCCATCCAGTACAAGAAATTCTTGGACGAAATTGGGAAAGTATCCTCCGATGTGCTGATTACCGCCCCTGATGACCGCGAAGGCGAAGAAATCGCTTACGGAGATACGGCACAAGAAGTCAAAGAGTTCTGGAAACGGATGATGGACGAACACGGCACCCCGCAGAAGTATCAGGAGAACCTGATATCACGCTTCAAAAAACAAGACATCCCCGAACTGATGATCGTGGTGGACAAGCTACTGACCGGCTTCGATGAACCGAAAGTGGCGGTGATGTACCTCGACCGCAACCTGAAGGGTCATACGTTGCTTCAGGCAGTTGCCAGGGTGAACCGCACCTGCGAAGGCAAGGATTATGGCTACATCATTGACTATTACGGTGTATTACGAGAGTTAGACGATGCCTTAAGCATCTACTCGGAATATGACGAAGACGACCGTGACGTGTTCCGTGACACCTTAGTGCCTGTAAGCGACAAGATTGCTGAATTGCCGCAACGTCATTCCGACCTTTGGGAACTGTTCAAGATGATTCCCAACAAGCGCGATTTGGAAGCATACGCCCAGTCGTTACGTATGGAGGACCGCCGCCACGAATTCTACGACCGCCTGACGGCCTTTTCATCGGTGCTGCAACTCGCCCTATCTACCAAGGAATTCTTTGAAACCACTGATGAAAAGGCCATTCATCGTTACAAAGACGATCTGAACATGTTTGCCAAGCTGCGCACCGCTGTCCAACTGCGCTATTCCGACACTATCGACTACAAGAAATACGAGGCGCGTATCGAGAAACTCATCAACCACCATGTGGAAAGCGATGCCGTGAAGGTCATCACCAATTTGGTCAACATCTTCGACAAAGATAATTTCCAGAAAGAGGTGGACAGCGTGGTCGGTACCGCTGCCAAAGCCGATACCATCGCCACCCGAACGGCCAAATACATTCAGGAAAACATGGATTCCGACCCCGCTTTCTTCAAGAAATTCTCGCAGCTCATCAAAGAGACCATCGAACTTTACGAGCAGGGGCGCTTAACGGACAATGAGTATTTGGAAAAGATGATGCAGTACAAAGAGGATGTGCTGAACCATACCGACAGCGAACTGCCCCCCGAGTTGGAACACAACAACGCGGCGAAGGCCTATTTCGGCATCGCTTTGGAAAACTACAAGCGGCTTTTCCCCGATATGTCTGTTCAAGAGATGGCATTGGCCACAGCCAAGTCCTTCGACGAAATCATCCGTCAAACTGTGATTGTGGACGGCTCCGTGTTGGTTGACTGGCAGTCGAAAACCGATACTGTCGGCAAAATGAAAATCCGTCTCGAAGACGAGTTGATCGACAATGTCAAGCGCAAATATAGTGTCAACTTCCCTTTTGACGATATGGACATCATCATTGATGGCTGCGTGGATGTGGCTAAAATCTGGATACGATGACGAAAGACAGCATCCTTTACGGTTCAACCCGTATTGAATACAGTATCGACTTTGCACCTCGAAAAACATTAGGCATCCGCGTGGAGCCGGACGGTTCGGTTTGGTTAAAAGCACCGGAAAACGCTACTTTGGAAGAAATTCGTCAGAAAGTGCATCGTAAAGCACCCTGGATTGTGCGGCAGCGGCGTTATTTCGAATCCTTCGGGATTTCCACGACCGAGCGACAGTATATCAGTGGCGAATCGCATCTCTATTTGGGACGGCAGTATATGCTTCGAATCAGGGAATCCAACCAAAACGCCGTTCACTATCAGAACAACATTCTTGAAATTGAATGCCGATACAAGAAAGATGTCAAGAAGGTGCTACAGCAATGGTATCAAGAGCGGGCGGAAATCAAATTCTCAGAATATGCGAAACCGATTGTCGAACATTTTTCTGTTTATGGCGTAAAACCCGAAACTATCTCAATCAGAAAGATGGAAAAACGTTGGGGCTACTGCACCAAGGATGGATACATATATCTGAATCCCAGACTTATATGCGCACCGCGTGGCTGCATAGAATATGTAATCACCCACGAACTGTGTCATTTGGTACACCGCAACCACACGAAGGATTTCTACGCGTTGCTGGGCAAAGAGATGCCTCATTGGGAGAAGTGGAAAACAAAGTTGGAGAAAATGATGAAGTGATTTATCTCTTGCCAATAAAAAATCGTTCTCCTCCCTCTTTCACTTTTTTTCCGTATCTTTGCCCGCGATAACCGGGTGGCCTTCGCGCCGCCTATACATTATTATTACTATGCCTGAAGAACAATTCATAGACTACGTCAAGATATTTGCCCGGTCGGGCAACGGGGGCGGCGGCTCCGCCCATCTGGCACACTTCGCCCGCAATCCCAAGGGCGGTCCTGACGGCGGCGACGGCGGCAAGGGCGGCAGCGTCATCGCCCGCGGCAACCGCAACCTCTGGACCCTCCTCCACCTCCGCTACACCAAACACGTGTTCGCCGAGAACGGCAGCTACGGCCAGAAAAACCAGTGCTTCGGCAAGGATGGCGCCGACGCCGTCATCGAGGTGCCCCTCGGCACCGTCATCAAACACGTCGAGACTGGCGAGACCATCGGCGAGGTGCTCAACGACGGTGAGGAACTCGTCATTATGAAGGGCGGCCGCGGCGGACTGGGCAACGTGCACTTCAAGAGCGCCACGATGCAGACCCCACGCTTCGCCCAACCCGGCGAACCCGGCACTGAGGGCTGGATATCCCTCGAACTCAAAGTGCTCGCCGACGTGGGCCTCGTGGGATTCCCCAACGCCGGCAAGTCCACCCTCATCAGCAAACTCTCCAACGCCAAACCCAAAATCGCCAACTACCCCTTCACCACCCTCACCCCCAACCTCGGAATGGTCGCCTACCGCGACTTCCAATCCTTCGTCATCGCCGACATACCTGGCATCATCGAGGGCGCCTCCGAAGGCAAGGGCATCGGCCTGCGCTTCCTGCGCCACATCGAACGCAACTCCGTGCTGCTCTTTATGATCCCCGTCATCGGCGAGGAGGGCGTGCGCGGCGCCGACGAGGTCGTCCGCGAATACAAAATCCTCCGGAACGAACTCAACCAGTACAACCCCGAACTGCTCGACAAGAGCTACCTCGTGGCCCTCACCAAATGCGACGCCGCCACCCCAGAGGAGGTGCAGGCCATTATGAAAGCCCTCCCCGACGATATGCCCGCCATCGACATCTCCTCCGTCACCGAGTACCACCTCACCGAGCTCAAAGACCTGCTTTGGCTGCGTTTGGACAGCTAAAACGCCACCACACCCCCATAAGCCGAACTGAAACCCAGAAGGCAATCATCATACAAAATGAAAAAAAGAGAAGAAAAGTGACTTCAAAAATATTGATTTACTTATAGTTACAAATCATATCGCCTTTTTATGAAAAAAAATATGTTTTCAACATCGGGATATTGAAAAAAAGTGTATTTTTGCAGCCTCAAAAAATTAAACGAAAGCAAAGAGAAAAATGGCAAAGAAAGTTAAAGAAGCTCGTCAACAAGTCATCTTAGAATGCACGGAGCAAAAGGCAAGTGGCGTGCCTGGTATTTCCAGATATATTACAACCAAAAACAGAAAGAACACGCCCGACAGATTGGAACTGATGAAATACAATCCCTATCTGAAACGTATGACCTTACACAAAGAAGTTAAATAACAAACAATAAAAACACAAA
>JAEEGI010019501.1_pt1 | contig 13665 bp, 7 predicted proteins | sample 8958751 | NCBI WGS metagenome assembly JAEEGI01 (sample SAMN16246545, study PRJNA631951) | gut metagenome | biome: gut microbiome; feature: rumen; material: KS-attached | host: Bos | place: Iran: Karaj | collected 2018-10
ATTCTATATATTATTGGAAAATAAGATAGAATTTTAAGATTATTTTAAAAATTAAGAGTGTATATCATATAATATTTTAAATTTTAAAATTTTTGACAAATATAGGATTAAATGCCCTAATGTTAGTTATAAATTGCTTTTATTTATACATATATTAATAATAGAATAAAAAAATTTTTCATCTAGAACTTTCCATTTTTTAGCATTATAAAAATAATTAATTAATTAAATAAATTTTTATTAATTAATTAATCATTAAATAATATATTTATTAATTAATTAATCATTAAATAATATTAATAAAAAATAATTAATTAAACTATAATATAATAATATATAATAACTTTTATAAAAGAACTAAAAATAGATAACTTCAAAATAAATAAATATATCTTTCATAACAAAGAAAAAAAAAATAAATTGAAGATTTAAAAAAATTAAAAATCGATATTTGGGGTTCGCCTTCGGTCACCCACAAGACTACTAACCAAACCTTAAGCCGCTTAACTTCGGAGGTCGGAAGGGATCCGGTGCGTTAGGCTTAGTATGATCGATTCTAACCTATAAACAAATTAATATATATATAAATGATATAAATCAATTGAATATAAAATAAAAAATTTAATTTATATAAATTTAAATTAAATGGAAAATCCAGACGAAATGTTATCAAAATTTAAAGCACAAATGGAAAATAAAAATGTGATGGATTTAAATGTAGATGATGACTTATTAGAATTAGAAAATGAAATTTCTGGTAAAAATAAAAAAGCAAATAAGAAGAAAAAGAATAATGATAGTTTAAGTTTATCTGATTTAGAAGATGATGAAGAAATTGATTTAAAACCTAAAAAAAAAAACAGAGATATTATTGAAGATGATGATTTAGCTGCTTTAGAAAAAGAAGGACTTGATGATATCAGTAATGATGAAGATGATAATATTAAAGAAGATAAAAAAGAAAATAAAACAAAAGAAAAAAATAATAATATAAAAGAAGAAAAAATTAATAATAAAATTGAAGAAAAAAAAGAAGAAACTTTAAAAGAAAAAGTAACTGATATTTATTTAGAATATACAGAAAAAAAATATCATAATGTTGAAAGAATGAAATGTTTAAGTGTATTACAAAATGAATTAGAATTATGTGATCAAATAATTAAATTTAAAATTGATAATAAATTTGATGATGAAGATATATGGGAAAATAAAAAAGTTTTAGCTCAAGTAAGATTTAATAATTATAGTACTTTTGTTCAAGAAGGTTCTCTTCCTATGGAAGATTATTTTAAAATTATAAATGAAGAATTAGATTATGAAAATAAATTATTAAATTTAATTGAAAAAGATAAAAACCTTCAAATTATTGAAATTCCAGAATTAAAAAATAGAATAAATAAAAGAATTGAATTAATTAAATCAGAAATTGAACAATTAAAAGAATCAATAGAAGAAGAAAAAAAAGAAGAAGGGAAAAAATTAGAAGAGAAAAAAGAAGAAGAAAAAGAGAAAAAAATGGAAGAAAAAACAGAACCAGAATATACAAATGAAGAATTAGAATTATTAGAAAAAATAAAAGATAGATTAGAAGAATATAAAAAAGCAATAAATTATTTTAAAGCAAATGATTTATCTCAAGAAAAAGCAATAGAATTAGCGAAAGAAATAAATGAAATGAAAAAAAAAATAGAATGTCATAAATCAAATGAAGTAAATATATCAAAATTACCAAATCACATATCACCTGAATTTATATTTGGATATTCAAATACAGAAAGAATAAAAAAATATAAAGAATTTATAGAAGGTTTATTAAGGCAAAGAGGAGATTTAAGATTAGAAATGGATAATAAATTAGAAGATATTAAAACAATGCCAAAAATGAAGTTAAAAAAAGAGCAACCTAAAATTAAAGCTGAATTAGATTTAAAAAAAAAGAAAATTAATGAATATGATAAAATATTAAAAATACTTAAAGTTAATTTACAAGATAAATGGACTCCTGCTCCTTTATTTAAAAAAGAAGAAGTAATTGAAAAAAGTGTTAAAATTAATAATAATATTCAACCAAATCAAATTAGGATTTTCGTTGGAAAATTATTTCAATATAATGGAGGAAAAAATGTTAGTGTTGAATTACAATTAGTTTTATCTAAAGAATATAATGAAACAATAGAACAAAATTCAGAAAAAAGTTTTGATAAATTTATCAATTGGAATATAGATAAATCAGATTTGAAACATTTAAATAATAAAGAATTAATTGTGAAATTAAAATATAAAAGTTTTTTTAGAACATATTATGAAGGAAGTGCAATAATTAAATTAACAAACTTAAAAAATAATATTGAAATTGAAGGAGAATATCAATTAGAACAAGAGAAAAAACAAGAAAATTATCCTAAAATAGAAGTTAAAATTCAATTAAGAAATCCTTGTGTAGGAGAAGCTTATGAAGAAAAAGTTAAATTGAATTACAAATTAATTAAAATATATCCTTCTTTTAAATCTAAAATATCACACAATGTTCAAAAAAATGAAGTTATTGATATGAATATTAAAAAAGAAGAAAAAATTGAAAATCCAAAAGATAAAATTTCTGAAGATAAAATACCAATAAATCAAAATAAGAATGAAACTCAAAATAAAATGAAAAATGAAAATACTAATAAAAATAAAAAAGTAATAACTAACAATAATCAAGATAACATCAAAAATCAAAATCAAGTTAAAAAACAACATCCTTATATTGATAAAAATAAATTTAAAAAAGAAGAATTAGAAGATCCAGATATTATAGATAATTTAGTTTCAGTTTCAGTTTTAGAATTTAAAGATAAAGAATTAGAAAGTAAAATGAAAAAAATAGAAACAAGAATACCAAGACCAATAAGAGATAAAAGTAATAAGATAAAAGTTAAAATGAATTTTTTAAAAAATGCTTTAGGAGATACTATTGACCCTCAAGGTTATTTAAATATTATGAAACAACAATTAGAACATGATAAATTACTTTATCAATATTTCATACAAGAAAATCAAAATGAAAAAGCTAATATTGTTAAAATTAGAGTTCAATTACTTTTTAAAGAAATTCAAGAAACAGAAAAATTCATTAAAGAAGGTGGAGAATAAATTTATATTTTATATTATAATATTTTTAATATTATTAAAAAATTATTAATTAATTAATTTAACAAAATTATAATATTATTTTTGTGAAAAACCTAATTTATAAAGGAAAGGTACAAATTTCATTAATAATAATGAGAATTATGATTTAGGAAATTATTTACTGGAAACATAAAATATGGTTCTGAAAAATTGATACATATAATTATTGAAAATTATTTCCATTTATTATTATTATTAATATCCAAATGACATCAAATTAATATATTCATAAAATGAATTTGTTTAAATATATATTGTGTATTATAAAATAAAAATTTATTTTTGATTCATTTTACAAAGACAAAAAAAGTAATGATTATTATTTATAATTCTAGATGTACTTTTTGAAAAAAATGAAGTAAAATTAATAATAAAAAGATTTATATATAATACTTATTGATAAATTATATAAAAAGATAATTAAAATACTTTTAATAATATTATATGTTTACTATAAGATTTCACACTTATTAAATTATTTAATCTAATCTTATTACATAAGAATAAGCTTGTGTTAATATTCTTAACCATTTCATCGGATTATATTTTTTATCATTTGTTAAAATAGCACATTCTTTAATTTGAACTTTACTTATATTATAATTAGGAATATCAAAAGAAACAGTAATCGGACCTAATTCTTTTTTAGCTTTAGAAATATTATTATCTAATAAAGTAATTTTAGTAACTAAATCTTTACCTTGACCACCTTGAATTTTCCCAATTTTCCAATAGCACATTTTTTCCCCTTGAATATAATCAGCTTTTTGATCAACAGGATTTAATTTATCTAACATTTTTTGTTCTTTTTCTAATTGAAAATGAACATTATTAGTAGTTTTAGGAACACTAAATTTAACAATGACATTTCCAGCAAATAAATTTTTATCAAAAGTACTTTGAATATTAATTCTTAATTCAATTTTATAATTATCATCCATAATAGTAGGATAAATTCTAAATGGAGGAGTAAAATCATTATTCATAGAATAATTCATTAAAATAAATTCTCCATCAGGAGGAGTAATAAAAATTAGTCTTGAACTTTCAAAACTTTTATGTTGTGCTTTTGGATGGAAATTATAATCTGAAATACAAGGAATTGTAGAACTCATATAATTATTACTTTTATTATTTGAAATTCTAAAATCATCAGATAAAATAATTTTTAACTCGGGATTAGTTTTTAAATAACTTTTCATTTTAATATAACCATCAATTCCACAATTAACTAAATTACCTTTTGAATTATATAAAACAGTTATTTTTTCAATAATATCAATAAATAATTCATTTCTTTTTTTTTCAACAACTTGACTTATTGGTTTTTGTGTATAAACTCCAGTTTTAACTCCTCGATTAATAAAATTATTTATAGGAGCTAAATAACTTAATTTCATCATCATAACTGGTTCTGTAAAAACAAAATTTTTAATTTCTTCAGTGGAACTTAATTGAGGGTATCCAAAATCAAACATTTCATTAATAATTTCATATATTAAAACAAAATTTTTTCTTATTGATTCTTCACTTAAAACTCCACATTCATCTTTAATTACTTTTTGTAATGTATTTAATATTTCTAAATAATAACATGGAGAAATATTATCTAATGTAGCTAAAACAATATACATATCACTCTTTTTTACATAAACAAAATTTACTCCATCACAATTAAATATTGGAGATTGTTCATTTTGAGATAAATTTACATTACGAAAAAAAACTTCGTTTATTTTTTTATTTATATCCCTTCTAAAATCTCTAAATATTATTGTATCTCCACGTAATGATAAAATGAAAAGTTGACTTATTGCCATATTTATTTTTATATAAATTGTTAATTTTTTTTCTTTTTTTGGGATTTTATTTATTTAATTTTTTTAAATATAATTTATAAAATTTAATTTAATTAAAAATAAAAAACATTTTTTTTAATTATTTAAGTTTGTATTTATATTTAAAATAATATTTGAATAATTATAAAATTTTTATTTCATTTAATTTGATTTATATTATTATAATTCATATCTTTTTGAATTTGATTTAATAAAGCAACTCATATAATAAAGAAGTTATTTTATTGGTATTTTGAAGCTCTATTATTTCTTATTTTCTTTAATTGTTGTTCTCTTATAGCTTGAATTTCATAATCATCAGCTTTATATTGTAATTTCCTCAAAAAAATTTATATATTTTTGAGAATAACTCATTTAAAATTTTAATATTAGACAATTGAACAATTATAAAAATTCTTAATCCAAATTTAATTACTCTTTTTACTTATTATTTAAATTATATATTCTATTTTTAATTATTTATAAAAATCAAAAATCTTTAAATTTCTAAATTATTTATAAATTTATAAATGTCACAACTATATCCATTTTGCCCTTTATTATGCGGTGAAAGAACGAATACTCTTATAGAACATTTAAAAAATTGTAAAAATAAAAATTTTTTAGGTGTCAAATACTTTCAATGTGAATATAATCCAATTCATATATTTGGAAAAAAAGCATATGAAAAACATATTAAAAAGTGTCCTGATAAATATAAAAATAATAATATATTTAATGTTCCAAAAGAGAATGAAAAAATAAATGAAACTGAAAAAGAAGAAAAAAATGATGATAATAATAATGATGATAATATTATTTTTGAAGATATAGACGACACTGAAAAAGAAAATAATTTTAATAGAATATCAAAAAGAGCAAAAACTTCAACATTTTTAGATAAACACAACAAAAATTCAACTTTTAAAGAATTATTCTTACAAAATGAAAAAAAAATCAAAAGAAAAAATAGTGATTCTTTGGAAAAATATAAAGAACAGATTGAAGAAGATAATTTAATAGGTAATGAAGAAATAGTTTCTTTAAAAGAAAATTTAAAAAAAATAGAATTTTTAAAAGAAAATAAAATAAAAATACCAGAAAAGAAAAATTTGTCTTTTTCAAATTTAAATATGAAAGGAATATTAAAAAATAAATTAGAATTTCAAAAAATAGAGAAAATAAAAAAAAATAATATTTTAGAAAAAGGTGATTCTTCATTTCGTAGTTATAATAGTGCTTCACATTTATTAAAAAATTTTGAAAAAGAAAATTCAATAAGTTCAATTAAAGATGAATCATCAGATGATGAAAATATTAACATTCAAAGAAAAAATATTAGAAGATACAGTTCAAAATCAGTTTCTTTTAAAGGACTGGTTAAAGTTTTTGTTTTTGACCATAATAATAATGAAAATAATAATAAAAAAATAGAACCTAAAAGAAGTACTTTTGCTAAATCTAGTATAAAAAATAATATAAATGAAAAAGATTCTGATAAGGAATTTAGAGAAATTTATATGAAAAAAATATAAATTAATTAAATTCAAATTCTTTATTTATTATCTATCAATGATTTTTGTGTATTATTTTTTATTCATATTAAAAAAAAATAAAATTATAAAAAAAAAATAAGAAATCCAAAATGTCTTTAGTATGTTGTCCTCTTCAATGTGGTAAATATATAAGTAACTTTAATTCACATAAAAATGAATGTCCAAATAAACAAAAATTAGGAAAATTTTGTCAACAATGTCCATATAATCCAGAACATGTTTTAAGTATAAAAGCAATGAAAGTGCATGTTCATTTTTGTCCAAATAAACCAAAAAGTTCAATATTTAATAAAGTTAAAGTTAAGAAAATTGAAACTATACCTTTAAAAAAAGGCTTTCCACCTTATGATATTATTAAACCTAAAAAAAATTTTAATTATAGTAAAAATATTCCTTTTTCTCTTTCTGAAGGTTCTCTAAAAGAAACTTCTAATGTTTATCAAAGAAATAAATCTATGATTAATGATAATTATAAAAGACTTAAAATTCAAGAAAAAAAATTACTTAGTTATTTTGTTGATAATGAATGGAAAGAAGAAGAAAAAAAAAATATGTCAAATAATGTTGAAGCTGAAGAGTCTAAAGGAAGTATATTTAAAAATAAATATGAAAATAATTCATTTTTGAAATTAGGACAATACAAAATTATTAAGAAACCTAGTATTAAATTTACTGAAGATAAAGCAAGAGTTTCAACTACCAGTGAAGATACTTTATCTCAAAAAAAAATATTTTACTGGTAATAAGAACAAAAATTTTTTTTAACTTTTTACTTTTTTTTTTAATTTTAAAAATTCTGTTATAAAATTATAAATATGAAAATTCTTTTAATCTACTTTTTATTCTAAATATAATTTATAAATAAATAATTATTTAATTAATGTAAAATAATTACATAATAGTTATTGAAATATTACATTATTTTATTTAATTATTTGTAAAATAATTTTTTTCAAAATCCAATTTTTTTTCATCAAATTATATTTACTTTGAAATAAAAGATTTAAAGATATTTTGTTATATTTATTTGAAAAACATTAAATAATTTTATGTTTTTAAGATTCATTGGAATGATGTTTAATATAAAATTAATAAAATATTATTTTCTTCATTTAATTCTATTCTTTTCTTTTTCCATTTTTATATCCACATATTAAAATATAGATACTCATTAATCTTATTAACAAATTCGTTTTATTGAATTTTTTTATTTTCACTTTTTTATTCTATCTTTCATTTTACAGTTATCAACTTTTTATTTGATAAAATTCCTTTTATCTATAATAATTAATTTTATAAAGATATATAAATTAAACATAAAATTTCAAATCTTAAAGATATTGAATTATGAATATAAAAGAATGATTGGAATAAGAATATTATAATAAACAAATCAAAAAATGGGAGAATAAGAAAAGAATAAATAAAAAAAAATATATTAAAAAAATATTTATTAATATATAGAAAGAATAACTTATTTCCATAATATAATTAAATAACTTTTATTTATATTTTCCAATACATAAATGATTAAATCTTTTTTAATTTCTTTTATTCATCATCTTCTTCTAAAACACTTTTTATATCAAAATAATGTTTGTTTTTAAAATGTAAATGTGAAGAATTATTTTCATTATTCATGAATTTGAGCATATTTGAATTTTTAGGTCCTATACTTTGTTGATTAATAGTTTTAAAAGATAATAAAGTACTTTGTTTCTTAGAAATAATTTTTTTATCTAAAAGATTATTAATTGTTTTTTTAAAAGAACTTTTATTTTTTTTGTTATAGCCTTTTTTATTAGTAATATTATAATTATATAAATTTGCTTCATCATCAGGACTCAAAAAATCATTATCATTTATTGGAAAATCACTTTCATCTCTTGTAAACAAATTTAATGTATTTTTACTGTTTATCACTGAAGAACTCATTGTTCCAACATTAGTAATCATTATATTATTTCTTTTAGTTTTTATACAAGATGATAAATATTTAGAAATAAATTTTACATGTAATAAATTATAAAAATTTAAATTTTGATCAGATTGATAGAAGTTTTTTGGTTCTAATATCTCTAATATTAAAAAATTTATTACTTTTGATAAGGCTTTTACTCTTAATTCTATTTGATTATATTCTTCTTTATTTTTAATATTATTTATTAAATAAAAATTATATCCTTGTAATTCCATTGAAAAACGTTCTATCATTTCTTCAAATTCAATTTTATAACTTTCATTTGTTGTTTTTTCATATAAATTTCCAGAAAAACAAGCAATTTGATATAATGTAGCAAATTCATATCCAAAATATATTTTTTTAATAAGAGATAAAATATTTATTTTCTGTTGTTTTGTAAGAATAAAATTATTTTTTCCAAAAAAGTTATTGAATAGTTCTTCTGAAATTAATTGATCTGTTTTTTCAGGACATATTATAAAATATGTTGAGTCTTCAAAAAAATCAAAAAGTAATTCAATAAATAAAATTAAATTCTCATTAGCATTAAAAAGATTCCAATCATTTTTATTTAAATATTTTTTTAATAAAAATAAAAGATTTTCCAATTCATTATTCCATTCTAAATAAACTCCTTTAAGTAACTTAATAATAGCAATATTTTCAATATTATATGTCATTTTGATTCTAATAATTTCTTCTAAAATTCTAGTGATAATTTTAGGAATATATCCATAATTAGTATGTTCATCACCAAATAATAAATCATCTTGCCTTTTTAAATAAACATCAATTTTTTCTTTTTTCCCATAAAGTAATCGAGAATTATCTAAAAAATTTTTAAAAACTTTAATATTTTTCATATCATTTTTATTTTTAAAACATACTTTCCTTTTTAAAGAAATATATCTAATAACTTCTTTAACTGATTTATTACTAGTATATAATAAATAACAAGCAATAATAACAGCAGTTCTTCTATTCCCAGAATGACTATGAACATAAATAACTTGTTTATTTTCAATTATAGTTATACACATTAGTTTAACAATTTCTAAAATAAAATTTATAGATAATGAACTTTTAGATTCTTTCCATCCAAAAAATTTTACATTAATATCATCTCCACTAAAATAAGAAGGATTATAAGTATATCCAAAATCATTTATTTTACCTGGACCACAATAAGGATGTTCTCCTTCTCTTTGTAAATTTACTATTAAACTTATATTTAATTGCTTAAATTTTTCAATTAAATTATATCTTTTAATTAAAATATCACTTAGTCTTTGTCCTGCTATTATATTTTCTGTAATAAAATTCGAATTTAATCCTTCTATTAAATTTGGTTGATTTGGATTTTGCAAATAATTTTCTGCTTTACAATTTATTCCTCCACAAAAGCAACATAATATTTTATCTTTTATACATTCACAAAAGGATATTTTATTTTTTATTCTTGGTGTTGGTTTTTTATTAATAATAAGTCTTGAAAATTTACCATGAAGACTTCTTGTCCTTGTTATATTATTACTTGAATGAATTGACTTATCTTGACTTGAAATATTATTGTTTTTTGAATTTTTTTGATTTATTACTGAAGATAGAGTATTTCTTTCTAAATTTTCAATATTATTGTTATTTTTATCATATTTATTATCCTTTATGTAGATTATAGGTGTTTTATTTATTTCAAGTTTAGATGAACTTGCATTTAAATTATCTATTTCATTTCTTTTATTTATTCTTTTTTTCTTCTTTAAAAAAAAATCAGAATAACTTTTCATTTTTAGCTCTTCAGATTATTATTTGAAGAAAAAATATTTTATTTCTTATAAACTTTGCTTAATTTCTCAAAGTTTAATTTTTTTTCTGTTTTTCATTTATATATTAAAGAGAGATAAATAAATATCAATTCAAAAAATTTTACTTTTTATTATATAACAATTTTTATGATACAATTTTTATGAAATAAAAAATATTAATATCTCAAACTTTATTTTAAATAATTAAAAAAATAAACCTGAAAATAAAATGAATAATTTTTTTTATTTATTATATAAATTTTTTAATATAATTCCATAAATTAAATTTTCACACTTTTTAATTTTTTTTCTGAAAAAAGTAAATAATAAGAAGGAAAGAATAGAATGAGAATTATTATTATTTATATTTTTATTCCTATTTTTATTATTATCTTTTTTAACAAAAAATCATAGGTTTACATTATCTTCTACTTCAATTAGACTAACATCTACATTTGAAATGTTTAAATGTTTTCTTATTTTCTTTTAAAGATTGGTTTTTGTTTTCTATTGATTTTAAACCTTCTACTGAAGATTGAGGAAATAATTCTTCTCCTGTTCTTTCTGTTTTTATTTCATAAATGCTTTTCTATGTTTTATTTGATTTTTTTCAAATTTTCCTTCAGTTAAAACTCTTAATTTTTTACCATTTAAAATTGTTAATAATTTATTGTATTTTTTGAAAAATTATTTAATATATCAATGAAATATAAGAATAATGCTAAAAGTTTAACATTAATGATTCCCAAAATAAATTCAAATTCTAGAAGAAATTTAAATAATACTAACAGTGTTATTTCATCTTCATGTCAAACTCAAGAACCTATATTTTCATCTATAACAACTTTTCAAAATGAACTGATAAAGAAATCTTTAAATGAAAATCAATCTATTTTAGATGAAAAATCCCCAATTAATCTAAATATTAAATCATTTTTAAGTACAAAAATAACGTTAAAAAAAAATAATGTATGTGACAGATCTGATAAAATTCCATTTAGAAAAATTAATATTTTTAATCTAAATAAAACAAAGATGATTAATAAATATAAGAAACCTTTAATTTCTATTTTAAATGACTCATCTTCAGAAATTAGAAGCTTATCTAATTCACAATTAAAGAAAAAAATAGATAACAATTTTAATAATTCATTCAAAAGAAATTGTACAATATTAAAATTAAAATCTGAAAATATAATTGATATACTAAAAGAAAAAGAAAAGAAGAGAAATAAAAGTTTATTTAATAATTATAAAAATTTTAATGTTACCAAAAAAATAATTAGTAGAAAACCAAAAGGTATTTTTTTAATAGACTGTTATAATAAAAAAAATAATTCTTCATTGTATTCTAAAATTTCCTATCCATATGTAAAAAGTGTCAATAATAAAACACATAGTAATTATAATATGGAAATTTCAAATAATAAAAAAAATATGTTAAAATATTATTTCATAAGAGGTAAAAATAATATATATAAAATGTAAAATTCGTAAATTAATCTATAATTTTAGTTTATAAAATATAAAAAATAATAATAAAATTATAAAAAATGAAATTACATCAAAATATTAAATCAAGGGTAAAAACTATAATTTCATTATTAAAAGATGGAACTAATATTGATATAATATAATAGAATTCAAATGGAAGAATATATATAAAAATTAATAAAAGACAATTAAAAGATTAACTAAAAAAATATAAGGGAGAAATGTCGAATTATAGTAATTAATTTCAAAAAGATTTAAAATAACATTATCAATAATAATAGAAATCTTAGGGAATATAAAGAATGTATTGCTATAATAATTAATGATTAAGAAACAAATAGAAATAAATTATAAAATATAAAGAAGAATGAATTTAAACAATTAACCTACAATGAAATGAACATAATTAAATGAAAGAAAAGTAAGAACTTTTAAGTTTTAATTTTTGAAAAAAGAAGACAAAACAATAATTTAAAAAATATGAAGAAAGAACATTCAAAACAATTAGAAAGAGTTATTCAATTTTAATTGGATTTAAAAATTCAAATTGCAAAATAACAATGTTCAATTTAAGTAGGGAGAAAATATAAAATGAATTATTATCTGATTTGAAATATTTACAAAATAAATGATTTAATTATTTTCAAGATATTTAAAATCAAAAAGAAAAAAAAAGATAAAAGATGATAAAAAAAATAGTTAAAAAAAGAATTAAAGTTCAAAAAGTTATATTGAGATGTAATAGAAAAATAGAGGAATTATCCAAAAATAATTAGAAAAAGAAAGAATGAGATTTTTAGGAAAATTGAAATAATGATAATATTAACATTAATTTACAAGGAAAAGAAAAAAACAAATAAATTATCACAAGTAAAATATAATGCTTAAGTACTACAATTTTTGATTTTTGAAATAAATATATTTATTTTATTATTCACAATTATTTTATTTCAAATATTTAATGAATAATTTTATAAAAAACTAAACAATAATTTTATTATTTATATAAATAAAATGAAATCCTCTCTTAAAAAATATAATGATAATAATTATTCAAAAAGTACTTTATATACGACTTTAAGATCAGAATCCTCTTTCAAAAAAACAAATACATTTAATTTAACTGAAAGATCATCAAATAAACAAACTTTTATTACAAATGAAGATACTTTAGAAAATTCAAAAAATTTTGAAAAAGAAAAACAAACTTTAGAAAATGACAAAAACACTTGTTTTGATTTAATGGAAATCTTAAAGGAAAAAAGAAGAAATAAATTGACTATTCCTTTGAAACAAAATAAAATTATGAAAGAAAAATTATCAAATACTGTTGATGATTTAAAAAATCAAATTGAAGATATATCTTCAAAAGTTTCAACAATTAAAAATTCTCAAACTAAATTAAATACTTCAAATAAAAAAAATAATTCAATTAAAGAAGTAGAAAATACTTTAAGAAAAGAATATTTAAAAGAAATTGAATCAAATAGGAATATTTGTAATGAAATTAGCGAAAAAATTGACGAACTTGAACATGAAACATTTAACTCAAATAATATATATAATGAGTTAAAGAATGAAGTTAGTGTTAAGCAAAAAAAATGTAAAGAATTATCTAATGAAATTAACCAATGTATTGAAGAGAAAAAAGAACTTAACACTCTTCTTATTATATACCAAAGAAAAATAAAAAATATGAAAGATAAATTATATGGAAAATTAATGTTGGAAAAAAGACTTAAATCTGGATTAAATACTATTATTTCAAACATTGATAGTTAAATTGTATAAAATATGGTAATTTTAATTTTAAATTTTAAATAAGAAATGAAACT
>JAEEGI010019502.1_pt1 | contig 13665 bp, 10 predicted proteins | sample 8958751 | NCBI WGS metagenome assembly JAEEGI01 (sample SAMN16246545, study PRJNA631951) | gut metagenome | biome: gut microbiome; feature: rumen; material: KS-attached | host: Bos | place: Iran: Karaj | collected 2018-10
GTTGGGAAGTCCCTCGGGCGTGAACTCCTGGTGGAGCGGGTCGACCTGGTGGAGCCAGAAGGCCGACTCAAGACCCGGACCTTTGGCCACCTTGCAGCGCGCCTCGAACCAGCCGTACTTCTGGCCGAACTTCTTCATGATCGTGGCCTCGGTCCTGTCCCGCCCGTAGCGGTGGTCGCTGGTCATTATGCAGCTCACGCAGCTCGCGCCCAGATGCGGTCTTGGAGGACGCGTCTCGTCGATGCGGAGCTTCAACGTCCCGTTGGAGATTTCATAGAGGCATTCGGGGCTTGAATACCCGCCGGGATGTATGGCGCCGACACGTTTGTAGTATTCGAACTGCCCGTTGCGGTAGCCCGCGTACCACTTTGTTTCGTCGAGTGCGGGCGCGTCGAACTCCTCGTCGAAGGTCAGCCGCCACGCCGCCGCTTCCTGCAGGTCGAGTCCGAACGGGGTGATTTCATCTTGCGCGCGGTCTTCCGCGTCTTCTCTTTCCATGTGTCAGTCCCTTTTGATGGTTCGGCCGGCGGCAGTACGAGCGCGAAGTCGAGCTTGCGCTGGAGGAAGTCGACGTTCGCCACGACCACGCGGACCTTGTCGCCGAGCGCGTAGGTGCGGCCGTCGGCGCTGAGTGCGTCGCGGAAGCGGTCGTGTCGCACGTAGTTGCGCGAGATCGACGAGATGTGGACGAGTCCGCCCACCTGGAGGTCGACGAGATCCACGAAGAGGCCGAAGTTCGTCACCTTCGCGACGACGGCGTCGAACTCCTCGCCGGTCCCCTCGTCAAGCGCCTGCTTGAGATAGCGGTACTTCTTGATTTCGAGGAGCGCCCGCTCGGCGTCATCGGCCCGCTGTTCGCGCTCGGTGCACTGGACCGCCATCTTCCGCAGGTATCCCTGCGACGGCTGCGCCTTGCCGGACTGCGGGTCGAGGATTGCCGCGAGTTGCCGGTGGAGGATGAGGTCGGGGTAGCGGCGGATGGGCGAGGTGAAGTGCGAGTAGAAGTGCTTCGCGAGGCCGAAGTGGCCCATCGCCTCGGCGGAGTAGAGCGCGCGCTTCATGCTGCGGAGGATGAGCGTGTGGGCCTGCGCGCGCAGCGGATGGTCCGCGATGGAGGCGATGAAGGCCGAGAGGTTCTTCGGGTTGCGGATGTCGCTGGGGCGGAAGCCGAGCGACGCGAGGGAGGAGGCGAGGTCCTCCATCTTCGTCGGGTCCGGCGGTTCGTGGAGTCGCGAGAGGATGTGTATGCCGCGGTTGGATAGCTCGGCCGCCACGGCCTCGTTCGCCGCGACCATGCATTCCTCGATCATCTGGTGCGAGATGTCGTATTCGTCGACCTTGATGCCGGTCATGCGTCCTTCGGAATCGAGGAGGATCTGGCATTCAGGCAAGTCGAGGTCGAGCGCGCCGGCCTTCATGCGCGTCTGCCTGAGCTGCGTGGCCAGGGCCGCGCACCCCTTGAGGAGCGCCTCGGCCTCGGACGGTACGACGTCAAGCCCTTCCGGCGGGCGTCCCTCGATGATTGCCAGGGCCTGTTCGTAGTTGAGGCGCAGCTTGGAGCGGATCTTCGAACGCGCGAAGCGACGCGCGAGGACGCGCCCAGCGGCATCGTAGTCGATGAAGACCGAGAGACAGAGCCTGTCCTCGTCGGGCCTCAGGCTGCAGACGCCGTTCGAGAGCTGCTCGGGAAGCATCGGGATGACCTTGTCGACGAGGTACACGCTTGTGCCGCGCTCGGCCGCTTCGCGGTCGAGCGCGCCGCCCTCGCGGACGTAGAACCCGACGTCCGCGATGTGGACGCCGAGGGTGCGCGTGCCGTCGGGGGCGACTTCGAGCGAGATGGCGTCGTCGTAGTCGCGCGCCGAGGCGGGGTCGACGGTCAGGATGAACTTTTTGCGGAGGTCGAGGCGCTTGCCGGGACGGCGCAGGCGGTTTTCGGCCGTAGAGGCCTCTTCGAGGGTGGCAGGCGGGAAGTCGCCGGGCAGATCGTATTGGCGGCAGACGACCTCGGTGTCGAGCGAAGGCTTGTCGGCCGGGCCGATCACGTCGACGATTTCGCCTTCGAGGGATGCCGGGTTCGCGGACGGCGCCAGGCGCACGACCACGCGGTCGCCCTCTTTGGCGCCGGCGGGGTCGGCGATGGCGATGTCGCCGCGGTAGACGGGGTCGAGCGGGACGACGAAGCGGATGCGTCCCGAAACGTAGTAGGTGCCGACGATAAGGCGTCCCGCGCGCGATTCCACGTTCACGACGCGCGCCGAATCGGCGTCGGGGCCGTTGTGAAGGACGCGCACGGAGACCGTGTCGCCCGGGAGCGCGCCCTTGGTGTCCCTGGCGTCGACGCGGTAGGTCTTTCCGGTTTCGGCGTCCGTGACGAACCCCGCGCCGCTTCTGACGAGTTCCATGCGGCCGGTGACGAGGTTCTGGCTTCCCTGTTCGTAAAGGCCTGGCTTTATTTGCTTGAGCGAGGCGTCCGCGACGAGGCGGCGCAGCGCGGCGTTCATGAGCTTCGCGCGGTGTCCGCGGAAGCCGAGGATGTCGCCGATGTCGCGGGCCCGCCATTGGCGGCCCGGCTCGGATTCGATAAGGTAGCGGATCTGGTCCGCGATTTCATTGGTGTTCATTGGTTATTTCCTTTCCTAGTTTTCATGTAATTCATTGTACCAAATATCTCAAGCGCGCTCGCGAAATTCCTCGGCGGAGTAGACGATGTCGTGGCCGACGAGGGAGCTGGCGAGGGACGTGCAGCAGATTGACGGTTGTTTGCCCGTGAGAAGGGCGTGGAAGTCGTCGAGGATGCGCGCGTCGCCGCCGCCGTGGGCGTCGCCCTTCTGGATGGCGGAGACGTCGACCAGCTCCCTCGTGCATCCCCCGGGGGCGGCAGGGGCGATTAGCGAGACCTTGAAGGACTGCTCCTCCATGCGTCCCTCGATCTCGCCCTTCGTGCCGACGAGCCGGATTGTGCGTTCAGGCGCGGCGGCCCCGCCCGTGACGGTGAATGTGCCGGTGGCGCCGTCGGCGAAGGAGACCAATACGGACTGGTGGTCTACGATTTTGAGGCCGATGCGGTAGGCGCAGCGCCCGTAAGGGTTGGAAGGATCGCGCAGCGATGCGAGCTTTGCGGCGTCATCGGCGGTCGCGAGGCCGCAGTCATTCCAGACGCGGCGCGCCCAGCGCTGCGGATGGTCGATGTAGAGGCGCGGGGCGGAGTAGGGGCATGTGGCGACATTGGGACAGTCGGGAAGACAGCGCGCCGCAGCCCCCGCAGGCGCGTTTTCTTCGCGGAAGGGAAGGACGGATCCCGCGCTGTAGACCGCGTTTGGCAGGTTGCCTTCGAGGAGCCAGGCCATGAGGTCGATGTCATGGCTGCACTTTGAAAGGAGCAGGCCGGAGCCGCAGATTTCAGGATCGGCGTACTTGCCGCGCACGTATGCCACGGACGAGTGGAAGTAGCTCACTTGTTCGGCCATCTGGACGGTGACAATGTGTCCGATGTCTCCGCGCAGCACGCGCCGCTTGATCTCGGCGTAGAAGGGCGCGTAGCGCAGGACGTGGCAGACCATCACGGTACGTCCCGTCTCGTTCGCGCAGGCGAGGAGCCGCTTCGCCCCGTCGCGCGTCGGCGCAATGGGCTTTTCGAGAAGCATGTCGTAGCCTTTGCTGAGGAGCGGGAGCGAGGTTTCGACATGCAGGGCGTCCATCGTGCAGTTGAAGACGGCGTCCGCGAACTTGGGTTCGCGGGCGATGTCATCGGCGCACGTGAGGCACCGTTCGGGCGGAAGGCCGAATGCCGCGGCCGCCGCTTCGCGTCTGGCCTGGTCGGGTTCGGCGATTCCGACGATTTGAAACTGCCCCTTGCGGGAGTGCGCCTCCCGCCCGTAGATCATGCCTCTGTCGCCGCAGCCAACGATCACGACGCGTACGATGCCGTCTTTTTCCATTGTGTGTCCCTGAAAACCAAGATGATATTAAACTACCATATTGCGCCATTCGCCGCAAACAATTGCGGAAGGCGAGGGACAAAGTCAGGCCTTGACAACAAGCAGTTCGTCCCAGCGCGTGGTGGGACGGGAGGAGAGTTTGTCGCGTTTCATCTTCCACGCGCGCTCCCCGACACCCTCGGCGGCGGAAAAGACGGCGCCTTTCCCGAAACGGGCGTTGAGGGCGTCGACCACCTTGTAGAGCGACGAACGGGATGGCGTCGAGGCGGAGGACGCAGGATCGTCGAAGAGGTCCAGCTGCTTCGGCGCGTCGGCCTTTTCCAGTCCGAAGAAGATGACTCCGGTCTTGCGGTAGCGACGTCCCTGGACATAGAGCGCGCCGACTTCTCTCCGAATTGCCACGAGCATCTCGTTTGTGGCGTCGGTGGGGTGGGAGAATATCACTGTGCGTCCCGCATATTCGCCTCCGCCGCCCGACGCGAATATCTGCGCGTAGATGTTGCATCCGGAGGCGAGAAGTCCGTGTTTGCGGAGCTTGACCGCCGCCTGTCCGGTGAACATGGCGATTGATTCCTCGATGGCGTCCTGCGTTGTCGCGGGGTCGCCGAACGAACGGGAGCATGAGACGGAATCCGGGTCGGCGTCGTAATCGCGTTCCTCGTGACAGGCGATCCCGCGCAGTTCCATGGCGGTGCGGAGGAGGGTGACTCCGCCTATGGAGCGAAGTGTGCCGTCGGGCGCGTCGCGCAGGTTCTTCGCGGTGAATATGCCCATGCCGCGCAGTTTTGCGATAAGCCTCCGCCCCACGCCCCAGACCTCGAATGCCGGAAGAGTCGCGAGTATTTCGGTCGGGTCGTCGGGAAGCAGATAGACTCCGGAAGCCGTCTTCTTGGCGATGTGGTTCGCGATTTTGGCAAGCGTCTTCGTCGGGCCGAAGCCTATGCCGCACGGTATGCCGACCCAGCGGAGGATCCGTTCCCGGAGGTTGACGCCGTACTCGAGAAGCGTGGTGTCGCCATGCTTTGGCGTAGGCGGGACGATGAACGCTTCGTCTATTGAGTACTGCTCGACGTCGAGGGCCTCGTCGCGGAGGATGGAGACGATTCTGCGCGAGAGATCGCCGTAGAGTTCGTAGTTTGAGGAGCGGAAGCAGAGCTCGCCCGAGGCCTCCCTTGACTTCAACTGGAAGTAGGGCGTGCCCATGGCGATGCCGAGGGCCTTGAACTCGTTGGAGCGGGAGACGCAGCAGCCGTCGTTGTTGGAGAGGACGGCGACCGGGCGTCCGACGAGGCTGCGGTCGAAGACCCGCTCGCAGGAGACGAAGAAGTTGTTGCCGTCGACGAGGCCGAACATAGTGCGCTAAAACTTGTGGATGCAGGCCGTTACCTTGCCAAAATAATCCAGTTCTTGCCCTGTTTCAAGGGCAAGAACTGGATAATTTGGATTTGCCGGTTCAAGGCAAATCTTTTTCTTCTTCCCCGTTCCCCGTTCCCTCAAAATCTTCACCGTGAAATCGCCGTCGACGCAGGCGATGATGATGTCGCCGTCGGCGGGTCGAAGGGAGCGGTCTACGACGAGGAGGTCGCCGTCGTTTATTCCGGCCCCCGTCATTGAATCGCCGGAAACGCGGACGAAGTAGGTGGCGGCGGGGCGCTTGACGAGGAGTTCGTTGAGGTCGAGCGGGGGTTCCATGTACTGTTCGGCGGGGGAGGGGAAGCCCGCGACGACTGAACCTGAGAGTTTCGATTTGGCATTCATGGTAGTGTTTTTTTCCCTATAATCATAGCCGACATCGCGGCGCTTGTCAATGCCATTGACATCCGCCGCCACATCGGCTAAGATTATAAGCATGGCAAGAAAACTGGCATCCATAGTCCGCATTGCGGTTGTGTCCCCCATCCCGGACGCCGATCGTCTGGAAGTTGTCGAGATGGAGGGGAAGGGTTGGCGCGTAGTCACTGCGAAAGGGGAGTTCCACCCCGGCGATCTGGCGGTGTACTTCGAGATAGACTCCTATCTTCCGTCCGACGACGAACGCTACGCCTTCCTGCGCGAACGCTGCCTCCGCAAGTTCGTCTCCAAGGGCGGAAGCGTGCTGCGCGAAGGGCTGCGCATCAAGACCGTGAAACTGCGCGGCGTCGTTTCGCAGGGGCTTGTCATGCCCGTCGCGAAGTTCCCCGAGTTGTCGGAGGGCGGCGCCCCCCTGGACGTGGGGCGTGACGTCACGGCCGAACTCCACGTCGACCACTTCGACGAGGTTGCCGAGGCGATGCGTCCCGTAGAGGGCGGCATGGGCAACGTCGACGCCATGGGGCCTTTCCCTGGCTTCATCCCCAAGACGGACGAGGAGCGCATCCAGAATCTCGCGGAGTACTTCACGACGATGCGCGGACGCCTCTTCGAGGTTACGGAGAAGAACGACGGAACGTCCGTGACGATGTTCTACGCCCCCTCGATGGACGAGGAGAAACCATTCGGCGTGTGCACGCGCAACCAGCGCCTCAATCCGCCGGCCGATGACGGTAACGTGCCGCTTCCATGGCGCGCCGCGCGCAAGTGCAACGCGGAGACCGCCATTCGCGCGGCCTGCGACAAGACAAAGGCGGAACTCGCCTTCCAGGGCGAGCTTGTCGGTCCCGGCGTGAACGCGAACCGCGACTTCTACCGCGACTGGGAGTGGCACGTCTTCCGCATCTGGAACATATCGACCGCCACATTCGTCCCGCCGGGCGAGGCGCGCGAACTCTGCGCCGCCGTCGGCCTGCAATACGTGCCAGTCATCGCCGAGAGCATGGACGTCTTCGCAACTCTGACGGACATCGACGCGATGCTGGCCTTTGCCGAAGGAAAGACCTTGCGCGGCAACGAGCGCGAGGGGCTTGTCTTCAAATCGGTTGACGCGCCGTACGTCTCGTTCAAGGCCGTCTCGAACCGCTATCTGCTGAAAAACGGCTGACGTAAACGAGGCGGTCCACTAAAACAGGAACGTTACACCTGCGGTTATATAGTATTCCTTCCAGTCCGTGAAACGTGTGCCGGCAACATCAAGTCTGACGGTGTCCGTTATTTTGGCTCCAACGATGGCGTTGAATTCCAATTGCCGCCCGTCGTCCTCTTCGTAGATTTCAGAGACAAACGCGGCTTCAGCTCGCGCGTAAAACGGGCCCGAATTAAACTCAAGACCTGCTCTGCCGACAATTGCGAACCCGTCTTCATCGCCTTTTCGATGTCTTCCCGCGTTGTCACCCGATGAAGAAGCAGGACGAGCTCCAAACAGATAGCCCAGATCGTATTCGAAGGCTGTCCTTTCATACATGACTCCACCCGCGATGTATGGATTCACCACCCCGTCTCGCTTGAAGTTGTATTGAATCTGGGCGCTTCCGCCGTAGACCGTCTCCTCGCAATTTTCCATGGCGGTAATTTGGTAGACGCGCCACTGGCCATACGAATATGACCTGACGGAACGGACGGTTTCGCCATCGTCGGTTTTGGCAAATGCATAATGCCCTCGCACCACAAAGTCGAAATCCGATTCGTCAAGTGACGTCTTGAACTCGACCTGTCCGGCAAGCCCGTGGTCGAAAAAGCCTTCCCTAAAGCCCATATATCCAAACCGGGCGGAGAACGAGTTCAAAGGAATCGTGCTCTTGGCCGGAGGTTCCGTGACGGCATCTTCGCCTGGCATTGGTTCCTGCGCTTGCACACTCGCGACTGCAAGCGCTGCGGCCAGATACGCTACAACAAGGTGTGGCTTCTTCATGAAGGAATCTCCTTTAGGGCAAATGAGGTTGCTGCAACTTCGAATTAGCGGGCGGCGGCAAGAATCGCGTCGGCGAAGAGCGCCGTCGCGTCGGGACGCGAAATGGCGAGCAGGGATTCGCGCATCTTCCTGCGCCTGGCCGTGTCGTCCGCGACGGTGGCGAGGTAGGCGGCCAGCTTGGCCGGTTCCAGCTCGTCCTGCGGCATCCAGTCGCCCGCGCCGCGAGAGGCCATCGACTTCGCGTTGAAGGTCTGGTGGTCGGCGGCGAGGTGCGGCAGCGGCACGAAGAGCGCCGGGAGACCAGCGAGCGACAGCTCCATGCACGACGACGCTCCAGCGCGCGAAATGCAGAAGTCGGACTCGGCATAGAGTTTCGCCATCTCATTGGAGAATCCGATGATTTCAAAGGCCGGGCCGGTCAGTCCGGCCGCCTCGTAGAGCTCTAGAACTTCTTTCTTGTTGTTCTCGCCTGTGAGGTGGACGATCTTCAACTTGGCAGCAAGATTGGCGTGGCGCGACTTGACTTCCTTCAGCGATTCGATGAAGATTTCGTTGAGCCGCTTTGCCCCCTGGCTTCCGCCCATGACGAGTAGCGAGAAACGGGATGGGTCGGCGCGCAAAGTCCCCGATCCCTTTTCGAACTCGGACCTGAGCGGCATCCCGACATCGGCAATCTTTACGTGCTTCGGGAAGTGCTGGGCGGCCTCTGGAAAGGCGATGCCTGCTGCGCGGGCGAAACGCGAGAGAAAGGCGATTGCCTTGCCGGGTATCGCATTCGCCTCGTGGAGGACGACGGGAATGCCGCGCAACCATGCGGCAACGACCGCCGGAAGGCTTGTGTAGCTCCCCATCGCGACCACGACGTTCGGACGCCTGCACCCGAATTCTCGCCATGTGCGGAAAAGACTGCCGGGAATCGAGAGCTTCGACTGTCTTGCGCCAGTCTTGAAAATCTCGCCGTCCCAGCCTTTAAGCGTCTGGGCCTCGACATCACGCCCCGCCTGCAGGACCACCACGTCGCATCCGCGCTCGCGCAGGACGCGGGCCGTGGCAAGACCGGGGTAGGTATGCCCCCCCGTTCCGCCGCATGCTATCGCAACCCTAATCCCTTCAACCTTCAACTTTCAACCTTCAACCCTTCAACCCTACATTTTCGCCAGACGCCGGGCGAATTCGGCGGCGATGGCGCCGTACTGCTTGATGGAGGACAGCCAGACGCGCTCGTCCGACTGGTGCGCGCCTTCTCCCTTCACGCCTGCGACGGCCACCGGTACGCCCAGTCCGGCGAGGTGACGTGCGTCCGTGGCGCCGTTCATGCGAAGATGGCCGATTTTCTCGACGCCGAAGCTTTCCGCGATGACTTTGGAAAGGACATCGACCGCCGGGCTGTCGGGCGGGAAGAAGACGCATGGCGAAGTCTCGCCCATTTCGACCTTGAGGCCGGTCACCTCGCGGATTTCATCGGCTATTTTCTCAGGAGAGGAATCTTCGATGAAGCGGATGTTAATGGTCGCCGTTGCCGTGTCGGGGATTTGGTTGCTCGCCTTGCCGGAGGAGAGCATGCAAGGGGCCATCGAGTTGTGCCAGTCCTTCCCCTCGACGTGCGGATACTTTGTGTCCCAGTAGGCGCGGAGCTTGGCAAGGCCGTCCATGAGCTTGTAGATGGGGTTGTCGAATGACCAGGGGCGGGATGCGTGGCCGCCCTTGCCTTCGGCGGTGACGCGCATCACGACGATGCCCTTTTGCCCGATGTAGATGTTCGCTCCGCCGCCGGCGTCGTAGACAAGGGCCGCCTTGGCCGCGCCATAGCCGCGCGAAACCATTCCGGCCGTTGTGCGCCCGCCCTTTTCCTCGTCGGCTGTGAAGAGGATGCCGATTGAGGCGCCGGAGGTCTTGTCGGCGGCGATTTCCTGAAGCGCGGCGATTGCCGCGACGGCGTTGCCTTTGCAGTCCTCCGAGCCGCGGCCTATGACGGTGTCACCGTCGACGATCGGCTCGAACTGGCTGTCGGAGTCGACGGGAACGACATCGAGGTGCACGACGATCATGAGGTCGGGCTTTTTACCCTCGATGTTCGAGGCCCAGAGCGCCTGCCTGCCGTTGTCGAATGTCTCGACGGCACAGTGGAGGCCTTCGGCTTCGAGCTTGTCGCGCAGGAAGCTGGCGCAGCGGTTGACTTCGGGAATGTTGTCCGTGACGGACTTGATGCGGATGAGGTCGCAGAGTAGGTCGGCGTTGTTGATCATGGTAGGCTGGGGTTGAAGGGTTGAAGGGTTGAAGGTAGAAGGGTTGAACGAACAAACGGTTGAACGGTTAAACGGTTAAACGGTTGAACGGACTAGTCGATGGCGTCGTGGAGGAGCTTGTTTTCGACGGAGTCGACGAGGGCGATCCAGCTCGCCTCGATGATATCGTAGGAGACGCCGACCGTGGTCCAGATGCGGTGTCCGTCGGTCGACTCGATGAGGACGCGAACTGTGGCGGCGGTCGCCGCATCGGCGTCGATGATGCGGACCTTGAAGTCGGTGAGCTTCATCTCGGCCAGCCGCGGATAGAAGCGCCCAAGCGCCTTGCGGAGGGCGTTGTCGAGCGCGTTGACTGGTCCTTCGCCTTCGGCGGCAGTGATTTCAGAATGGCCGTCGGCGTTGACCTTGATCATGGCGGAGGTGTTGATGCTGTGTGCCGGCATGACGGTGATTTCACCGAGGACGCGCAACCTTTCCAGCTCGAAGAATGGCTTGTAGGGCCGGATGGTCTTGCGGATGAGTATCTCGAAACTTCCGTCGGCGCCTTCGTACTGGTAGCCCTCGCGCTCCATTTCCTTCAGGCGGTGCACGACTTCGTCGACGCCCGGATCGTCGCGGTCGATCTCCGGCACGACGGCGCGGATGCGGTCGATGACGGCGCTCCGCCCAGCCTGCTCGCTCACGAGGAAGCGGCGGGTGTTGCCTACGGACTCGGGCGTGACGTGCTCGAAGGAGGCGGCGACTTTGCGGACGCCGTCCATGTGCATGCCGCCCTTGTGCGCGAAGGCGCGGCGACCGACATACGGAAGCCCGCCGGGAAGGACGACGTTGGCTATTGCCGCAATGTGGCGGACGGAGGGCGTGAGGAGCCGCATCCGTTCCGGCGGGATGCAGTCGTACCCGAGCTTCAGTTGGAGATTGCAGAGGACGGTGGCGAGGTTGGCGTTGCCGCAGCGCTCGCCGAAGCCGGCGAGGGTGCCCTGTACGTGGGTTGCGCCGGCGCGCACGGCGGCGATGGTGTTGGCGACGGCGAGGCCGCTGTCGTCATGGGCGTGGATGCCGACGGCGCAGCGCCCGTTCAGTCGCGCGATGACGGCGCGCGTGGCCTCGGAAACGTCCTCCGGGAATGCCCCGCCGTTCGTTTCGCAGAGGCAGACGACGGAGGCCCCCGCCTCGGCGGCCGCCAAGACCATGCGAAGGGCGAGCTCCTTGTCGTCGGCCCAACCGAAGAAGAAGTGCTCGGCATCGAAGATGACGCGCTTGCCCTGCGCGACGAGCCAGGCGACGGAGTCGTGGATCATGCGCTCGTTTTCGTCGTCGGTCGTGCGCAGCACCTCGCGGATGTGCAGACGCCACGCCTTGCCGAAGAGCGTCACCGTATCGGTTCCGGCATTTGCGAGGGCGAGGATTTGCGGGTCATCGCCCGGCGCGACGCCGGGGTGGCAGGTCGCGCCGAAGGCCACGAGCTTCGCGCGCTCAAGGGGCGCTTGCCGCGCCTCTTCGAAAAACTCGCAGTCCTTCGGGTTCGAACCGGGATTGCCCGCCTCGATCAGGGACACGCCAAGCTTGTCGAGGACGGAGGCGATGGAAAGCTTGTCGCGGACGGAGAACGACACGCCCTCCGCCTGCGCGCCGTCGCGCAGCGTCGTGTCGAGAATCTCGATTCTTCTTGTTGTTCCAGCTTCGCTCATTTTCCTGACATTACAATTTTAGCAAATCGCATAGGGAATGTGGTTGCCAAACCACATAACTCAATAACTAATTACTTGCGTATGCCGGTCGGTTATGTCAGAATATGTATGTTGTAGAATCGCCCAAACTAACAGAAGGTGACACAAAAGAGGAAGATGATGGACAAAAAGAAAACTATCCTGCTGGCGGGAATGTCCGCCGTCGCCATCCTGACAATCATTCCCGGTTGCCGCGGGGGTTGCGACAAAAAGGAATCCCCTCCGCAGTGGGAAACGGCGCAAGAGGCCTATAGGCCGGATGAGGGCGACTTGAAGCGGGAGGACGCCGACAAGCCCACGCCTGGGCAGTTGGCGCGTTGGAATGGCGGCATCTCACGCGCCCGCGGTTCTTTCAGAGGCAAATCATTTACCCTGCGCGACGGACAAGCGGTGGTTTCCGCGCCACGTGGCCCCCATTGGGACGTTGCGCCTGGCCATTCAAGCGGTCTATTCAAGAGCAGTGGCGAACCGCCACCCTCGCGCCAGTGGCTTTTGAAAACCTTCCCGCAGTGGAGCTTTCGCTACCGCGACTACACAATGTTTCTGCTCGTCGCCAAAGCCCTGGACGACGATGACGACGCAGAAATCAGAAAGGCGAAAGATGAGGATACACTTCTTCTCTATTGGCGGACCGATGATGCCGCAGCGCGCGGGAAGCCCTTCAACTGGTCTTTTTTGGCGTCGCGACTCTACCCTCTCTCCAACTCCGCCGATGCCGTCACCGTCGTAGGCGACACCCTGCGCATTGACACGACCTGGCGCTCAAAGGATAACGGCGGTCCCGTCATATATGATCTTAAGCGCTATGACGACGGTGACATTCTGACCGGAATATGGGACTACGCGGCCACCGTCTTGCACGACTGCGACTACATCCACTGCGTCGACATCGACATGGTTACAGAAGCCGGCCCCCACGCAGACTGCTGGCCTTGCGAGACGCAGACGACTTTCCGCGCCGTCTGGAACCGCCCTCTCCCAGAGGACGCGCTTGATAACTTCATCAAGCGGAATCAGGCGCATTCGGCCGATTCTTTCGTCGCAATTCCTGAACTTGATGACGGCTCCGGCGGCGCATTCGACCTGCCGCAAAATATCGGCAACGCGCTGACCGGCATATACCTTGAACGCGCATCGCTGGAACTGGTCGGCTCACCAGGCTTCTATGACGATGAGCGCGATGCGCTCATTGCAAAGTGGCGTTCCGCCGCCACGGCCCCATTCCTCACCGTGCGGGCTGCGAATGCCTGGGCAGGTGGTGCGGGTGGGGCCGAATGCGTCGATTTCTCATTCACCCGAGACGGCAACTATCTCGTGGTGGATGACGGCTACCTCGTCATGCCATGGACTGCGGGCGACGGCGTGGAGCATGTCAGGGCTGCCAAAGGCATTCATGTGTTCAAGGTCCCTGGAAGGCGCATCGATGAAGTTCGCTCCTTGCTTGACAAGGCTGCGGCTCAGTCGCATCGAGGTCAATGATGAAAAAGGTTGAATTCCGTCTCATCCCGATGGCGGACGGCGGCGAGATGTAGATCCTCTGGAGAGCAGGCGGAAAATGCGCGTGAAACAGACGGCATGGGCCATGTCGGTGACGGCCCAGCTGACAGGATAGGCCATGTATAGCCAGAAAAGCGTGTGGCATGAAGGAATGGAGAAGACGGTCGTGATCCATAGGACGCGGAGACCGCAGGCCCCGATCATCGATACGATGGCTGGCAGAGTCGAATATCCCATGCCGCGTATGCCGTAGGCGAGGCAATCCATGATGCCGCAAAGGCAATAGAATCTGCAGACGAGGTGGATACGGCTGAGCCCATGGCTGATTGATTCCGGGTCGGTCGTGAATATGCGCAGGAGCGTTGTGCCGTAATAATTTCCGAGGCCGCCCAGCACGAGTCCCGTACCAAGGGCCAGCCCGCAAGCGGTGAACAGCGTGCGAGATACTCGTTTCCAGTTGCCGGCGCCGGTGTTGAACCCCGCGAAGG
>JAEEGI010019510.1_pt1 | contig 13661 bp, 5 predicted proteins | sample 8958751 | NCBI WGS metagenome assembly JAEEGI01 (sample SAMN16246545, study PRJNA631951) | gut metagenome | biome: gut microbiome; feature: rumen; material: KS-attached | host: Bos | place: Iran: Karaj | collected 2018-10
GGTCGCCGTCCTCTTTTTTCAGTTCGATGATATCGCTGATGGCGTACGCACCTGCTTCCGTAATAGCTCCCATATTCATGGCGCTGGTCAAAGTCGCCGAATAAAGATTAGCCAGCTGCAGGTTCGCGATGGTACCTTTGCCATAAAGTTCAAATGCATCGGCGCTATCCACAAACGAAGTGAACATGTCATTGGCAAAACTGAGCAGCGAACCGTCGGTAAATTTCTGGGCGAATATTGCGCCTATGCCCCTCATGCCCTGAACATCTTCGGAGAACTGCTTCCATCTGGTAGGCATGAGTGCGTTCAGCACATTTTCGGGATCCCAGTGCGAACGGTTGGCATTCAGCTCGTCGATCAGAGCTATACGCATCATCTGTCCGCTCTCCGCTCTACCCTTGGCCAGTGCACGATTGTATCTGGAATCAAATGTTTTCTGCCATTTCTTCTCAAAGCCGGTCATGATCATCCTCGAGCATATGGTCCTGGCCATCATCCAGTAATCGGGATTGGTATCCTCGCTTAAGAGCAGCAGTGAGAGATCTGCCAGAGCCTTATGATCATCCCGCACCGCTGCGATAACCTTGCCTGTCCGGGAAGCGGTATCCTCCAGGGAATTCATCGCGCCATGATCTATGGCATACTCCTGACGCAGCACGTCATAAGCAACCTTAGTCTTGACAGCTGTGGGTATCTTGGCTTTCGCTTCCTCATCATCGCCTGTGAGGATCCTCTCCCACTTTGCCATGACCGCATCCGGGAGCTCGGGCTCTACCGGGCCGCCGTTCGCCGGATCACGGCTCTCTTTTACGGCCTTGGCCTTATCGAACAGATCCTTTTCGTATTTATCACTGAATATCCTGTCGCTGACAACCTTCTTTTGCGCCTTAAGGAGACGGTCTGCTTTTTCCCTGTCGTTTTCTTTGGCTCTCTTCTTGCTTACCTCTCCTTTTTCTTCCTGTTCAAAGAACTCGCCTACTAAGGCATTTATGTCTTCCTCGACCTCGGCTTTGTCCGTCCATTCCGCCAGCCCTTCTTCACTCAGGATAGCCTTGGATAAAGATGTGATCATGGAATCTTTTACCTTGGTAGCACCGGCTGCTGCGCCTGCTCCGTATCCCATGGCATGCTGTATGGTCTTTGAGTTGATCTGGCGGAAGATGCTTGCCTTCAGGACGGCGCGTCTGACCTTCTCTTTCTCGGCCAGCTTCTTCCAGCTGGTGATCGTGCCTGTTGCCTTGGCATCTTTTGAATTCTCGATCACCTTACGGTCGGCAGAGACGAACTCACCGTTTAAGAAGACACCGTTTACGGTCTTTGCGCCAAACCACTTCTTCTGTTTGGCCTGTATGATCTCAACATTATCTTCGGAGTTGATGAACTTCTGACCGGTTGCGTCCTTCTCGTCCACTGCAAGCTGCAGTCTTTCGGCGTCATATACCTGCTTTTGGTAAGCATCGTTATACTCGTTGATGACAGTAAGCTCATTTTTTCGGTCAAACTGCCTCTTGGCCTCATATCCGCTGAAGTCGGAATTGAGCTTATATCTGACAGCCATTCCCACCTCATTGACTTCACCCAGCATGGTCATCCTGGTATGAGCTTTGATCAGATCCTCTTCGGCGTTGCTGCGATTGTCCTTTTTATTGCGGATCTGAACCTGAGCCTCCAGATAGGGATTATCCTGAAGCCTGGCCAGAGTATCCTCCAGTTTGACGATATCGAATATGCCGACATATTCTTTGACGTCCTTGACGGGAGCCATGACATCCGTGCCCCTTCTGTTGAGCATCCTGTATCTGCCTGCAGCGCCGTCAAAATCGTTATAGAACTTGCGGAATGATTCATCGGCATATCTCTTGCGCTTCTCATTCCACTCCAGTGTCTTGGTCCTCAGGATCTGTGTCTTCTCTTCAATGATCTGATCCTGAGCCATCATTTCCTCTTCAAGATCGGTTCTGGCTACAGCCTTTCCCCATGCGCGGAAGAGCGAGAAGAGATTCTTATGATGCCGTACAGTCTTATTCTGAGTCGCCTGATCTTTCAGCCGGCTGAGCATCTGCATATCCTCGAACTTCCTGTTATAGGCTTCACCCATAAGTCCGTCGGGATTATCAGTCAGTTCCTGCTGCTGACGTTCGAGCATCTCGTTCAGCTCGGTCTCCGAATTCTCAGCCTCGCTGTTGGACTGCCGACTCTTCTCTGCCAGCATCTGTGCATCCAGAAGCTTACGCTGTCTGGTGGCTTCCTTCGCCGTCATCAGCGCATCCTGCATCTGATCTCTGAGCTGCCTGTGCTCTGCCTGCATCCGAATGGCTGCCGCGTTGGATCTGTCATTGGCGCGTTTCATCTCCTGTCGCAGACTTCGACGCACATCCTTCATGACATCCTCACGGCTCACGCCACCGTGGATCTTATCCTTCAGGGCACTCTCACCGTCAGCTATATAAGACTTGAACTGAGATGAAAAGGCACCTTCACCGGCCTTTTTCATCTTGTCCCTGGTCATGTATGTGTGTTTGAATTGCATGCCATTGCCATCCATATCTACACCTCTTAATCAATTCGAAATCTTCAAAAGTTTCCGGTCAGGCGTCCTCGCCCTCTCCGTCCGATTCCTCTATCTCATCGGGATCAAATCCTGCTTCACGTGCCATCTCCTCGAACTCGCTCTCGAATACGGCCAGTCTCTCCTCCAGATTATCCAGATCCGATATCTCATCCAGATAGTTCATGTAATCCGCGATGCTCATACCGCCGGGATTGACGATCGAGAACATCACAAAGTCCATGAAGAGGTCCATCTGATCGTACAGGCATCCGAGATAGTATCTGATATTGTCATACTCCGCTTCGATCTGGTTTAAGTTGACCGGCATGCGATATGACAGATATACCTGCTGCAGCGGATCGTAGTACGCGAATGCACCGAATCCCGGAAAAGCCCCGGCATTGATCACATGATTGAGATTGTTGAGTGAGATCAGCAGATCCGCAAGTGATTCCTCCGGAATGTTCTCGGCAAGTGTGGTATGGAAGTGGAGCACACCGTACGGAGCCTCTTCTCTGAGTCCGCCTTCCAGCATCACATCCAGGATAGCCGTCGAATCGGACACGCCCATATGCTCTGCATATGCACGCAGCACTCCGTCATTCTCCGTACATTCTCCGAACAGTTCCGTCATCATTTCCTGCAGAGCCTTACTGAGTTCGATGATAGGATTGGTTTCCGCTGCTTTCTTTGCCATTGTATTTTCCTCCGTATACTTTGGTTTCGTTTATGCTCATACTATATTCGGGTAACTGTCGCAAAAGCGTCACTTTAATCCCATGTAAGAGAATCGATCACGGCTGCCATTGAATCGGAAACAGCCATATCGAGTGCCTCATCTCCGGACATATGTCCCGTAAGGTCAAAAATAAGCGCTCCGTCCATATAGTCTCTGCCCATGGCAGTCTCATACAGTCCGGATCCACCCTCAGCAGGAGGCAGCATAGCCCAGTATCCCGTCACATCATCAGCACCGGGAAAAGGTCCCTGGGTATAGGTGACATTGTCTCCCCAGCTTTCACCCAACTTCTTTATGGCTTCTTCCGCTCCGCTCTCCACGGTATATGTCACGGTGATCATATTTGTGCCGGCTGATTCCCCGGTATATACGATGAATGTTTCTGGTCCCTTGGGAGTGATCTCAAAGAGGTCCGCATTGTATCTGACGCTCCAGCCGTTGGCATCATGATATACACTCTCCTCGGGGCCGTTCACGTAGTTTTCGGCGCTGAATGTATCGGCATCCGCTCCGGACAGAAGTTCGAAAACCATCGGTCTCTCAGGGACATCCTCAAAGTATCCGTGCACGGCGCCGGTGTCATCTACGGACGTAACAACGAGTATCTCCTCGGAAGACTCGTCCGCTCCTCCGAAGCTTATGGTCACCCGGCCGTCTGCCTGACTGACCACATCAAACGGCACACCTATGCCGTTATTGGCCCCGTCTGCGGTATATCCGTAGGTATCGGTGCTGAATACGTAGAAGTATGTCAGATCCGGATTCTCAAGTTCCTCCGAATAGTTGGCGTATACACCCTTGGTGAAATACGGTGCCGCAGGAAGTTCTGCGGGAGCTTCTGCCGTCTCCCCGGTACTTTCCGACACAGGTTCCGTTGCGGTCTCTTCGGCCTGCTCCGCTTCGGCTTCCGGCTGTGTATCAGCCTCTGTGCTGCCGCATCCTGCCAGGAGCACGCCTGACATCGCCATAGCTGTAATTACTGTTACAGCCTTACCAAACATTCTTTTTTTCATAATAATCTCCTCCTTCACTTGTCCTGAAACATTTCGTCACGTCATCGTGACATCTTAAATCCCTTGAAGACTTTCTCAACCGTAGCCGCTGAAGTATCTCCTATCTCCTTCTCCAGTCCCAATACATTCATGACGGTGATCGCCATCAGTCTGGTCTCAGCGAGAGGATTATAGTTACTTGCAGAGAACACTATGGACTGAGCTACAGTCATACCGGTGTATTCGATCAGCTCACTGGTGTGCTCATATCCCTTCGCATCCGAGATTATGTCAACCAGATTGAGCTTGCTCGCATTCTTGAGCGACTTGCTGCCTGTCTTGTCGAAGCCCTTCATGATCTTATCAACCACAGCCTTGCCTGCTTCGGTTTCCTTGAAGTAATCATTGAGTGCCACTCTGTCAGTAGCAAGTCTGGCAGCATACATGACGAACTCGAGACCGCCTTTGACAGCCTTGGCTATGGCTTCGGATCCTACACCCAGCTTGGCTCCGGCCGTGGTAGCCGCATCGATCGCCATATTGATCACGTCCTCGGATATATTGAACGCCTGGACAGCTGTCACTACATCCTCTGCCACGCCCTTGAGTGCGCGGTGCTTGGATACTATCTTCTCCACGATCGCAGCCTGCTCGGGGCTCAGCCTATCCTGTGCAGCCTTGCTGAGCTTAGCTTCATCCTCTGCACGCATCTTGGCGGCGTTCTTGGATCCCAGCTTAATGGCACCGATATTCTCGGCACACAGTGCGATATTTTTGGCATGATCGGCACATCTCTTTACATAACCGATACCGGAAATAACAGATGACATGGTCTCAGTGACTGTATTCTTGATGCTGTACAGATACTGCTCCTTTTCCAGCAGTTTCTGTGCATTCTCCTCGCCGATCGTTGCATTCAGGATTGAAGTGAATGTCTCCTTTGCATAGTTCTCGGCATTCTGCTTATACAGTGCGAGTTCATCAGGCTCGACAGTGTTACCGTCTGCATCCGTCTTGGGTGTCAGATCGATCGTGTTATGTATCAGTGCATCATTTAAGAACTTGTATGCGATCTTCTGCGTAGAGCTCGTGATCAGATCCTCTATTTCCTTTACATTGTCTCCGAGGCCCGGAATCTGTTTGGCAACATCAATTACATCTCCGGCGATATTCTTTACGTCTTCAGCGATCTTTGCGTTCTTTTTGGCACCATCACGCCAGTCACCGTATGAGTTATCGACAGGTGCGTTTTGGGTTTCCTGTACTACCAGATTATCGGCATTCTGTTCTGCGGAAACCCCTTTGACCTCTCTGAACCATTTGAGTTTGTCGGAATTGGCGACCACATTTGTCTTTAAGTAGTCGGCCACTTCCTTGAATGCGGCTTCCGCGCTCTTGGCCTGGGCTATGATGTTGTCCATGCCCTCCTTCAGATGATCCACGTAATCAAGCTGCGCCCGCCTCTGGGCCTCCTCTTCGCGCTCCTTGGCTTTTTCCTCGGCGGTCTTCTCTTTTTGCTTAACACCAAGCTCTGATATGTTATACTCAGTCGGATTCTCGCCAAGTTTCTCGTACTTACCCTTAAGATCACCCACGTTTCTCTTAAGCCAGGCACTTCCCTTGCATACCAGGCCGTCCTTATTGAACATGAATTTAGCTATATCATCAACGGTGTTGGCAGCATCACCGGCGATATTGATGATCTTATCCAGTGTAACATCTCCGGTGATCTTGTAACCGCCGATGATATCCTTGCCCGTTTTGGCAAATATACGTGTAATGGTCCTGGCCCAATGGTTACCCGTGCGGTGAATATTCTTCCTGAGGAACGAGTAATTCATGTTGATATGACCGTTCTTACTGAGTTCGCCGGCACCGCGATAAAGCTGTGCATTACCCTCGGCAAACTCGAGTTCCTCGGATGCACGGTTGACGAACTGAAGAGCACGCTTGAACAGCTTCCAGTCTACGGCAGTGGCTCTGCCTCTGAACAACTGACGCTCATTGGCAAATATCTTGGTCAGATCGTTGTTCTTGGAGAAGTTCGTGCGGTCGCTTACCTGAGTGGTGAACAGGGTTGCCATGGCATTATAATATGCCTGGTCATCCAGCTGTATACCGATATTACCCTCAAGACTTGAATCGATATACTCATCTATAAGAGCATCTCTGCCTGCCTTGTTGGCAAACTCTCTCTCAGCCCAGCCCATATAGCTGCTCTTGTAATTGATCCTGGATATATCGAGGAAATCACGTCTGGCCAGAACCTTGAAGAACAGATTTTTCTCCTGAGCGGTCAGTGCATGATATCCGGATATGGCACGTGTTATATCTTCACTGTCGTCCTTTTCGGCCTGCTCTTTGATCAGCTGCTCGAAGTTATCCTGCTTGAATTTATCCTTCTCTTTACTGTATTTATCACGGAGCTTGACATACTCATCGACAGCTGCCTTATTGCCCGAGAATGCGATATAGTCAACAGCATGACTCATTGCATGTGCCGCCAGCTTCTTCTCGGCGATCGAATCCATCAGGTCCAGAGCCTGCTCTACAAGAGTCCAGTCGACAAGTGTCCGGCGGTTGAATGACTCACTGTCAAAGCAGCCCCTGGTGAGTGTCTTACCCTTGAGTACCAGATCATCCCTGAGTTTGAAGCTCAGTGCAGTGGTAAGTGCCTGCTTGCAGCTTTCGGGATCATCGAAGCCTTCCAGAACTTCCGATCTGATCTTCGTATCCGAAGAAAGAGCCTCAACAAGCGCATCCCTCTTTTCCTGATCGATGACTTTCTTTACACCGGTACCGTCATCCACACTGCTCGTATCGAAGATGGTTCTCTCCTGCATAAGTCTGGTGAACACTTTAAGATCGGTATCCGACAGTTTGCTCAGGCGCTTCTTGATCTTTGCCATCCGCAGATTCTGAGCAAGTATGCGGTCCACGGCCCTGTACTGATTTATGTCGCCGACACCGGCTTTCAGCATTTTCTTGGCAATATCTTTGCGTGATACGATATCGCCGTCGGCAAACGAGAGCAGTTTCTTCCTGACATTGTCTATCGTCATGTCATTGGCGGGCAGAGAATCCACGATCTGCTGGTTGTTCTTGCCGTAATTCACGTAAGCCGCATTTATGGATGTATATCCGTTCGCCAGTCGGTCCATATCCCTCTCGCCGTAGCGGAGTCTCTTGGCAGATATAGCCTGGGCGAACTGCATTGCCTTATTATATGCCGTTACGGAGAAAGTGAAACCCTCGGGATCGAGGATGTTGTTCTTGCCGTAATTGATCAGCTTATACAGAGCTTCCCTGTAGTCGACATGTACATCAAGAATTCCGCCCGCCACGTAATTGTGGATCTGCATGGTGAGCTGGGAATTCTCTTTTGCTTTGGCAGACTTAGGTGCAAGCAGTGATGCGGTACCTGAGGTACCCATGCCTATCGCACCCTTATCCATCATCATCAGCGCGATAATGAACAGCTTCTTCTGGTCTTCATCAAGTTTCTCATACTTATTCAGTCTGCCGTTAAACAGCAGTTCCCCATGCTTTATGGTTTCGGCTATATCCTTTTCGGATATCTTCGTTCCCACACGGTTCTGTGAAGCCTTTTTATACTCCTCGCTGGATATGGAGTTCTTTGAGAATTCTATATGTTCACGGTTGGTCTTGTCAGAATAGAATTCGGTTACGGCTTCATTCCAGTCTTTGGCTACGAACTTGTCACCGGAGGCGATCTCACCGATGATCGTATTCATGTAGTACTCTCTGAGGGCATCCACCTGTCTGTCTATAAAGAGCTCGGACAGGCCGGCACCCTTATGGTGCCTCTCAACTCTCTTTCTAATGCATTCCGCTGCCTGTGCGGAATATTTGATATACTTCGTGGCTCTGTCAAGCAGCTCACCGAGATCCTCACTCTTGGAGCCTACACCGGTCATAAAGATCGTACGCAGATCGGATGCGATCTCCATGCGTTCTCTCTCCAGAGAAGGCTCATCAATTTCAATACTCTCAAATGCACGGAGCTTCTTATAATCCTCTCTGAACTTCTTATAATCCGAAGTGGTACGCAGTTCTGCCACATCAGGTCCTTTGGCATTTTCGAAGAGTTTCCTGCCCGTCTTTGAGCTGTAGTTTTTGACTATGAACATCTGAGCTTCTTCTTCACTCATCGCAGGATCGTCTTTTTTCTCCTGCCTCAGGAAGTCATACATCTTCGCCATAGAGAAGGCATGCTTATACAGAGTACCCGACCACCATCTGGTGCCGGTCAGACGCTCCTTTACATCCTGGGATGCGCCCTCTTCCACCAGCGCATCAATGAGTACCGGGGGAAGCTGTAAGTCTCCGCAGTACTCTTTGATCAGACCGCGCATTTTATCAGCGAGCGCGGTATCGAGAGATACGGACTTATCACCTCTGGCCTTGACTCTGATCAGAGACTTGCCGGTACGTACGCTGGTTATGGCAGCCTTATCGATCCCCAGATAATTGCTTCTGGAAACACGTCCCCTGTTCTTCTCTTTCTGGATCTTCTCTATCTTCTCGTGCTCTGCGACATCAGGCTGGATGTTATAGAACGAGTCACCGTCATCGAGGATCCTTTTTATCGTTTCATCATCCTTGAGTTCATCTTCCTTAACCTTGGAACGAATGATCTCAAGCTGCTCCTTTGCATACTGCTTGACCACCTTGGCATCAAACAGTTTGAGCATTCCCTCGGGATCCTTTGCCATTTCATAGATGGAAGCAACCACGGCGAGCTTTAAGTTGACTGCGAGTCCGCCCTTAATGCCTGCTTTGGACAGTTCCTTGTCCACGACCTTCTCTGCCGCTTTGATATTATCCGCAGCTGAGTTTAATCCGTCGGGTCTTACCTTCAGGACCTTGGCCGAGTAGCCTTTAAGCTGATCAGAGAAATACTCGGCGTTACCGGATATCGCTCCCTGATAGATCTCTCTCAGATAAGAATATGCATACGACTTACGGATTGCCTCGGGTACGGAATACTGCTCCTCATTCATGGCTTCCGCAAGTGCGCCGAATTTCTCCTCAAGTTCCTCATTAAGGAACTTATCAAACTTCGATTCATCATCGCTCATCAGGATGAGGCGTACCTCAGGTACTCCCACGAGAAGATCGGCTATGGACTTATACTTGGAGTTATACAGCTTACCAACCTGATCGAGGCGATCATTGAATCTCTCTCTGGCGATCCGTGCTTCCTCGGGCTCCCCGCCGTCCTTGAATCTCTCGGCATATGCCTCGATCGCAGACAGGGCCTCACTCCAGCCATTGACTCCGTATCGCTCCAGATTGATCCTCCTGAAGCGGAATTTGACATCATCATTCATATCATCATCGATGTCATGTAATCCCATCATCATGAGTTTGAAACGCTCTATGACCACCTTCATCTCAGGCACACTTAAGCCATGTGTTCTGAGGGCATTCTTAAGTTCTGCCGTGCGTTCTTCCAGACGCCTGGCTTCTCTCTCTTCAGCAACTTTCAGCTGCTTATCCCTGCCTTTATAGACGGCATCAAGTTTCCTGTAAGGCATGCTGGCATCCAGCGATCCGCCGAAGAGATGGAACATAAACCTGTTCTCCATCGTACCCTGCATGCTGTCTATGATCTTCTTCTCGGCCTTAACCTTACGAAGAATCGCAGGGGCCTTCTGAGCGTCCTTGAAATCACGCTTGCTCAAGAACTCACGACGGGACATCTTGTCTCCCGTCATCTGGGCAGACATGGTGTTGGTGACCATTTCGGTAAATATCTTGCTGTCGTATTCACCGCATTTGGATCTGAGTTTCTCGAGAACCTCCCACTGCTCCTGAGTCAGCATGGTGGACATGTCATCCGCCTTTTTCAGGAATGTTTTGGTGTTGGCTTCGGAGTTCTTGGCATACTTCTTGATGGCATCGGTTCCTGCCAGATATTTCTCCAGATAGTTCTTCGGATCACCACCAGAGACTGTCTTAACGAAATGATCCCTGCATGATAAGTCAAGTTTCAGACCTTTCATGGTATTGAGGATCGCATTCTCGATATGATATTCAAGAGGTGCAATATAACGTATCATGGAGAAGAAACGGTCACACTGGTCCGTGATCTGCGTTTCGGTACCGAATATTCTCAGAGCTCCCAGATTTCTGATAAGCTTGGCGGCGATCGCGTCTCTCGTAGCCACAGAGAACCTGGTCTCCAGCTGCTGCCTGAGCAGCTCGTCGGTCTCCATCTGCCTCTCCTTGAGGTTGGCTATACGTTCATCGAACTCGTCATCATCGGATTCGTCTATGAGCTGTTTCATGATCGGATACTCATACAGTTCCGATATATCCAGCGGGATATGCAGTTCTTTGGAGAACTTCTTCGCTCTCTTGGATGTCCGCTCTATATAATCCTTATTCGTATTCGCATAGTCATCCATCAGAGTCAGCGCTTTGTCCGCGATCTCCTGAGGCTTAAGCGTAAACATCGCATCTTCGCCCAGTCCCGCTATGACATACTGCATGAGAGAGTTACGGACCCAGGGGGTATCCGATGTCAGTTTGCTCTTCTTATCAACCAGCAGGCTTACGGTCATCCTGTTCGCCAGCATGCGGTTATTATGATCCTCTATGAAGGCGATGAAGTCATCTTTATTCTTGAGTTCATCCATTGTCGAGCCGTCGAGGAGCTGCCTGATAGTCTCTGAATAGCCGCCGACGATCCATTTCTTGGCCAGTTCGGTACGTTCCTTTTCACCCACCTTAGGACCGTACTCTCCCGTAGAAACGATATTTACCATTTCTTCGGTAGCCTGCTTGATGCGGAAATTCTCCTCACGCTGCTCGATCTCTTCGGGGGAGAGATTCTGCTGTCTGTACTCCAGCATACGTGCCTTCTCCGGAGTCAGAGAGGCCTTGTATTCTTCTATCTGGTTATTGAGCTTCCCGAGGATGGCTCCGATACGTCTGACGATCTGTATTCTGCGCTCACCCTTACCGGTCCAGTGGAATCCGTCACGGGTATAGAGATAATGACTGACATGCATTCGGGCATTATAGAATGTCTCGAAGAAATCGGCGGTAAGCTTCTTATTCTCTACCTCATACTGGCCGCCCGTTGTAGCCAGCGTGATAAGGTCATTCACGGAGTTATACATATTCATGAATGTATCGGATTTAGAACCTGTATCATTGGCAAGCTCATCACGAAGCTGCTTAATGTCGTATTTGTTATATTCAGCATAAGAAGCGGCATTCTTACCGGTTCCCTCGGAAGTAAATGTCGCTTTGTCCACCATCATCCATGCCGGATTCTGGATCTCTTCATAGGTGGGCTGCTCCACCTGAAGCTCTACCTGTTTTTTCTTCTTTAACTGTTCTTCTTGCTCTCTACCCATGATTTGTCTCCTTGTCGCAAAACACAGTACCTGTATTACTTCACATATGTTAACGGATCTTTTATCACAGAAGTATCACACAGTCATCTTCGATCCGGGACGATCCGCTTAAGTTTATCCGTCCATCAGTTCATTGAAACGCCTGCTTAAGTCCGCCTCACCGAGTGTGGCCCAGGCGTATTGATTCATATATTCGCCCCTGTAGGTACTGACCGCATCGGTATCTCCGGCCAGGAATCTGTACAGATCACAGTCTATCAGCTCCGGCCGGATACGCATGGTAGACTTCTTGAGTTCGAATATATCAGCTATGCCGTGATCTTTCAGCGTGGAACGCAGGCTTCTGATTATAACGTCAAGCTGCTTCTGCATCGAATAGTCATATTCACCGTCTTCCCACAGTACCGAAAATGCTTCAACGCGCTTAATGCTCGCACCGTTCCGGTCCACAAGATAAGCAAGGAGTTCTTTTGCCTTGGAGCGGCCGAAAGATACGGTCTCGCCGTCCACCATTATGTCGAAGTTGCCGAAGGTCCTGACAGTGATATGCGCAGACGGCAGAGAGTGCGCACCTGCAACGCTGTACTCGATCTCTTCGGTGAGCCTCTCTATGCTGACCGGTTTCATCAGATATCCCGATGCATGGAGTGCAAATGCTTCAACGGCATATTCAGCATACGCCGTCAGAAATATGACGGCGCAGTTAGGCTGAACATTCTTAAGTTTTGCGGCCAGAGCTATTCCGTTCATCTCCGGCATGTCTATATCGAGCAGCGCTATATCCACAGGATTGTTGCGTGCGTATTCCAGCGCGTCCAGCGGATTGGTGAATCCCTGAACTTCATTGATCACTTTTATCTGCTTAAGCTGCGACATCGTATGGTCCAGTATAAGTGCAGCATCATCGACACATATGGCTTTCATACATATCCTCTATGTCAGTGGATACTTATATCGGTCAGAGCGACCAGATCGCCCGTGATAGCCACCAGTATATCATTCCGTCCACCTGGACATTGGGTACATCACTCTCAAGACGGTCGATATAGCTGACTTTCTCCGCTATACGCTCGATACCGTCTCCTTCGGGTAAAATCCTTAGTTATTATACCGCATATATCCCTTCCGTGCTATATGAGCTCCGGATGATCTATCCGCTTGATCTCCTCGGCACGGGCGATTATCTTTTCCTTCCAGTCATCATCCTGGGCCTCCAGCTGATATGTGTGATAGCCATACTGTCTGCCCATGGAACAGATTATGGTCTCATCATCTATATGCAGCGATATCCTGTATCTGTTCGGAAGTTTCTGAGGAAGGATCGTTTTATTATTGCGCTGGACTTCCTTCAGATGCCTTTCTCCGTTAACAATGCCGTCAAACCTGACACCGTAGAATCTGAAGAGCCATTTGATGTAACTCTCGGATCGAAAGGAGGATGTATAAACCCACACCTCATACCCCAGTTTCTGAAGTTCCCCGATCAGTTCCGGTGTTCCGAGTCTGAGTCTCTCCCTGAAGATCTTATTCAGCGGGAAGATCAGTGCCGGCTCGGTCTTGTGAGTCTCGGGCAGCACAAAAAGGACCTCGTCGAGATCGAAGGAAACCCTCATCTTGCCCTGCTCTTTCTTCCTCACTGCTTGTGTATCCTCCCGATGATATTCATCAGTTCACGCGACCAGTCCTCATCGGTGCCGTCCAGATCGTACTGTTCGAATTCCCTTTCATCCGAGAAAGACCTGAGCAGTCCGGCCTTATCTATATGCAGCGTCTCCGCGTAATGAGCCTGGATCATGTCTTTGACTTTCTGCCTGTTCTCCTCGCTCTTATCGGAAGGCATGGATGTACCGGTGACTATACCGTTGACCGGGACATGATATCCTTTGAACAGCTTCCTGATATACTCCATTGAATAATACTCTGAACTGTATACCCAGATGTCATATCCTTTGGTGGCAAGAAAATGAAAAAGAGCCGGAACGCCCAGC
>JAEEGI010019512.1_pt1 | contig 13660 bp, 11 predicted proteins | sample 8958751 | NCBI WGS metagenome assembly JAEEGI01 (sample SAMN16246545, study PRJNA631951) | gut metagenome | biome: gut microbiome; feature: rumen; material: KS-attached | host: Bos | place: Iran: Karaj | collected 2018-10
TACGCCAAGCCGTTCTGCTCGTACAGAAACCCACTCTTGTCGCCAAGATTGGCGAGATCCCGGATCTCCTGGTACATGTCCTCGGCCAGTAGGACGTCTTTCTGGCCCGGGAACATGTAATGAAGAATGCCCGGCGAAAGCGAATTGACCAGATCCGGTAGGAAGAGAAATCTATATCCGATATCTTCGAAACGAGATACTAGTTCTTCCCAATGATCTTCGAAAGATACATGAGACGCACCTAAGCGACTATCCATGTATAGGATCGTCTTGTCCCGAAGGAACTGACATGGCAGTTTTATGCGTTTATCTTCATTAAAGATCATAGGAAGGAAGGCTTATGTGCAAATTTACGGAATAGGGTCGGTAATTCCTATCAGTTCGGGAACCTTGGTAAAAGTATTATTTGCTTTATGCCGATACTAATCCACAAGTGTTGTAATCCCTTCATAAGGATCAATGTCGTAGGCCTTGAAGGCCAGTTCCGCAAGTTGAGCAAAGGGAGTATGATAATTCATCTTCGTCGTCGGGATCCAGCCGTCAAGAAGTGTATCGTCCAACATATTGCTATCCAGGGAGAGGTTGCCGATGTCGGACCGCACCTTAATCCTTACGTCATTCCCGTCAAGCATCGCCTTGTCCGGAAAAATGTCGCTGTTCCTGACCGCCATGAAGTCCTTGTTCATGGCGAGGCGGACCATCCTTTCAAGCGCTTCAGATGGTATGTCAGCCGAATAAGACAGCCTGCGGCCCGTGCAACTCTCCACGCTTTCGATAGTTGCATTGTAGGTTTCAGTGGCGGGATGTATGTTGAGATAAAAGTCAAATCCGTCGCCCCCGGTATAGATAAAACCCGGCCAGCGAGAAATCTTGACGCGAATGAAACCGGCGTTGTCCGCCTTTGCCCTCCGTCCGTGGGAGGGGATGGTTGTGTCTTTCCTATACATGGTCTTGTCTCTTTTGTTATTTATCTGGTTCTTGATCTTTAGGGTGATTCTGGAGCCACAGTATCCGGTTAAGGAGATCACGATTGTTCTGCCTAAGCGCCGCAATGGACTTGTTCATATGCTCCATGTTCTTCTTCTGTGTGCTGTACATCTCTTCCCGTTTCACCTCCTTGCTGTACTCCTTCAAAAGCCCTTTCTTCAAATCCTTGTTCTCTGCCTCCAGTTCGGCAATCCTCGCATTCAGGATATCGATCTTGTCGCGGAGCTCATCAATGTCTGACTGGAGTTGGCCGTTATGGATCTCACTCTGCTGTAGGAGCATCTTATAAGGCAGTTTCATGAGCCCTTCTCGTCCCTCGTATTCATCAGCGTATTCACTGTGCCGGACGGTCTTTACGGCAAGCGTGTGGTCTCGGTCCATAAGCTAAGAGTCTATCATGTAAATACTCACGTTGATCTTCCACCATGAGCCAAGGTTTGTTACCTTAACGACCTTGCAGGTAAAGGCCTTGCCGGCATCCATGAGGCGGGCGATGACGAGGTTATCCTTCATCGGGACCCAGCCGATGCGGGTGGTCCCAATGTAGATACCGATCGCGAACTCATCTACCTCATTGTCAGGATCACGACGCATCTTGAGGGAAACGCCCGGGGTGACCTGGTCGATGACATCCTCAATATTCTCGCAGTAGGTGGTCCCTGCTACGAACACGTTCAACACGAAGATTTCACGTGCAAAGGGCTGAAGCCCTGCACCCGCTCCTCCTACCAATAAGGCGAGGAGCTCAGGGTTCAGCTTAACGATTCCGGATTCCATGATCTGTATGCCAATAAGATTTGTTCAACGGAGTGTTTCTTCTCGGTAAGGGCCTTTATGCTCTCCTTGATGAGGCCCTGCTGTTCGGAAACCCACTCTTTGTCGTAGATCTTGTCGCGCAGGTTGAAGGGGAACTGGGATTCCAGTTCGGCGATGCGCTCGCGGATACCTTCAACGGTCTTCTCCAACTTCTCGATCTGATCCTGAAGAGTGTCCTCGGGTATGCTTTCCATCGAGTCGTTATCCATCATCAGGAGAATCTGGCGCAGGGTCGCAAGATCCTGGGTCTTGTATGCGGCGACGACCTTGAGGAAGAGTTCCTTGTGGTGCTCCGGCTGTCCCGGATTGATGTCCGGGTGTAGCTTCTTCACCAGCAGCATATAGATTGCCCTCATCTCGCGTGTCTCCTCAGGAGTCATCAGCGGAGCGGCAAGGTAATCTTTCGCTGCCTTGATGTCGGACATCTTTTCGTTAAGGATCCTCTGGTAGTTCTCCTTCTCGATACTGATCTTCTCCTCGATAGTCTCGTAGTCCGGCGCCTGGTTGCGATTGATATAGGACTGGATGAGGGAGAGACGCAATGAAAGAACGCTCACCTCTATCTGCAGGGCGAATTCCTCATACTTGAGCTGGCCGATCTCGGTCAGGTACAGTGAATAGAGACGAGGGTACTCGTATGTGAGCATCTCGTCCCTCTTGTTGAAGAGGTTCGCAGATTCGCGCTTGAGCTCCTCCAGTCTGCGGAGAAGCCGCGCCGTATTCGGATGGACGGTGATCGCTTCGTTCATATCAATCAATGTCTTCAAGTGAAACGGCATTCTCGCCGTTAAAAATGTCCTTATTGGACTCCAGGTACGCGGTCCACATCTCCTCCAGCTTAAGAGCATACTCAAAGGGAACGACTCGCCCGGAATGTCCGCCTTTCCACTGGAATTCGGGCATGGCCTCATCCAATGCTTCAGTAGTAAGAATAGGGCAGGAGAGAGGATGAATCATATACTCGGGCTCCATGTCCATGTAGTAGGTGAGACGCCCCTTACCGGACCAGTCCTCGCCTGCATAAGGGTCTGAGACGAAATGCCCCTGCATCACGATGCCGTTGGCTCCTTCGCCGCCACACTTGATGAGGTAGAACATATCTCCGTCATGAGCATCCTTCCAGTCCCAGACGCTCCAGTTGAACCACTCTCCGTCGAAGTTGGCAAGATCAGCGTTGAAATCCTCCATGCGGTAAGAGGAAATTTCGGGGTTCCATTGCAATACAAACACTTTCATTGTTCTTCCCATTACTTGATTACAGGTGCAAAGTTAAAGTTCAATTCTGTCAGGTTTTGACAGACGGCAAAAAATTCACAGATCAGCAAAATCATCTATAAAGATATCGGCTGAGCCCTGGCATCGCGTGGGATTCTTACCGGACAGGAAATCGGATACGTAGATGATCATAGAATTTTCCTTCCAATGATATACTTCCTGCTCCTCCGTGTCATCCAGGTAACGGCCCGATATGATGTACTCTTCAAACTCGTCCCAGGCCATACCCAAGCGTGTTTCCTCAAGAAAACCGGTTGAAGAGTAACCCCCTCCGAAGCAGTAGATTGTAGAGCAGCCCAGTTTGCCGAACACATCTTTACAACGGAGGCGGAATGATCTCAACAAGACAGCAGTCTGCTCGTCCATCTCTGGCTCATCCTCCCAGAAACACCGATCATAATCTGATTCGCGATACGGCCATCCGATGAAAGAAATATCTACAATTTCCTTGTAGATGCTCATATAAAAAAACTGAAGCTCGGGCTCTTCTTCATCATCCCACGAAACGTCAAGCTGATACAAGACAGGAAAATCCCTGCCTGATCTCTCATGCAATTCATGATAGGGGCGGTCATCATGCTTGGTAATCCTGCCTTGTTCAACGAAATCATTTCCTTCCCAGTACCCCCAAAGGATATTGATGTCGAAGATGTCGCTAAGTTGACTTGCAACCTTTTCGACGGATTCAGTGTCCAAATGATGATGGCCAATTGTACAAAGTGAAACGCTCATAGCTTATTAGATGACTGGTTCTTTTCGGCAGCAAAGGTGCGATCTGTTTTTGTCATTTTATGACAGAAGCCATAAAAAGCGTTTGTATGTGCCCCGAAAAACTATTACCTTTGCTTTTAAGCACATACACCCTTCACATTTTTAATCAGCATCAACTATGGGTCTTTTGGATTTTTTAAAGAGAAAGCCTTCACAGGAGATAAAAGCACAGGCATCTGGTAATTCCACTGCCAAACAAGAACAACCAATAGCCTCTTCTCCTTCAACTCTGTCCATGTCCTTGAAAGAGCGATATGGGAAGGCCTCCTTGAATGCATATAAGTCCGGCGATTGGTCGGAAGCCGTTAAAGAGTTCCAGAGATTAGAAAATGAAGGGCTAGGTGAAGCTAGTGTTGCCTTGGGGCAGTATGCTCAAATGGAAGACAAAGACAAGGCTCTTGAGCACTTCCGAAAGGCCGCAGCCAAAGGTTTAGCAGAAGGTGCATGGGGATGCGCCGCTATTCTCGGTCATGCATATCAGGCTGATATCGATGGAGCCGACAAAGAATGGTATCAGTTCTGTCTACAGGCGGCTAAAGGAGGATGCTGTGATGCGATGAACGAACTGGGCAACATGTATAACAGACGGAACGATTATCTGGCTGCATTCTACTGGTACCAAATGGCTGCTTATTATGAGCATCCACAAGGTTACAGTGCGGTTGGCGGGACGCTCAGTAAGTATATGGCGGTTGGCAAACCTTCAATAGCTTCCTCTATCGATGGCGTTAGACCTAAGGACGTGAAGAATGCCATCAGCATTTTCCGCTGTTTGACAAGACAGGATGATCTTGATCAAGCCCGCATGGACGCCTTCATGCACGCTGCGATGGAGGATGATAACGAAATCATGGGGCTCTTCATTGGTCATTTCTTTGAAGATACCGTTAAGATGGACGGCAATGCGAGACTGGGATACCAGCTTGCAGCGCACAACAATAGCATCATGGGCATGAAATGCTTGGCTGACATGCAGGCATACGGCAAGGGTTGTGAGAGGAATATGCAAGCGGCGACTGAATGGTATCAAGCAGCGGCAGACGCGTGTGAGAAAACCGCATGTTTCGTGATAGGCGAATTCATGCGCAAGCAGAATCCGAATCTTGCCGCTTATTATTATGCTGTCGCTCTTCGTCGTGGGTATGAACCCGCTTATTCTCGGCTTCAACAGATGTAGTTGCCGCAGCATTGCTGTTACACGTCCATCAATGTTATCTCACGGCTCTCTGCAGAGATAATCCTTCAGTAAGTCTTGTAACCTAAACCGCTCGATAATTACTAAGCTCTGGATACAAAACCGGCGCATCTCACGACGCACCGGTTTCAAACCTTTGAGTTATGTTATGAAAACTATTTGAGATACAACGAAAGTAAGCTCCCTATGTTTCTTGATGCAAAGATAGGCGCCCAATTTGTCAACTTATGACAGTCATCCAAAAAGATGTATAAAAAAAAGCGCATCTCTCGACGCGCTTTTCTAACGGGGTTCATTGACATCATTTGCGGACAAAGAAAAACCACACTGATTATCTGATGCAAAGGTAAAGCCCGCATTTGTCAATTCTTAACAGTTGTTTGAAAACTCTACGAAAAGTGTATCTCCTGGATGACTCCCCGAAGGGCATAGAAGATAAATGCCTTGTCCACTGTGTATCCTGCAGCCTGCAATGCTGAGCGGTAGACGGACAGCTGGGATGCGTAATCGCCTTCCTCCCGCGTGTTCTTATAATCCACGAGAAGGCAGTGTCTGCCACTCATCTCCACGACCAGGTCAATCTCACCAACGGAGGTCTTGCCGTCGGCTAAGCGATGCACGAACGGGACTTCCCTTCGGATAGCCATGACCTTGCCGATCTTGACGTCGAACCAACGGAAGAGCCTGTACGCCGTGCCGACCAGCTGTTCAGGATGAGGTATGTTCTCCTGAAGGCCGAAACTGGTGACCAGCCTGCGTGCCGTTTCGATGTTTCTGTTCTCTTCGCAGTTCTGGCTATGGACAGCGAAATAGTTATGGATGCAGGTACCCATTTGGGCCGCATCAAAAGTGCCGACGACCTCGATACCATCAGACACGCCCAACATCTCTCCCTTCGTGGATTCTGTGACAACAGCCTGCTTGCTTGGAGTGATGAACTTGGTCTCGCGGGCAGGGGAGTCGATGACTGGCCTAAACCACACGCATTCGGTCTTCTCCGCATCATACAGGACTGGTTCATTGATGTTGCACCGCTCCACCTTCACCAGCGGAGCGTCTACGTCCCAAACATGTCCTACAGGGATTACATCCGAATAGTCAGTCACCGGGTCCAGTCCGGCAGCTTTGAGCCACTTGAACTGCTTGCGGGGGTAAATCATTGTAACAAGGTAATCCTTGGCACGGGTCATGCCCACGTACAGCAGACGTTTGCATTCTTCCCTTTCTTTCTCGATGTAATCTTCGATCTCTTTCGCCACTTTCGGATGATCTGTAATGAACGACGGGACGCCGTTGAATTCAGACGGCCGTAAATCGGGAATGTATCGGATGATGGTCTTGCCTCCGATCTTGAATGTTGGCATACCGAAGATGTAGCGAGGTGCCATCACATTTGCGAAGAGAGGATCCTTCCATGTGCTATAAAGGATCACCATCCTCCATTCAAGTCCCTTCGCACCATGATAGGTCATGACTTTCACACCGTCCGACGCATTGTCCGCTTTAGGAGGGATCTGGAGCCCTGTCACATAGTCGATGTAACCGCCGATGGAGGAACCTAGTCCTAACTGGATGCAGTGGTTGTCGTATTCCCTGGCCTGGGTCTGGAGGGTATCGAGATTGGACTGACGGTTCGAACTGTCGCCCCATTTGGCGCAGAGGCCGCGGAGGTCTAGTTCGTCGATGAGCGTATCCACGATATCCGGGACACTCTGATACTTCACCCGTTCAAGAATCTTATTGAACCGGAGGGCGTCGAAGGAGGCTAGGATCTCGTCCTTATGCGCGATGATCTCGGGCAGATTCTTGTCCAATATCAGCTTGGCCAGTTCCGCCTTAGTATGCTCGTCACGTAGGACGATGTACCTCAGTAGGGAGAAAAGTAGTTGTGTCTCAGCCTTGTCCGGGAGGTACACCTCGGGAGAGGAAACAGGAAGACCTTGACGCCGTAATTCCGCAGCCACCTTGATGACATCTTCGTTCTTGCTGATAAGAACGGCAATGTCGCGCGGCTTAAGATCGGTTGTACGAAGCGTCTCGATAATCTTCTGCCCGAGTGAAAGACCGTCATCGATATCTACTCCCTGCCACAAAGTCACTGGCATATCCGCGTTGAACGGATTACCTTCGGGAGCATGCTGCAATGCTGGCTGCGGATATTTCATTGCGTCCGGGAAGAGCTTACGGGCAATGCAGCTGTCGAAGTGAACCAGATTCTTGCCGGAGCGCCAAGAATACGGCAAGTCCTCGTGAGAGAATCCATCCCCACCTGCATATATCTTCGACGTGACCTCCATCACCACTTCGGGGGCGCTGCCCCGGAAGCCATAGATGCTCTGTTTAGGGTCTCCCACCCAGTAGGACTGCTGAACCAACTCCGAGAGACGGTCGAAGATGTCAATCTGGGTCGGATTTGAGTCCTGGAATTCATCCACGAAAACATACTTCATGCTGCTGCGGATATCCTCCTTGACGACATCCATGTCGAGCAGCTGGAGAAAGTACTTCTCCATGTCGTTGAACTCGATGAGTCCACGGGATGACTTGAACTCCGTGAACGCCTTGTCAACCTTCATGGCAAGCTTGAACAGGGTATCACAGCAATTCATGACCGGTTCCTTGAGGGAACTGGAGGAAAGAGACTTGTTTACGGCATCGGCCACCTCCTCAAATCCAGGGATGCGGTTCCGGACCGCCTTTCCACCGGCATTGTTCCGTAGCAATGAATCAATCTTCACCAAGGAAGGATAAGAGAGAAGCGAACGCATACATTTCTCCAACTCTTCCTGATGCTCGAAACACTTCTTGACGTCCGGTTTGGACTTGCAATAGTCGAGATAGTCGTTGAGCACCCGTCTTAGCAACTGCTCCGACAATTCGACGGGCTCCTGGGTGAAGAACTGATCGATATACGCCAATGAATGCTTCCGGCTTTCTTCCAGGGAATCGACCCGGAACGTCTGACTCCGGTTAAGGAGCTGTGAAAGGACATCTATCCACTTGTTGTCGTCGCGATAGCCGCGTTTCATAAATATATCGTCGAACGCTTTGAGAACGAGTCGCTCGTCATCACCGATGGCCGTTCCAACCGTTGATGATATAAAAATCCTCTTGTCTTCTTCAGACAGCACGTTCATCCGGCTTCCCAGACCAAGCAGATACCAGTACTTCTGGACATACTTGAGAGCGACGGAGTGGACGGTTCCGATAGTAGCGGATTCCAATTCGGCGACAGCGTCATAGCGGCCTGCCTTAACGAGAGCATCATACGCCTTCTGCCTGAATTCGGAGGCTGCCAGTTCCGTGAAAGTAGTCAGGATTACCTCGGAAGGACGACACTTTCCCTGGAGTATCAGATTGACAAGAGTCTTGGTAAGAGTGAAAGTCTTGCCAGATCCCGCACCGGCATTGATATAGTGGATATTTCTCATAACGCTCTCTCCTTAAAAATGAAGTTCTTGTTGCCATAGGCGGAAGCCTTGATCATCTCATCCTGCCAATCGGGTTCCAAAGGGTATAGGTCAATATCCATCTGATTCATAGCCCCGACATAATCCATCCCTTCTGTACTGAACCGCTGACCTTCACCTCCTTCGAGGATGCCTTCCTCCAACTGCATCTTGCGGTATGCATAGGAACGAACTGCCTCAGCGTAGACATCCGCATAAGCTTCCGATGGGATGTCATAGTAGTTGACATGATCCATGAAGCAGAAGAAACTCTCCCGCGTCTCAATGACGCACTGGGGAATCACATAGTAACCGCATCCCAGTACCTTGTGATCGGGATAAGCCACGGCCAGCGCCTCGGTATAGAGAACCAATTGCAGGTCCTCCTGCTGCCTGATCTTGTTGCGATACCGTGAGGACTCGCTCCATTTAAGATCGAGAATTACAAAGTCATCATTTCCGTCCTGGAGGAGAAGGTCGATGCGAGCGTTGAATTTGCCGATGGAGCGGACCGTGCCGTCTTCCTCGACGATGTCCGGAAGAACAACCTCGATGTAATGCTCACAGTCGAAGACCCTCAGCCCGTTTTCCTGTATAATGGAGAGCAGCGTACGGACGCTCTGTTTCAACTTGAGCTTGAAGCTGTCGTACTCCACCTTACTGTTGTAAAGGAGTATTCCCCCCGTACGAGCTGCCTGGTCAATGATTGCCGTGAGTCCCTCGTCCGAATAGTCGGTGACACCGTTGTCCCGAAGAGCCAGCGCAACCTTCTCGATGACGGCATGCGCAATATTACCTTTGACTGTACGGATATCGGCAAGCTGGAGGATATCCTGCTCCCGAAGCTTGAGGACATAATCGAGCACGTAGTCGATTGGACGCTGTATCAGCGTATCGATACTGGAATAGCTCTCACCATGTGGTCTTTCAGGGATCTCGATCCCATCCTCCAGATGGAACTCGAGCGGTGGGGCTTGGAGCTTGGAAACTGGCAGCATCTCGCCTTTCGGCATATCAGGACTCTCAACCAATGTGTAAGGGAGTCCCTTGGCTTTGATCTCCGTATAGATCGGATGCTCATCCGCCCGTTCTCCCTGCGCCTTACAACATACGGCAAGGAGGATCTCGTCCGTAACAGCTTCCAGCGCACGCTTGGCGGCAAGGCTTGATGTCCTCACGAAGGTCTCGTCATCCACGATGGACAGACCTTGTTTCTTCAGGTAATCCACTTCTGCACGACTGAGGAAGAAAAGGGGATACCTGCCCACGGAACCGGCGTTGCAGTCAAGCCATATCAACTTCTCCGGCCCTTCCACGATGGCCCGGACATCACTGACCATGTCGAAGGAACCGACCTGGGCCTTTTCGTCCGGGAAACTGCACGCAGTATAGATGCCGTCCACATATCGTTCAAGCTGATCGAAGGTGATATCCCCTGGCACCAAGTCAAGTACGGCATCCAGTGCCTCACACATCTCACAAAGGCTCCGTAGCTGCGCGGCGAGGTCGGGATTCTTCCCTTCTTCCTGAAGAGCAATGGCATACCGGGCAGACCACTCCTTCAGTTCATCGCTGTAGGCTTTGACCGTATCCATGGAAGTCTTCGCTCCATTGTTTGGAGCATTTACTATGACGGGGGACTGGATCTCGTATTCCTTCAGTATCTCCGTCCATCCCTCTCCGAAGCCTCCGTTATTGACCAAGTACTCTTGTAACTCCCGTCGTCCTTCATAAGGAAGGGGATTGACCGGAATACTGAGATATGCGACAAGGGTTTTGATGTCGACACAATCGCTGAACAGGGCGAAGCCGAGTTTGAAAAGCTGGATGGTGAGCGGGTTGCTATCGTGGTACTCAGATTTCACCAACGGCTTGCCCATCGCACGAAGGACATCATTAAGCCCCTTGTTGTTTCGGTTGACCACTACCGTCCCGTCTTTAATTGTCTGGCCGCTGATCCAGCGATAGGCATCCGACTGGTTGCGGAACTGAAGCACCTTTACGCTGGCCTTCATGGCCAGTTCCTCGCCTTCCTGCAAAGGGGCAAACTTAAGTTCTGCTCCAGAAGAAATCAGGACATCGGAGATGACCTTCTCAACCGAGGATTCCGGGACTCGGACTTCGATGGCGCTCCCTGTTAAATAGCCCTTCGCCTGCATGAGAGCCCACCACCGATCGGGCTCGCCGGGGGCGTTGAAACAGCGCTCAATCAGGGCGAGGTCATGGAATTTGTAAGCCACCGGGCTGTCTGCAGGCAAATCCGGCGTCCATCCGGTCATCACGAGAGCGTCCCTCCATCTAAGAAGCTCGCCTGAGACTCCAAGTTCGTCTTTGGAGAAAGACTCCTCGAAAAACGCCTTGTGCCCTGCAGCCAGGACGGACTTTATGGCCTTGTAATAGGCGACGACCCGGGTGAACCACGGAGTCTCCTTCCCCGTCATTCCAGATCGCAGTTCAAGCTCCTCCAAGAGGCCATGTGTTCCGACGACGTGCTCGTCGAGTAATACCTGACCGGGGACAAGACGCCTGTATGTCCCCTGGTCAAAGAATGGGCTATATATAATTCTCATTAATCTGTATAGGGTTACTTTCTGATCTTGCTTTTGATGACGGTCGCCCCAATCAAGCACATAAGGTCATTGTGTGTTTCCGGATCACCGGCAATCTGAGCCCAGTGTGCTTCGAAAGCAGGGGAGTTATAATTGAAAGTTCCGTTCTTCTGCTGGTAGATGATGAGGCGCTCCTCATCGCAGATGCCGAAGATTGGGGCCTGAAGCATCCTGGCATAGGAAAGAGCCTGGCGAAAAGCATCATTGCGGTCCTTTTCGGACTTCATTAGCCACTTGGCCTCGATAAGGAGGGGAGCATTCTCGAACTGCCTTTCACCATGCGGAAAGAAAACAAAATCGGGAATTTCCCTTTCCTCCTTGCGGCCTGACTTCAGACGAAGCTGGCGGTTCCAATCACTGTCGACGTAGCCGAGATCATGGAGGAATGGAATCAGAATCTCATCCTCGACCTGTTTCTCGCTGGCCTTATGTTCATGCTTCCAGTCTTTTGTCTCATAAAGGACAGGGAGCTTGGAAATATCGTCTCCCTTGGCCGCGATCATGCGGAGAAGGGCATCGTATGCCCAAGAGGGGAGTCGTTTGCCATTGACCCCTTGAAGATTGTTGTTGAGCATCGGGAGCTTCCCGAATTCTGGGTCCTCCTTCAGTTCTTTTAGGCTGATACGGGAGACCTTAACGCCTTCGGACACGCGTGTGCGGTTCTGATAGTAATCAAAGGGATTGAAGGTACCTTCGGAATCAGCGCGCCATATAGAATGGATGCAGCTATTAGGAGAAATAGCATAGAGGACGACGATGTCACCTCGACGGGTATTTTCGTTGCACGTCCAAAGCGAGTCGTTGTCCATGCTCTCCTCAAGGGAGTCGATGTCCTCCTTGTCAGCTCCGGTCAGCCAGACGTTGATCGGCTTCGGCAATGGCTTCTTCTCGGCGTCATCTTTCAGAGTGGCTGCAAGGCCATACAGGCAAGCGCAGAACTCGGAATCGGTCATCTCATACTGCTTCTGGAACTCATTGAAGACGGCACAAAGGTCATAGTACCACATGATGGCGGCTTTGTAGTCATGAGCTTTGGGATAGGGAGGGAGGTCAATCCCCAGCTTCTCGCAATTCTCCTGGACAATGTTAAAGCGGGTGCCAAGGAGTACGGGCTTGAAATAAGGGTGGTGGAAATACAGGAAAGTGGAGAGGGCATCTACGGAAGAAGCCTTTCTCCTATAATTATCTGCCTTTACGATGACATCTCGGTCACCATCAAGCAGCATAATATTCCCTTCTTCATCGTTCGTATAACGCCTAATCTCGAGACGGTCCACGAAAGCCTCGAAATCCTCTCTCGTACTCTCCTCTACGAACTCAAAGCCCTGGCACCAAAAGTTTGCTTCAATAGCATCATAAGCCTGAAGAAGACTATGCAGATCTTTGTCGTCACCCAGTTCGACGGATAACTGAAAGACCGACTCGGTGGCCTTCATATAGTCCTCTGCCTCAGGGTTGAATATGCCCACAAGACGCTTGTACTCGTCAGTCTGCTTGTAGAGGTTCCAGATCTTCTGATTCATATCTTTCTGTTTTGTGGTTAGGTTATCAAATATAATCTATTTCGACTCAAATCCTATTTGTACGCTAACACGCCCGCAGTTATTCTTCAAGAGCTGGCGGCCGAGTTTCAACTCCACCTGCTTCAAGTCGTCAACGATTCCAATGACGGACTTGCAGGATGGGCAGAACGCGTGAAAATTGTCCTCGATGTTCTCGCAGACCTTCCCATCATGGAATAGGAACTCATAATCGCAGGCACGGTCAACGTCCTCACCGAAGACTTTATAAAAGTCATAGCCGCAAATCTCGCAGGTGCCGCCTTTGACGCGGATCATATGATCCTGGATGATGTCATTGGCAGGCTGGTACTTGGCCAGCAGTTCGTCATCACATGCGGCAATGGCCTTCGATTCGAACGCCTCCGCGTGTTCCATCACGTACTTGGCCCGCATCAGCTCAAGCCTCTCGGCATACTCCGGATTCGAAAGACGGCAGCGATGACCTCCGTTCCAGTCGAAGTCCGGCATCTCCTTCCGAAGCATCTCCGTCGTAATGAGAGGCATTTCTTCCGGATCTACGGCAAACTCCACAAGGAACGGGACATACTTCGTCGTCTTCTCCGGATCCCTCCAGTGGACATCCTCAAAAGGGGATTCATAGATGCTCCCGGCCATGAGGATACCGGTGCGGCCCTCTCCGCAACGGAGCCAGAATACCCGGTCTCCGGGCTGGGCATCCTCATACTCATGAAGATTCCAGGTAATGACGTTGCCGACATTACGGAGATACTGACGGCAATAGCTCTTGTAAGGATAGTCCGAGATCTCGGGGTTCCAAAGGAGGATGTAAGTCTTCATCTTCAGTTACGTTATCAAATTAACGCTGCAAAGGTATCCCCCTGTTTTGTCAGGTTTTGACAGGCAACAAAAATCTTCGAACTTTTTTTAGATCTTTTTTAAATGATCGGCTACGAAATCCCTTATATACTCCCGAAGCTCTTCCCCTTCCAGAATAATGATATCCGAAGCTAGTCCAATAACAAATCGGCCGACACC
>JAEEGI010019515.1_pt1 | contig 13659 bp, 15 predicted proteins | sample 8958751 | NCBI WGS metagenome assembly JAEEGI01 (sample SAMN16246545, study PRJNA631951) | gut metagenome | biome: gut microbiome; feature: rumen; material: KS-attached | host: Bos | place: Iran: Karaj | collected 2018-10
TCATACCTGAAACGTAAGAAGGATAGCCGCCATTTTTGCGATAGGTATTCAAGATGAACTTCTTCACCTGCGCGCCTGTCATTTGATACACCACCACCTCGTTGTTGAACGGGTCGATGCTGTAGACGTCCTTCACCGTGATGGGCCCTTTTTTCAAATAATTGACGCGCACACCACCTGTATTTTGGAAGGCGAAATCGGCACCACTTATCTCGCATATCGCATCCGTAATCAGGCAGCCCAATTCTTCTGGATTTTCAAACTTCGTTTTTGCTATGGCGATAGGCTCGTTCAAGGCTGGCGCATCGTTGAACTCGTTCACCAACTTCTTGATTTCGGGCTTTTCCTTACGCACTTTGTTGACATCCAGTACGACTGCTTCCTTACCAACGACTTTATGGTTCTTCACTCTCAGTTTCACCAAGGTGGCATATTTCAGATGTGAACCCGACTGGGTAATCAGCACGCCATTGGTCTCAGATGGGTTTTCTATCAAGGTATGGGAATGCCCACCGATGATGGCATCCAACCAAGGATTGGCTTGAGCCAGCTCCAAATCGTCTTCAAAGCCACAATGCGAGAGCAAAATCACCACATCATTCTGGTTTTTAAGGTATTTGTAATCAGGCAACACCAATTCGGGACGTTTGAAGCTTACTTCTTTCAGTTTGTCGGGATGCGCCCCAGGGATGCCGTCATGTCGGACTTCAATCATTCCCACTACGGCCAACTTTAAACCTTGATGTTCCATAGTCACAAAAGGCTTGATATCGAGATTGACCGTCTCGGGAACAGCGACATTAGCACAAAGAAAAGGGAAATTGGCTCGTTCGATGTCGTTTCGAAAGTTGTCGACATCACCATCCCATTCGTGGTTGCCCACCGTGCAGAGGTCGAAACCCATTTGGTTCATCAGCTCGATCATGGGGTAATTGACGGGGTCGTACTGGTCGTTGACTGGGTTGCCCGTGCGATTGTCGCCTGCCGAGAAGAGCAGCATGTCGGGATAAATCGCCCGAAGACTGTCGACCATCGTGGCAAACTTGGGGAACATGTCAATGTTGGCATGCATATCGTTGACCGAAAGGATGACCAACTCGGTCTCGTCGGCATTGACCGCGGTTCGCTCTTGCTTGCTTTCACTCTGGGGCTGATTGCGAAGGACCAAATACAAGACTACCGCCACTAGGGCAAGCACCAATAACAACTTCTTTTTATTCATAGGTAAGAGGTTTGAATTTGCGGCAAATTTAGGAAAAAGTTCTATCTTTGCACCATCATGGCGAAGAAAAGCAAAAACGAATACCCAAGCGGGAGCCGGACGAGTTGGAAGGTGGTCATCACCTATCTGTTCGTCATGGCCTTGTGTGCGGCTTTGTTTTACTATATGTCCAACCTGCGACAAAGTATCGAAAACCAACGCTCCAACATCGACACCCAGCACAATGCGCTCAATTGGGTCAACGAGTTCACTAAAAACGTGCATGCCGCCCAAAACGCCGCCAACCTTTACGCCTTCACCGAACAAGCCCAATACAAGCGTGAATTCAACGCCTATTGTAATGCCATCAATGCCCAAACCGACTCATTATTATTGTTTGAAATCAGCGAAGACAACAAATTGATGGTAAATAAGATAGATAACCTTATTAAAAGTAAAGGTCGAATCAGCAACGAACTGTCGAAGCAATTCCACGACTTCAATCCCTTGGCGGAATTCGACCGCACTATCGATGACTACAGGCCTCCCAAACCCGAGGAAGAGATTGTGGTAACCACCATTTCGAAAGACACCCTCATCCATGTACCGAAAAAGGCAGAGAAGAAAGGGTTTTGGCAACGTGTCGGCAAGGTGTTCAGCCCAGGCGAGGAACCTAGCGACAGCATTGTCCGTGTCTCGATCGAACAAACCGACACACTGCATATCCAACGGCAACAAACCGATACAGTCAATATCCTTGCCGACCTACGCATACTGTCCGACAGGGCCAAAAAAGAGTATTGGAAAAAAATCAAGGATTATGAGAAAAAGACGCAGGAACTGGTGAAGGCCGACAACCAGCTCTCCGAACAGATTTCCTCCTTATTGATACGACTCAACCAAGAAATCCTTGATTCCACCGTCACTGAAATCGGGAAAAGCGAAGAGATCATCCACGAAAACACACGCACATCCTTGCTCATCGGAGCGGTTACACTCCTTCTCATTATCATCTTCATCATTTTGATTATCAGCGATGTGAACAAAGGTTACCGCGCCCGTCGTGCCGCAGAAGAAGCCAAGAAAAAGACCGAGGAAATCATGGAAAGCCGCCACAAGCTATTGCTCTCGGTCTCGCACGACATCAAGGCACCACTCAGTTCCATCATGGGTCACGTGGAACTCATGGACAAGAGCGGCAACGAGAAGGAAATCAACTCGATACAGCAGTCTGCCGACCATATCCTCAACCTGTTGAACAACCTACTGGAGTTCTCAAGCCTTGAGCAAGGCAAGCTGCAAGTCAGCCACGACACCTTCAACCTTCGCCAACTTTGCGACGAGACTGCCGAGATGTTTGAACCCATTGCACGCCACAAAAACCTGCAATTCAACTATGAGCCTACTTTGGAAGACGAGTGCATGGTCCTTACCGATAGGCTGAAAATCAAGCAGATACTTAGCAACTTGATTTCCAATGGAGTCAAATACACTCTGGAAGGCAACGTCACCTTCAAGGCGCGGATGGGACGCAATCTGGTCGTTTTCGACATCATCGACACGGGCGTGGGCATCCCGCAAGACAAGCTGGAGGAGGTGTTCAAGCCGTTTGTGCGCATCGAGACCTACAACCAGTTTGCCGAAGGCAGTGGCTATGGCATGTCGGTGGTCAAAGGTCTCGTTGACCTGCTCGGTGGCGAGATCCACATCGAATCCGAAGTGGGCAAAGGCTCGCATTTCGAGGTCAGAATACCCATTGAAGAGGTGGAACAAGAAGATGAAGCAAAGGATGAGATAACAGATAACAATAAAAAGAGTCTCAATATCTTAATTATTGACGATGACAACACTTTGCTTTCCGTTGTTGACACCATGTTGCACCGCTTAGGCCACCAAGCCATCCCCTGCCGTTCGATGAGCGACCTCGACAATGCACTGCTGCAAATCCAAGACTACGACTACATCCTCACCGACCGCGAGATGGGTGCCGTGACCGGCAACGACATTCTCTTCCTTGTGAAAGAGGTTGACCCCGACAAACCCGTCATCCTGATGACCGCAAGGATGGAATACACGACCGACATGGCCAAGGAAGAGGGCTTCTATGGATTCTTGCCGAAACCGTTTAATTTAAAACAATTAGAAAGCTTCTTTGGAAGTGTTGCTTTAAGTGAAGACGAAGCCGAAACCGCTTATCCGGACTTCCCTGCTTTCAGCGAAATGATGGGCAACGACAAGGAGGCCATGACGGACATCCTCCGCGTCTTTGTGCAATCGACCGCCGATGACTTGGTTTCGATGAATACTTTAATTGAACAATCGGATTTCGTTGAAATGCAGAGTCTTTGCCATAAGATGTTACCCATGTTCACCCAACTGGAGCGCGACACCACCTTCTTGGCGAAGATGAACGCCATGCGCGGCAAGGGCGAGACGGAAGCCGACTATCCGAATTGGAAAGAAGACGCGACCCAATTCATGTCGCAGACCGACGAACTGATGGATTTGCTGGCGGAGAAGTATGGGATTGGATGAGGATGCACCGCTCTGCCGTTTATGTGGCCAGCAAGAGTAAACCATAAAACGACCAGCACAAGGCATTATGCGTGATTGTTAATGCATTTCAACACTATTCCCGACCATTGTTGATACAATTCGACTGCTTCCTCAATGTGTCTGTTACGGGTCTCTTCTTCAAACTTGTCGTAATAATCTGCTTTGATGATAAGATGGTTGCCGAATCCCAAATAGACAGCCTTCCAGCCTTCAGGTACTTGTTGACCGACGATACCGATTTTGCAGACTTTCAGGACTGGCACAATTTCCGTAAGCTGGTCATAGCTTACACCATTGTAGCAATAATTTGTGTGGTAAAACCACCCCTGCGCATCGATGACTTCAACCCCGCCTGGATCCCCCATAGCACCAGGTTGCGCAAATAAAAAGGCGACAATGTCGAGCGAACAATAACCCTTGTAATTGGATTCGGTGATTTCTATGCAATCAGTCATGGCTTTTTCTTAAAGTGTTGATAATTAAATTTCGGATCGTTTGTCTTGCGACTTTGCAAAGTTAATGACAAAACCATGTTTTTCGCAAGGGGTGATGATAACTTTTTTCCAACTCGTCAATTTTTGTCTATTTGGGTGCATCCGCCGCCCTCCCCAACAGATCCATTCGACATAACAACACCTCGACCGAACACAAAAACAAAGTAGAATTTGCAAAGACATGAGTTTTTTGTATTTTTGTGGCAATTATTGAGGCATAAGTAAGTGTTCAAAACTAATCTTATTGCTTCTTAGCTGTAAGCTATCAGCCGTCAGCTATCAGCTTGGTAGCACTATGGCTGACTGCTGATGGCTAACTGCTGACGGCCAAATTCTCCTACCTTATATGTAAACTAAACATACTCATCTACTTAACATGAAAAAAATTGTAACGATTATTGCGTTTGCAGCCACGATAGCGCTGTTGACCTCCTGCAAGAAAAAGGAAGTCCATGTGGTTATGGAAACCACAAAAGGCAACATAGAGCTGAAACTATACGATGCCACGCCGTTGCATCGTGACAACTTCAAGATGCTGGTGGAGGAAGGAGCCTATGATTCACTGCTCTTCCATCGTGTGATTCGCGACTTTATGATTCAGGGCGGCGATCCGGATTCGAAACATGCTGAACCCGGCATTCTGCTCGGTGATGGTGATAGACCATACACGATACCAGCAGAATTCAGGCTTGACGAAGGGATATTCCATCGTCGTGGCGTGTTGGCAGCCGCTCGCGAAGGTGACGATGTGAATCCAGAGCAACGTAGTTCCGCCATGCAATTCTATATTGTATGGGGGAAAACCTTTGATGATGAGAGCTTGGACCGCGTTCAGCAACGAATTGACGACTATACAAACGGTCGGGTAAAACTCACTCCTGAGATGCGTGAAGTGTATAAGACCATCGGAGGAACACCACACTTAGACGGTCAATATACGGTCTTTGGCGAAGTCGTTTCAGGTCTCGATGTGGTAGATGCCATTCAGCAAGTGACTACCGACACCAACGACCGACCTGTTGAGGATGTCCGAATTATCCGTGCTTATCTTAGATGATTGCGGCTGTTGGGGTGTTCTTGATGAATTTGGAATGAAAAACGAACAACAATACAATAGGTTACCAATTGCCATCAACGATATTGGCAATGATTTTATCTACTACCTGATCAAAGTATGGCTGGCGCAAAAAGCAATTGTGTCTTGAAATCACATCATCCACATTGAAAGGGTTAATAATATGCGTTACAAAATATGACGCCTTAGGCAAGGGCGATGATAGCCATTCCGATTGAATCGGAATAGTCAGTTCCGGGATGATATTTTTTGACGATACAAGCACAGCATAGAAAAGTCCTGGCTCCATTTGTTGCAAATCGTCACACGAAACAACCAAGGCAGGATGAGGCAACACTTTCCCATCAGGAAGCACAAAAGGAACTTCCACTATTTCACGTTGATAAACATTGCTTACAGCCATTTCTCTAATCCTTTAGGAAGTTGGCCACTGCGAGAATTGAGATAAGTGCCATAGTCTTCGGCTGCCAAACTTGGGAAACTACTTTCTTCGAGCGGTGGATAGCCTTTCAATCTTTCAGCCAATTCTTCATCAGAAAGCCTGCTGTGACGGGAATGAGATTGGTTCTTGCCGTTTACCTGAGCCAAAAGCCAACTCTCGACCTGTTGTTGCAGCCAAGTCTGGAACGGCTCTTTGATCTGGAAGGTGTTTTCAGCCTGCATGACCAAACCATCGTCCAACGCTATATGATAAGTACACATCTTAATCCAATTTATGCCTGCAAAAATACAAAAAAAACGGGAACAAAGCCACATTTTCCCGAAAATACCGCATCAGCCAAATTTGCCTTTGAAGGATTACAAATCCAAATACCCAGTTACGGTCGGATTGCAAATCCAGCCGAACAAGGTGTTCTGTCTAATAATAAAGGATAAAAAACTGTTGTATTCAACAAGCAACTCAGTCAAGCAAACCTTCAATTATCGCCACCAATTCTTTTGCTTTGGGAATCATTGGTAAAACTTCCTCTTCGGTCGTTTCAAAAAGGCAGGTGTAATCACTTTTTTCACGCATGTTTTCCAATCGGGCAAAAAGCCTTCCGTATTCAGCATCAATTTTGTCTTCTTTGACAAAGTGTTTACTGAAAAGCACCGAAACACCTTGATGAGATTCTGCATGAAGTCAGTTCTTTATTAGCAATGCAGTTACCGCATGAAAAACCGCGTAATACACTCGGTTGGCTAAAGTATCCCACAATTTGGCATTTTCAAGGATTGGGAATTGGTCTATCAGTCGGTGGGCTTTTTCGATTTCGAACTCCACCATGATTTTTCTTTCTTCATCGCCAAGGCTCATATCAGTACTATTTTATCGTGTTCAACATTGTGGTAAAACGGGGAAAACGACATTTTATCCCACTTACTCATTGTATAAAGATGGGCTGAAATCGGAGCTCCAGCATCATATCCCAAGGAAATAAAAGGATAGGAATAGTTGTCGAAATCGGAATATTCCTCCTTTTCTTTATTCAAAAGAATTAGCAAATCCCAGTCGGAATCAGGCCTAAAATCACCCCGTGCTCTCGAGCCATAGAGATACAAATGTCCATCAGCAGGGATGATTTCCCTGCCAAGTTGTACGATTTGGCTCAGTAGGTCTTTATTAGACATAGTATCCGCTTTTGATACTGCAAAAATACACAATTTCTGAAACACAGCCACTTTTTCCCGAAAATACCGCATCAGCCAAATTTGCCTTTGAAGGATTACAAATCAATATGCTCGGCTACGGTGTGAATCCGCTGCCCTCCCTAGCAAATCCATACGACATAAGAACACCACGGCCGAGCACAAAAACAAAGTAGAATTCGCAAAGACATGAGTTTTTTGTATTTTTGTGGCAATTATTGAGGCATAAGTAAGTGTTCAAAAATAAACTACAATATCTTTTGACTTCGGGACACGGGACTTCGGGACTTCGAGACGAACCCATGTCCCGTAGTCTCGCGTCTCGCAGTCCCGTAGTCTTATTTCCAATATGTAAACTAAACATGCTCATCTACTTAATATGAAAAGGATTATAACGATTATTGCGTTTGCAGCCACGATAGTGCTGTTGACCTCCTGCAAGAAAAAGGAAGTCCATGTGGTTATGGAAACCACAAAAGGCAACATAGAGCTGAAACTATACGATGCCACGCCGTTGCATCGCGACAACTTCAAGATGCTGGTGGAAGAAGGAGCCTATGATTCACTGCTCTTCCATCGTGTGATACGTGACTTCATGATTCAGGGCGGCGACCCGGATTCGAAACATGCTGAACCCGGCATTCTGCTCGGTGATGGTGACAGGCCATACACCATACCAGCCGAATTCAAGCTCGATGAAGGGATATTCCATCGTCGTGGCGTGTTGGCAGCAGCTCGCGAAGGTGACGATGTGAATCCAGAGCAACGTAGTTCAGCCATGCAGTTCTATATTGTTTGGGGAAAGGTCTTTGACGATGAGAGCTTGGACCGTGTTCAGAAACGAATTGACGACTATACAAACGGTCGGGTAAAACTCACTCCTGAGATGCGCGAAGTGTATAAGACCATCGGAGGAACGCCACACTTAGACGGTCAATACACCGTTTTTGGCGAAGTCGTTTCCGGGCTCGATGTGGTAGATGCCATTCAACAAGTGGCTACCGACACCAATGACCGACCTGTTGAAGATGTCCGAATCATCCGGGCTTATCTGCGATGATGGCGATTATTGGAGTTTTTATGGTGAAAATGGTATGGGAAATACTCACAGCCATTTCTCTAATCCTTTGGGAAGTCGGCCACTGCGAGATTTGAGATAAGTGCTACTGTACTCCTACTCTACCACCATCAATGCCTGTTTCCACTCCAATCGATTTTGCATTGGTTTAGCATACCGAACCGTGTTCAACACACCATCAAAGTCGAGGAATAGATACTTTTCCATGACTCAAATCTTTAACAATTCATAACGGCCATACTTGCCTTCTGCCGCATTTGAAAACCGCACCCTTCGAAACACTTCTTGGGTTTTCTCAGTGTGGTGAAGATGCCCGAAAAGATGGCATTTCGGCCTTACATCCATCACACGCTTGAAAAGAGTATAGTCGCCATAATTGATGCCGTCCTGTTCATCGAGAATACCCAATGGAGGCTGATGAGTAAGCAACACATCGGTGTCGTCTGGAATGCGGCCAAACAACTCTGGCAAGTTCCCGTCAAGGTCATCGTGTAAAAACATGGGAACTCCATAGAACTTAATGCCATCAATGGTGATACCGGCATTGCAGAGATAATGCACATTGTCTGGCAAGCCTTCAATGTTGGCATCATACAAGCAATTATCGTGATTGCCTGCAATGAAGATCTTGTGTTTGTAAGGCAAGCTGCAAAACCATTCGATGAAGTCCTTTACTTCCTCTTCAGTGCCTTCTTCAGTGATGTCGCCTGTATGCACGATTACATCGGCTTCAGGCAAGTCTTTCAATTGATGATGCTTGCCGTGAGTATCAGAGATATGTAGGATTTTCATGTTTATTCCTTTGTGTTGAATAACTCTATTGGCGTTTCGTCAGTGGCATTGAGGACAGTATAACTTGGGAAAAGCGTTTTGTACGTTTCAGGCATTTCCGTGTGTACGGGAACGATACATTTCGGCTGAACATACTCGACAATCTTCTGAAGCGATGCCACATCAGCGTGTCCACTGGTATGGATGTCGGGCAGTTTCTGCCTAAGCTCAGGCTTTTCCGCCAACCATTCCTTAAGACTGTTGATTTCAGTTTTATTCTGCTCCCAGTATTGCGCCCAGATTGAGTTGGTGAGACATACTTTCGTGTCGGCAAGATACTTTTTCAGGTCACCAAGCAGTTTCGGCCTAAACAATAGCACATATTTCGAAGGATTCGTAGCCAAATCAGCCAGATCCATCTTTTTCTCCTTCGAGTACGGTCCATAGATGATGGTTTTGTCTCGCTCCATCATCATTGTGGTCAGTCTATGGGGGTAGTAAATCATCAGGTTGGGATGGGTCTTTGCGGTGGGTATGGTCGGATGAACGCTATAGGCAAATTCCAACACGTAAGCCGTATATGGGTCGATGCATAACGTGCGGCCTGTTCTGAGGCACGCCCTGTACAAAGCCACCAGTCTGTCAATGTTTTGCGAGGAGCACCAAACCAAGTGTGCGTTGTCCTGATAGGATGAAAAACGCTTGACAAATTCATTCTCAATGGCACTTTCCGTCTTTTGCTTTACGCCCCTGCCCAAATTCGTGCCTTCTAAAAATAGGTAATCCACATGCTGTGGAAGGTGTTTGTACAGGATGCCTTTCTTTCCGTGAAGCCTGATGTCGCCGCTGTAGAGCAGGGTTTGACCTTCCACTTCGAATAGAAAAGCACAAGCACCGTATGCCGAATGGTCCACAATATACTGAGTGACACGGAAATCTTTGAAAGTGATAACGCCGTTTTCAAAAGTGTGTATATCCAAACGTTGTGTAAGGTCTTCGCCGAAGATTCCTGACAATTCCATCAACATAGCAGTCTCATCCGAAGTAAAGACCTTTGTGCCAATGGGAGCTTCGCAGAGTAGCCCGTAATGGTCGCCGTGATAGTGGCTGAGGAAAATAGCGTCGCAGTTACTGAGCCATTTTCGTGCATTTTCACGAATCTCTTTTTGAGTCTCAGGGTCTTGCTCATCATAATCCAGAGGTAAGCCGCAGTCGATAAGGATTCTTGCGTTGGGACTGACAAGTTCCACGCAGTTCCCACCGATTTGGTGGGAACCACGATGCATGATAAAGTTTACATTGTTTTGTTTGATTTCCATTTTCATTATTCTAAAAAGTGTTGATAATCAGTAGTTTTGAACAAATTTTGCTAAAATGCGATTCGAGGATTCAAACAACCGTGAATGAACGGGCGCATGAAAGCAACGTGATGGATTTCCTTCGTTTCCCATTCCAGATACAAATCAGGTATCTGTTTTGTGGCCCAACAAAAGGCCGTCAACGTTTCCGATCCAAACCTCTTTTCGTCGATTGCCAGCCAACATTGCATCTTGATTTTTTCAGGGGATAAACCACCGCAAATATCACAATACCCGTAAAACTTATCTTTGTACCGGTTGCAAATTCGCGGCATTAAAGCGGCCAAGGTGCCATTGATTTCTTCCTCCGTAAAAGGGTTTTCGGCTTCTTTTGGGAGTCGGTCGAACAACCAAACTTCAGCTGCGCTATAAACAGCAGTTTTCATTTCGATGCTCATTCCACATTCGATTGCTCGAATATAAGCCTTGGTAAGCATCTTCAGTGCTTTGAAAGCTTCCATTTTTTCGCCTTCTTCGGCGTACTTCTCGAATAGTTTCTCTGTTTCTGTCATAACTTGTATTTGATTAAAGGGGTGTCCAAGTCCCCGAAGGGACTCAGACCTTGTAAATCCTGACAATTTTTTTCAATGCTTGGGCTTTTCGGATGGTGTCCCAAGTGCCTTTGCTCGATGCCGTGACAAAGGCGAGAATGATGTCAGAGTTTTCGACAATAGTCGTGTTTCGTTTCAGAGGAGCGCCGCGACCGTAGAGGCCATAATCAGGCTTGAATTCTTCCAGCGGGTAGCTGTGTTCCGAAGCGTATCGGGCGGTCAGCGTATCTGCGCCTTTGGCACCACCTGAAACAATCATTTCGACTTTGATCTTGGTTTTTTCGACAAATTTGTCGACGGTTTCGGTCAGCAGAGAGTAATCCAAGAACTCCCTGGAGCCAACGATTCCCAATCTCATTTTTTCAATATTTTAAAGAGCAAAAGTTTTTTGATGCAAGATATTAATACGAAAAGCCTCCTCGCAACAAAATCAATTTGATTATAAATCGCTAAAAAACAGGAAAATAATAATGAAAAATTCATGTGCGTAATGCCGTGCGTAAATAGATTTTTTTTCTTATTTTTGCGCCCAAAACACATGTGAATATGTCAGTAAGATTTACCTTAGAAAAGCGAACCAATAAGTTTGGCGAGTGCCCCATCAGGCTCTCTTGGAGTTTTGGTGGCCGCAGATATCAAACCACCATTGGCTATTCCATCATGGAAACGGATTGGGACGAGAAGAATAGTTTAGTGAAGCCTGAAATGAAAAACCAAAGTGGACAATCAGCCGATGACATCAACTTCTATATCAAGCGCATCAGCCTTGTTGTAGCAAGCATTGAACAACATTTTGTTGGTAAAGAAAAGGCTTTAGACACTGATACGATGAAGCACGCCATCAGCGATGCCTTGTCTAAAGACATTGCCCGACCAGAGGATATTTTGGAACGCTGCTTGGAAGGCTGGAAAGCTCTGCCCGAGATAAAGACAAGGTATTATAAAGACCTGGCTGGGAGGTATTATAAGTTTCTGTGCGAAGCTAGAAACTTTTACATTTCTGTTGATAAATTTTACATTCTCCAAGAACTATTTGGCAGAGGAGAACGAGTTGCCGTACCTACGGACAAGTTTAAACCCCAAAAAGAAAGAAGAAGCATGTATCCCATTACATCATTCAAGGAAGTGAACTATGAGGAAGTGTATGGACAGTGACCACTATCCTCTATACAAATGCTGAAAAAAAGCGGATGATTAGTCCGCCTATTTAATCCTCATTCTATTGTTGTTAAAGTGGGATAAGAGCAGTGCGCAGAATACAAATTGGTTCTTCCATCTTTAACTCCATGGCTTTTTGTCTTGCTTTTTGGCATTCTACTTCAAGTTTTTCCTTCTCATCATCGCTCCTATAGAACATAATAAGCATCATTTTCGGTTTTGCACCCCAATGGAATTCTTTCTTAGATCCTTTCAATAATTCGAGCTCTGTTTTTTGTTTTATTATAGATGTGACATCTTCATACAAAGCCTTGCAAGCTTTTTCATTTTCGATTATTCCATTCGTTTTCTCAACGTGATCTATGGTTCCAGATTTTCCTTGTGTTGCATCCAGGCCAAGTTTTAATTCGGCAAGATAGATGTCATTAAAACCTTTGGCATTTGTGATGTTGTCTACAACAATTAGGTCAATTTTTGTTTGTGGAATCTCCTTCCTCTTCTCTTTTAGAATATCAGCCTTTGAGAACTGCCATTCCATATCTACAACTAAGTATCTATTATCATACGATTGATTCCCCAAAGCAATGTTTTGTTGTACAATAAACTCTGACCCCTTCCTATTAAAATAGGCTAGTTTTTTGCTTCCGAAAAATACGATTTTATGTCGGTCTCAGATTTTAAGTCGTGAGGATTCTCGAAACATATTTTTGGCTTTCCCCCATTTTTATAGAACCCTTTGTCTAATATTGTGATTTTGGGCTCTTTTTTTCCATCGAGTGATACTGTGAGTATTAAATTCTTATGATAATACACCTTAACTTCGTTGTTCGGCCGTATTTCAAACGATAATTCCGGGTCTTTTTTGATTACATCAAATAATTTCTTCAATCTACCACCTTCTTTGTATGCTTTGAGGTGTTCCTCGGTAAGACATCTTGCCATAGTGATTCTGTTTTAATATTCGGGCACAAAAATATGTGATTTCTCTATCATTTCAAAAATATTTTGTGCGCATCCCCTGCCGTCCATATAGCCCCATCGATAGGGAAGCATCAACTAGCTATCGGGGTCGGACTTTCTGAGGTACGCTATCGCTTCTTCACTTTGTTCCATCCCATTACAGACAAAAAAGGCTGTAAACCATAGATTTACAGCCTTTAACACTTACTTCAAGATTTTTAATTCCTGAATATCAAATTGTTGTCTCCAACATCCACGATGATAGTCTTGGTCTTATCCACCGAATCGGCCAGTATCATCTTCGAGAGCGAGTTGAGCAACTCACGCTGCATCATACGCTTCACGGGACGTGCACCGTACTGCGGGTTGTAGCTCTGGCTTGCGATGAAGTCGACAGCGGCATCGGTGATTTCAATCTTGATGTCGTTGGCAGCCAGCATCTTCTGCACGCTGCGGAACTGCATCCTCACGATGTCGGCAATCTGGCTCTCGTCCAAAGGCTTGAACATGATGATGTCGTCGACACGATTCAGGAACTCAGGCCGCATGAACTGCTTCAGCTGCTCCATAACCTCGTTGCGAGTCTTCTCGAAGACTTCCTCGTCGTTGCTGCCATTAAGCATGGCGAAGTTCTCCTGGATGATGTTCGCGCCGATATTGGAGGTCATGATGACGATGGTGTTCTTGAAGTCCACCGTACGGCCTTTGTTGTCGGTCAGACGGCCGTCATCCAAGACCTGCAGCAGGATGTTGAACACATCGGGGTGAGCCTTTTCGATTTCATCCAACAGGATGACGGAATACGGCTTACGACACACAGCCTCAGTC
>JAEEGI010019516.1_pt1 | contig 13659 bp, 11 predicted proteins | sample 8958751 | NCBI WGS metagenome assembly JAEEGI01 (sample SAMN16246545, study PRJNA631951) | gut metagenome | biome: gut microbiome; feature: rumen; material: KS-attached | host: Bos | place: Iran: Karaj | collected 2018-10
TGCCTGTCGGAGCGTTATCTTGCCGAGCTTGAAGAAGAGATTCCTGAAGTCGACGGCTGGTACGGGAAATTCAACTATGCAGAACTATTGAAAGACTTGGAAGCACACGCCCAGACCCACCCCCAGCCCCTCCCTAGAGGGAGGGGAGCGGTTAGTTCTGCCGCTTGCTTGGGGGCGGTGGGGTCTATATGCCCCCCTCCCTCTAGGGAGGGGCTGGGGGTGGGTCTGAGCGTGGGGCTGGGGGTGGGTCTGATGGCTCCAAGAGTCTTAACCACCCCTCCTCATTATGCCTACCTGAAAATCAGCGAGGGTTGCGACCGCAGCTGTGCCTATTGCGCCATACCACTCATCACCGGGCGCCATCAGAGCCGACCCATGGATGAGATACTCCAGGAGGTGCGATGGCTGGTGGGGCAGGGTGTGAAGGAACTGAATGTCATTGCCCAGGAGCTGACCTATTACGGAATAGACCTCTATGGCGAGCAGCGCATCGCCCAGTTGGTGGAGCAGATGGCGCAGGTGGAGGGCGTGGAGTGGATACGTCTGCACTATGCTTATCCCACCCATTTCCCGTGGGAGCTCGCGCGCGTGATGCGCGAATATAATAATGTGTGCAACTATCTCGACGTGGCCCTGCAGCACATCAGCGACAACATGCTGCAGCGCATGCACCGCCACATCACGCGGCAGGAAACCATCGATTTCATCGAGCGGCTGCGCCGCGAGGTGCCAGGCATCTGTCTGCGCACCACGCTGATGGTAGGCTTTCCAGGCGAGACCGACGACGATTTTGAGCAGCTGCTCGACTTCACCCGCTGGGCCCGCTTCGAGCGCATGGGCGCATTCGCCTATAGCGAGGAGGATGGCACCTACGCCGCACAGCACTATGCCGACGACGTGGAGCCAGAGGTGAAAGAACACCGACTGGCACGCCTGATGAGGCTGCAGCAGAACATCAGCGAGGAAATGCAGCAGCAACAGGTGGGGCAGGTGGTGAAAGTGGTAGTCGACCGCCGCGAAGGAGACTACTATGTGGGGCGCACGGAGGCCAGTTCGCCAGAGGTGGATCCCGAGGTGCTCATCCCTTGCAAGAATCGTAGGCTGACCATTGGAAAGTTCTACCAGGTGAGCATCAACGATGCCGATGAATTCGACCTTTATGGCGAAACGGTGAGAGTGAAATGACAGATATTACGACGTGATATGAACAATAAGGAATTCATGGCCGAACTGGCAAAAAAGAACAACATCGCCGCAGCCGAGGCGCAGCGCATGGTGAATGCCTTGATAGCCGCCATGGGCGACAACTTCATGGAGGGAAATGGGGTGCAATTGCCTAACTTCGGCACTTTCGAGGTGAAGAAGAAGATGGAGCGCGTGATGGTGAACCCATCGACAGGGCAGCGCATGCTGGTGCCGCCAAAGCTCACACTCGCCTTCAAGCCCACTGCCACCACCAAAGACAGAATAAAGAAAGGAGGCGACGACAATGGCTAAGATATATCAGAACGACCTGGCTCAGGTGCTCGTGGAGAAGCACGGCTATTCGCGCCGAAAGGCCCAGGCATTCATCATCTCTTTCGTCAATGTGATTCAGGAAGGACTGGAGCACGACCAGATGGTGAAGATAAAGGGACTGGGCACCTTCAAGATTGTGGATGTGAGTGCACGCGAAAGCGTGAACGTGAACACTGGCGAGCGGCTGGTTATCGAAGGACATTCCAAGCTCTCGTTCCTGCCCGACAATGCCATGAAGGAACTCGTGAACCGGCCGTTCTCACAGTTTGAGACTGTGGTACTTAACGATGGGGTCGTGTTCAGCGACATTGAGGACACCGCAGATGAAGAAACCGTGGAGATTACACCAGATGAGGAGGCTGCCGTCGCAACAAATGATGAGCAGCCCGATGTCCCCGTAGCAGAAGTGGAGCCGCCCCCCGCAGAGGAGGAAGAGCCGGTGTTCGTAGACGAGGAAAAGCCAGAACCCATCGAGGAGAAAGCCCCCAAACCTGTGGCGGAAGAAGACCCTCAACCCATAGAAGAGGAAACGCCCGAACCAGTGGTGGAAGAAGCGCCACAACCCATAGAAGAGGAAACGCCCGAACCAGTGGTGGAAGAAGCGCCGCAACCCATAGAAGAAACCCCCGAACCAGTGGTGGAGGAAGTATCTACACCCGTTGAAGAGGAAACGCCCGAACCAGTGGAGGAGAATGAGCCTGCACCCATGGCAGCTTCGTTGCAGAGTGAGCCTGACGTGGTGGACGATTCTCATGACAGCACAGCAACGAGAAGTGGCAAAGGCTGGATGAAGTGGGTGGCTTGCGTGCTGCTCTCCTTGTCGGTGGGATTTGCTGGTGGTTATCTGGTGGGGAAATCGGCTCAACAGGCCCCTAAAGTCGCCAAAGCCACGAAAGCCCCTCAAGCCCCCCTTTCGCCCCCCGAGGGGGGCACGATAGACTCTACGTCTACCAAAACTATAGTAGCCCCCTCGGGGGCTGAAGGGGGGGCTTCTCCCGAGGGGGCTGAAGGGGGGACTCCGGGGGGCTCGGCTTCGGAAACTATGCCCGAATGGGAGCGCTATAACCAGATGCACCCCCGCACTCGCGACGGATATTACTACATCATGGGCTTCGACCATATCGAGGTGGCTCGCCAAGGCGACAACGCCAGGCGCATTGCCAGCAGAGTGCTCGGCGGTGCCGACATGAGCTGCTACATCGAGGTGTACAACGGCATTGAAGCCACCACCGAGCTCGAAGCCGGAACGGAAGTGAAGATTCCGAAGCTGGAACCAAAGAAAACAGTGAGAAGAAGATTGCAACAACAAAACAAATAATATAACAGTCATGGCAGAAAATATTGACATTCGAGAACTTAACATCAGAATCGAACAGCAAAGTTCGTTCCTCACAAATCTTACCACTGGCATGGACCGTGTCATCGTGGGACAGAAACACTTGGTAGACTCGCTGCTCATAGGTCTGCTCAGCGATGGCAACATCCTGCTGGAGGGCGTGCCGGGATTGGCCAAGACATTGGCCATCAACACCCTGTCGAGGCTCATCGACGCCACCTTCAGTCGCATACAGTTCACACCCGACCTGTTGCCAGCCGACGTCACCGGCACCATGATCTATTCGCAGAAGGACGAAAAGTTCTTGGTGAAGAAAGGCCCCGTGTTTGCCAATTTCGTGCTGGCCGACGAAATCAACCGCGCTCCGGCAAAGGTGCAGAGCGCACTGCTCGAGGCCATGCAGGAGAAGCAGGTCACCAGCGGCAGCGAAACCTTCGACCTGTCAGCTCCCTTCATGGTGATGGCCACGCAGAACCCCAGTGAGCAGGAGGGCACCTATCCGCTGCCAGAGGCACAGATGGACCGATTCATGCTGAAGGTGGTCATCGGATATCCCACATTGGAGGAAGAGAAGAAAATCATACGTGAGAACATTGCTGGCGAAGGACTGCCACGTGTGAGTCCTGTCACCACCGTCGATGAAATCTTGCGTGCTCGCAAGGTGGTGAACGAGGTCTATCTCGACGAGAAGATTGAACAGTATGTGGCCGACATCGTCTTCGCCACCCGCTACCCCGACCGCTATGGCTTGAAGGAGCTGAAGGACATGATCAGCTTCGGCGGCTCGCCACGTGCCAGCATCAACCTGGCCAAGGCTGCCCGTGCCTTCGCCTTCATCAAACGGCGCGGATATGTGGTGCCCGAGGATGTGCGTGCCGTGGCACACGATGTGCTCCGCCACCGTATTGGACTCACCTACGAGGCCGAGGCCAGCAACGTCAGCAGCGAGGAAATCATCTCCAAGATTATCAACAAGGTGGAAGTGCCTTAACTCAGGCTATCAATAGTCTCTATAGTCTCTATAGTTTCTATAGCATCTATAGCTTCTATAGCATCTATAGCAGCCCAGCCCAACCCCCAAAAATGGAAACAAGCGAAATACTGAAGAAAGTCAGGAAAATCGAGATCAAGACACGAGGTCTCAGCTCGAACATCTTTGCAGGCCAATATCATACGGCTTTCAAAGGGCGTGGCATGGCCTTCAGCGAAGTTCGCGAATATCAATATGGCGATGATGTTCGCGACATCGACTGGAACGTCACCGCCCGTTTCAACCGCCCTTACGTGAAGGTGTTTGAGGAGGAACGCGAACTCACCGTAATGCTGGCCATCGACGTCAGCGGCTCGCTCGACTTTGGCACACGACGGCAGATGAAGCGCGACATGGCCACCGAGATTGCCGCCACGCTGGCCTTCTCGGCCATCGAGAACAACGACAAGATTGGCGTGGTGTTCTTCTCTGACAAGATAGAAAAGTACATACCCCCGAAGAAAGGACGCAAGCACATCCTATATATCATCCGCGAGATGCTCGACTTCCATCCCGAGAGTCGTCGCACCGACGTGGCCATGGCCTTGGAGTTCCTCACCAGCGTGTCGAAGCGCAGGTGCACGGCGTTCGTGCTGAGCGATTTCTATGTGCGTCAGGACTTTCTGCAGCAGCTCACCATTGCCAACCGCAAGCACGACGTTTGTGCCATACAGGTCTATGACCGTCTGGCCACCGAGTTGCCCAACATAGGGCTGATGAAGGTCGTTGATTCCGAGACAGGCTATGAGCAATACGTCGACACTGCCAGCAAGGCCGTGCGCGAAGCATGGCGACAGCATTGGCTGCGGCGACAGCACGACCTGAAGGAGGCTTTTGCCAAAAGTGGGGTCGACAATGTAAGCATTGCCACCGACGATGACTATGTGAAGCAGTTGCTCTTGCTGTTCAACAGAAGGGGCGTGAAGTGAGATGTGGAAAGTGAGAATTGTTATGAACCATCATAGAAAACGGAAAGAAGCAAGAAGAATCAGGTTGACGAGAATGCTGATGGCACTCGTGGCTTGCACAGCGCTGCTCGTCACTTCATCGATGGCACAGAGCGTGGAGTCGAAAATCAGCTCCATGGAGATGCTGGTGGGCGAGCAGGTGGCTATCACGGTCACTGCACATGCCAAGGACACGGCGCGCGTCGACTTCCCACGTGCACTGCTGATGCCAAGCGGCATTGAAGTGCTTGAGGCCATAGAAGAACCGGCCGTGGAAGAACCCAACGGGATGATGCGCCATCAGGTGGACTACATCCTGACATCGTTCAACGACACGGTCTATCCTCTGCCACCCATCCCTGTGCGCATCAGCGGAAAGGAATACCCCACACGCCAGCTGGCATTGCAGGTCTACACCGTTGATGTAGACACCACCAACTTCGAGAAATACTATGGACCGAAGGACGTGCAGGAGTTGCCCATGAGCTGGAAAGACGATGAGTGGGGAAAGGTGTTGGCTTTGAGCTTCTGTGCCGTGGCCCTGCTGCTGCTCACTATGTGGCTCATCGCCCGGCTGAGGAGCAAGAAGCCCATCGTCGTCCGCATCAGGATTGTCAAGCGCATACCGCCGCACCAGAAGGCCATGAAGGCCATTGATGAAATTAAAGCAGAGAAGATGGTGAGCGATGAGAATCCGAAAGAATACTACACCCGGCTTACCGACACGCTGCGACAGTATATCAATGAGCGCTACGGATTTAACGCTATGGAGATGACCAGCAGCGAAATCATTGAGCGCCTGATGAAGACCGACGACCCCAAGTCGCTCGACGAACTGCGACAGCTCTTCACTACTGCCGACTTGGTGAAGTTTGCCAAGTATTCCACGCTCATCAACGAGAATGATGCCAACCTGGTGAGTGCCATCGACTTCATCAACCAGACGAAGCAGGAGAATGTGCCTACTGAGGAGATAGTGAAACCTGAACTCACCGAGGAGCAACAACAGAGCCGCAAGATGCGAAAGGTGCTCATCGCCGCCGTCGCCGTTGCTGCTGTGGCGGCAGTGGCCCTGCTGGCATACGTCGGATGGATGATGTACGACTTACTCTTATATTAAGACATGGAAATAGAATTTGCCAATAAAGAATACCTGTTCCTGCTGCTCCTCATCATACCTTATATATTATGGTATGTGATGTGGCGCAAGAAGTCGGAGCCTACCATACGCATGGCCGACACCTTCGCCCTGCAACGGGCGCAGCGCACTTGGCGTGTCAGGCTGATGCCTGTGCAAGCCGTGCTGCGCATTGTGGCTTTCACGCTACTGGTGCTGGCAATGGCGCGACCTCAGATGCGCAACTCGTGGGAGGAGCAGACCATCGAGGGCATCGACATCATGCTGGCCATCGACGTCTCGTCGTCGATGCTGTCAGAGGATATCGAACCCAACCGCATCGAGGCGGCGAAGAAGGTGGCGGCAGAGTTCATCAGCGACCGTAGCAACGACAACATTGGCCTCACTGTCTTTGCGGGCGAGGCTTTCACTCAGTGCCCCATGACCATCGACCACTCGTCGCTGCTCTCTCTCCTTCAGAACTCCAGCAATTATGTAGGCAGTGGTGCCATCATCGACATGACCGCCATTGGCATGGGCCTCACCAATGCCGTGAGCCGTCTGAAGGACTCGAAGGCGAAGAGCCGCGTGGTTATCCTGCTTACTGATGGCAGCAACAACTATGGCGAGATATCGCCGCTTACGGCTGCCGACATGGCCCGCTCCTTAGGCATTCGCATCTACACCATTGGCGTGGGTGCCGACGGCTCCTCCATGCGCCCCATGACCATTGGCGGCACCGTGCAGCACCTCTATCTGCCCAACGAAATCGACGAGGAGACGCTCCGCAAGATTGCACAGGCCACCAACGGGCGCTACTATCGTGCCACCAATGCCGAGGAGCTACGACAGATATACAGTGACATCGACAAGTTGGAAAAGTCGAAGCTCGACGTACAGCGCTACAGCAAGGTGCACGATGTCTATCAGAACCTCGTGCTGGCTGCCATCATTGCCTTGCTGCTCGAAATCCTACTCAGAATAACCATTTTCAGGAGGATACCGTAATGTTCAGATTTGAAGACCCACAATATCTTTACTTGCTGGCAGTCGTAGTACTGCTGGCCTTGATACGCTTTCTCACTTACCGCAATCAAAAGAAACGCTTGCGCAAGTTCGGCGACCCCGATTTGGTGAGCCAGCTGATGCCTTTGGTGTCGCGCTGGCGTCCCGGCCTGAAGTTCTGGCTGCTCGAAGGAACCCTTGCATTGCTCATCGTGATGCTGGCCCGTCCTCAGTTTGGCAAGAGCATCAGCCAGAAGCAGAAGGCCGGCATCGAGGCTATTATTGCTATCGATGTGAGCAACTCCATGCGAGCCGTCGACAAGGCCAGTGACGGTGAGTTGAGCCGCATGCAGCGTGCCAAGATGATAGTGACGAAGCTCATCGACAAGTTCAGCAACGACCGCATCGGGCTTGTGGTGTTTGCCGGCGACGCTTTCATCCAGTTGCCCATCACCAGCGACTTCGTCTCGGCGAAGATGTTTCTGAATAGCATCGACCCCTCGATGATTCGTCATCAAGGCACCGACGTGGCAGCTGCCATCCGTACGGCCAGTATGTGCTTCACGCAACGTGAACATGTGGGCAAAGCCATCATCGTCATCACCGACGGCGAGGACCACGAGGGCGAGGCCGTTGAGGCTGCCCGCCTGGCTCATGAGGAGGAAGGCCGCAATGTGTATGTGCTGGGCATCGGTTCGGCCAAGGGCGCTTTGGTGCCCAATCCTGACGGAAATGGATATATGATTGACAACACAGGCCAGCAGGTGATGTCGCGTCTGAATGAGCAGATGTGTGCCGATGTGGCCAAGGCTGGCGGTGGCGCTTACATCCATGTGGAGAACAACGCCACGGCCCAAAAGCAGCTCGAGGAGGCACTCGACAAGCTGGAGAAGGCCGAGTCGACGCAATACAGCGACTTCGACGAGCAGTTCCAGGCCGTGGGCTTGCTCGCATTGCTGTTGCTTATCATTGAAATCTTCATCCTCGACCGTCAGAACCCTGCTATCAGGAAATTAAAACTATTCAAGCGATGAAACGATTCTACCTCTTTTTGAGTCTTTTGATGCTGCTCGGCTCCGCTGTATCGCAGGCCCAAAGCGTGAAGGATGTGCGACGCCATGTGAAACGTGGCAACCGCATGATGCACTTGGGTCAGCGCGACAAGGCATACGAGCAATATCGCAAAGCTTTCGAGATTGACAGCACTAACGTGCTCGTCAACTATAATCTGGGCACCTCGATGTTTCCCGATGAATGGAAAATCATGAAGCCCGACGCCCGTCGCGACTCGGTGATGGCTGGCCTCTTCCTCCATTCTGGCGATGCCGAGGAGAATCCGTTGCGCCGCTCCATGGCTTATCATAATGTGGGCGTGATGCACCAAATCAGGGCCAACCAGAGTGGCGACGACCAACAGAAATACCAGCAGCTGCAACAAGCCATCGAGGCATATAAGCAGGCTTTGCGCAACAACCCCAACGACGACGAGGCACGCTACAATTTGGTGCTCTGCCAGCGACAGCTGCCGAAGGGAGGAGGCCAGGGCCAGCAAAACCAGAATGGCGACCAGCAGAAGAAAGAAGAGAAGGAACAGGAGCAACAGCAGCAGAACCAACAAAACCAGGAACAGCAACAGCCTCCTCAGCAGCAGCAACAACAAAACCAAGAATGGATAGAGCAGATGCTCAATGCTGCCGAGCAGCGCGAGAAGCAAACTCGAAAGAACATCGACGAGCGCATGCAGAAACAGTCACGGCAGCGGCAGCAGAACGAGAAGAACTGGTGATGCGTCCTACGGCCTAAATGATGAATTAAAAATGATAAATGATAAAGACGATATAGCGAATATGCGTGACATGGGGACTATGATGACATGTAGGCGATGGACCATGCTGATAGCATTGTGCATTGCTCATTGTTCATTGTTCATGAGCCACGTTGTGGCGCAAAGCTACACACTCACTGGCGAGGTGGAGCCTGTGGTGCATGTAGGCGAGAACTTCAAGCTGTGCTATGTGCTCAACACCACCGATGCCAGCAATTTCCGTCTGGGCACCATCCCCGATGCCCTCGACGTTCTGATAGGCCCCAACCAGTCGACCAGCATCAGCACGGTCATTGTGAATGGCAGCGCCAAGACCACGCAGACGCTTACGCTCACTTATGTGCTCTCGGCCAGCAAGACGGGAAAGTTTACCATCCCCGCCGCCAGCGTAAAGACCCATGGCGAAACCATTCATTCGCAACCGCTAACAGTACAGGTCATTGCTGCCAACAGCTCACAGAGTGGCGTCGCCGGGGGGCGCGCTTCAACAGCGCAGGGTGGCGAGTTCTTCATCTCTGTTGTGCCCAGCAAGCGGCGCGTCACCGAATACGAACCTTTCCTCCTCACCTACAAGGTATGTTGGCATCCCGATGTGCCCGTCATCAACCTTGATGCCATCAATTTGGAACTGCAGAATGTGTATATGCAGCCCTATAACGACACCCAGCAGAAGAGCAAGAAGGTGGAGACCATCAATGGGCGGGTGCTGGTGACGGTCGACTGGCAGCAGTATGTAATCTACCCCCAGAAGGCAGGACGACTGCAGATACCCGCTCAGAAGATGAAGGGCTATGTGCGCGAGGATGTGGCCTACGACCCCTTCGACCCCTTCACGTCGGGCTATCGCGAGGTGGCCAGGATGCTCACGGCTCCCGCTGTCGACATTCAGGTTGACGAGTTGGCCGACAAGCCCGCCGATTTCTCGGGTGGGGTGGGGCGCTTCAGCATCAGTGCCGAGATGGACAAGCAGCAGGTGAAGGAGAACACCCCCGTGACCATCACGGTGAAGGTGGAAGGCCGTGGCAACCTGAACATGCTCAAGCAGCCCGTCATTGCCTTCCCACGAGGCTTCGACACCTACGACACCAAGCAAACGGATGATTTCAAACTCACCGCCGAGGGCCTCAACGGCAGTGTCGGCTATGAGTTTGTGGCCGTTCCCCAGCGCAAGGGTGTGTTCACCATTCCTCCTGCCCGCCTCACCTACTATGATTCGGGCAGCCGTTCCTATCGCACGGTGCAGACAGACTCGTTCCGTCTTGAGGTGCTCAAGGGCGAAGGCACGGCTTCGGCTGTCCACGACTTTTCGGGCGTTGAGGCTACCACCAAGGGCGACATCCATCCCATCAAGATGGGCGTCGATAATTCGGTTCGTCAGGGCGTTGCTTTCTTTGCGTCAACGGCCTATTTCGCCGTGATGGCTCTTCTCGTGCTGGCGTTTATTGTCCTGTTTGTGGTGTTGCGCATCCGTAGCAACCAGCAAGCCGACGTGGTGAAGTCGAAAGGCCGTCGTGCCAACAAGGTGGCGGTGCGCCGTTTGCGCAAGGCTGCCAAGCTGATGCGCGAGGGGAAGCCCGGCGAGTTCTACGACGAGACCCTGCGTGCGCTCTGGGGCTATGTGGGCGACAAGCTGAACATTCCCGTGAGCCAACTGTCGCGCCAGAACATCAGTCAGCAGTTGCTGGAGCGTGGAGTGGGCGAGCAAGTCACCAACCAGTTTATCGAAGCCATCGACGAGTGCGAGTTTGTGCGATATGCACCCGGCGACCCGCAGGGCAATATGAACAAGGTCTACGAATTGTCTATCACCGCGATAGAGCAAATAGAGAATGTGAAGAACAAAGTGAAGAGTGCCGGCAAGGCCCACCTGCTGCTCATGGTGGTGCTCATGCTGTCATCGTTGTCAAGCGCAGCCCAGTCTGTCACCAAGGTTCAGGCCGACGAAGCCTACAACAACGAGGAGTACGAAGAGGCCATTGAGATGTATGGCAAGTTGTTGGCAAGTGGTGGTGGCAGCGCCCATCTCTATTATAATCTGGGCAATGCCTATTTCCGCCTCGACAGTATGGCGTGCGCCATCCTTTGCTACGAGCGTGCCCTGCGCCTGCAGCCCTCCGACGACGACATACGCTTCAACCTGCAGCTTGCCTGTTCCAAGACCGAGGACAAGATAGTGCCTGAACGCGAGATGTTCTTTGTGACGTGGTATCGCTCGCTGGTGACGCTTGTCAGCGTCGATGCCTGGGCTTATGTGGCGCTGGGAGCCTTGGCGGTGGCGGTGGTGCTGCTTTTGGTTTATTTCTTCTCTTATGCTGAACGTTTGCGCCGATTCGCCTTCTTCGGGTCGCTTATCCTGTTGGTGGTGTTCCTGCTGGGCAATCTCTTTGCCTTCCAGCAGAAGCGGATGCTCCACAGCCACGACGCAGCCATAGTGATGCAGCCCGTTGTCGTTGTGAAGAACATCCCTTCCGATGATGGCACCGATGAATTTACGCTCCACGCTGGCACCAAGGTCAACATCACCGACGACACCATGACTGATTGGAAGCAGATACATCTGCCCGACGGTCGTGAGGGCTGGGTGAAGACCGCCGTCATCGAAAACATTTAAGTGAAGCCCCCACATCCTAAGTATCCAATTTATTTGTATAACAGTTTGACCTCTACAGTCTATAGTCTACAGCCTACAGTCTACAGTCTAAAGTCTACAGTCAAAATCTAAAGTCAAAAACATGGACTGGATAGCTCTCGACAAGCAATGGTTGCTCGCACTCAACGGCAGCCAGTCGCTTTTCCTCGACTCGCTGGTGAAGACCCTCACCACCGCCACCACGTGGATACCCCTTTACGTGGCTTTGCTCTATCTTGTCATCAAGAATAGCGACAACGCCCGCAAGGTGCTGTTCACCGTGGGGTGTGCCTTGCTGTGCGTTTTGTTGGCCGGCAGCCTCGACGACATGGTGGTGAAACCCTTGGTGGCACGTTGGCGCCCTGCCCGCGACCCTGAAATAGGCATCTTTGTCGACATTGTCAATGGCTATCGTGGTGGCCGCTTCGGCTTCTTCTCCGCTCATGCCGCCAATACGTTCAGCTTGGCTGTCTTCTTTGCATTGCTCATCCGCAGTCGTCTGATGACGGTGGCCATGGTGACGTGGTCGCTGGTGAACTGCTGGACTCGCCTCTACCTCGGCGTGCACTATCCCGGCGACATCCTGGCCGGTTTGCTTTGGGGAGGCATCGTGGGCACAGCCATGTGGTTCGTCTATGGCAAACTGTTGAAGACGGCCGATGTGGCCAGCAATTTTGTTTCATCCCACTACACCAGCACCGGCTATCAATACCAGCAGATCGACGTGGTGGTAGCCGTCATGGCCTATACTTTGGTCTACGCCATCCTGCGGGCCACTGTCTCCATCTATCTTTTTGCATAGCCCTACATCTCATCTTTCTATCATGGACACCAAGCAAATCAGCATCAGCGACTACCATTACGATTTGCCCGACGAGCGCATCGCCCGTTTCCCCGTTTCCCCACGCGACCACTCCCGTCTGCTCGTCAGCCGTGGTGGCACCATCACCGATGATTATTTCTACCACCTGGCCCAGTATCTGCCTGCGGGGTCGCTCATGGTATTCAACAACACCAAAGTCATCCGTGCCCGCATGCTCTTCCATAAGTCTACGGGAGCACTCATCGAGGTGTTCCTGCTTGAGCCCTACGAGCCAGCCGACTATGAGCAGATGTTTCAGTCGCGTGGCCGCTGCTCCTGGCTCTGCTTGGTAGGCAATCTGAAGAAGTGGAAGGAGGGAGTGCTCTCGCGCGACATCACCATTGACGGCCGCCCCATAACCATCAGAGCCACCCGTGGCGCGATGGTGGGCACCAGCCTTGTCGTCAACTTCGAGTGGGGTGGGGCTTCGGAAGCTTCTTCCTTCGCCTCCATCCTTGAGGCAGCTGGCCAGCTGCCCATCCCTCCTTATCTGAACCGCGAGACGCAGCAGAGCGACCTCACCACCTATCAGACCGTCTACTCCAAGGTGAAAGGCAGTGTGGCGGCCCCTACCGCTGGTCTTCATTTCACGCCTCAGGTGCTCAGCGAGCTTGATGCCTGTGGCATCGACCGCGAAGAGCTTACCCTGCATGTGGGGGCGGGCACCTTCAAGCCGGTGAAGAGCGCCCACATGGAAGGCCACGCCATGCACACCGAGCACATCAGCGTCGGCAGACAGACCCTGCAAAAGTTGCTCAACCACCAGTGTCAGGCCACTGCCGTGGGCACCACCAGCGTGCGCACCTTAGAGAGCCTCTACTATATGGGCCTGAAGGTGATGGCCCGTCCCGACCTTGCCGAGGAGCAGCTGCACGTGGCGCAGTGGGAACCCTACGACCTGCCCGCTGCCACGATGACCCCCAGCCGCCTGCAGGTTTGCGATGCCATCGAGGCATTGCTGCACTGGCTCGATGCCCATCAGCTGCCCGCCCTCCACTCGTCGACGCAGATCATCATTGCCCCAGGCTACGAGTTCAAGATTGTGTGCCGCCTCATCACCAATTTCCACCAGCCACAGTCCACGTTGCTGCTGCTTGTCAGCGCCTTCACTCACGGCAGCTGGCGTCCCATCTACGACCACGCCCTCTCCTCCGGTTACCGATTCCTCAGCTATGGCGACAGCTCGTTGCTCATCCCGTAACTCCTAACTCCTAACTCCTAACTCGAAATACCTCCTAACTCCACTTAATATACTACCCATGCCTATTCCCCCCATCATTCAGGTTGGCAACGTACTCTTGTCTTCCGATATTCTCACCGAGGAGTTTTGCTGCGACCTTGCTGTGTGCCATGGTGCCTGCTGCGTAGAGGGCGATGCTGGTGCCCCGGT
>JAEEGI010019518.1_pt1 | contig 13658 bp, 14 predicted proteins | sample 8958751 | NCBI WGS metagenome assembly JAEEGI01 (sample SAMN16246545, study PRJNA631951) | gut metagenome | biome: gut microbiome; feature: rumen; material: KS-attached | host: Bos | place: Iran: Karaj | collected 2018-10
GCTTCAAACTGTCCTGGCCTTTTTCAAAAACTGTGCTCTTCCGCCGGAAAGCGTTTTTCACGCACATCGTCCCGGTAGTTCGCAAAGGCTTCGTTCAAGATGGCCGAAAGATCGACGTACTTCTTGACGAATTTCGGCGAGAACTTGTCGCACAGCCCTATCATGTCGTGCGTGACCAGCACCTGCCCGCTGCAGTGTACCCCGGCGCCGATACCGATGGTGGGAATATGCAGCTGCGCGGTGATCTCTTTGGCAAGCGCCGCCGGAATGCCCTCCAGCACGATGGAAAAGGCACCGGCCTCCTCCACCGCCAGCGCGTCTTTCAGAAGCCGAGCCGCGGCATCCTCGCCTCTTCCCTGGATGCGGTAACCGCCCATGCGGTGCACCGACTGCGGCGTCAAGCCGACATGCCCCATCACCGGCACATCCATGTCCACTATGGCGCGGATGGTGTCACGCATGGTGACGCCGCCCTCCAGCTTGACCGCCTGGGCCCCGCCCTCCTGAATCAGGCGTCCGGCGTTCAGTTTGGCCGTCGCGATATCGATCTGGTAGGAAAGAAACGGCATGTCCGCCACCACCAGCGTGTTTGGTGCGCCGCGCGTCACCATCCGGGTATGATGCACCATGTCGTCCATCGTCACCGGCAGGGTGTTGTCGTAACCGGCCACCACCGTCCCAAAAGAATCCCCTACAAGAATCATGTCGATGCCGGCCTGCTCCAGCAGCCGGGCCAGCGGATAGTCATAGGCGGTCAACATGGTGATGACGGTTCCCGCCTCGTACAGTTTGCGGATGTCATGAACAGTTTTGCATTTGGCCATTGTTTTTCTCCTTTCATGCCTTTTCAAAAAGCAACAAGCCTTGCCGGAAACACCGTATGGCAAGAGTCCCGGAAGGCTTGTCGGAAAAAAACAGATTTGCCCAAAGGCAGCAACGCGAAAAGATCGCCGGATGTGCCTTCGAGCTTCATGATGTTTTTCCGTACACTTACCTGTTCCGGTCCCGCTTGCCCCGTCTTTTTGGAGTTGTGCGAAAGATCCGCTCAGTTCGGCAACGGTGTGGTGTTTCCTCGCAGTACGGCCGCCGCATGCTTTCCGCTCCAGATCCGGCACAGGTTCCGGTCCTGCGGGACATGCGCGGCATGTCCTTCAAATCACAAAAAAGTTTTCAGGCGCAATGTGGAAGCGCCCCGTGTCTCAACGTATAAAGCCTGCTTCTCTCTCCAAATATAAATACGAGCGGGTGGAATATTCAAGTACTCCACCTGTTCTTCCGATCCGCCCAGCGGCTCCCGGCCCAGTCCGGCCACGGTGCCGCGCTTATCCTCTGCAGCGTGTCTTCATGTCCTGCACAGCCTGTGCCGGATCGGAGGTATTAAAGATTGCCGAGCCGGCCACCAGCACTTCGGCCCCCGCGCGGGCAATTTCCGCGCAGTTGTCCAGTTTGACTCCGCCATCCACTTCCACCGTCACCTCGCGGTTGCAGCTGTCAAGCATTCTACGCAGCCGCGCCAGTTTGGAGAGCGCGCCCGGTATGAACTTCTGCCCGCCAAATCCCGGGTTGACCGACATGATCAGCACCATGTCCAGCTCGTCCAGCACCTCCTCGATCATGCACAACGGCGTATGGGGGTTGAGCGCGACACCGGCCTTCGCGCCAAGCGCGCGAATCATCTGCAGCGTGCGGTGCAGATGCGTGCAGGCTTCGGCCTGCACGGTCAGAATGTCGGCACCGGCCTTGACAAAGGCCTCCAGGTAGCGTTCCGGACGTTCGATCATCAGATGGACGTCCAGCGGCAGCGTGGTCACCGGCCGCAAAGCCGCCACCACCACCGGTCCCACCGTAATGTTGGGCACAAAGCAGCCATCCATCACATCCACATGGATCCAGTCGGCGCCGCCTTCCGCCACGGTGCGCACCGCTTCGCCCAGACGGGCGAAATCCGCCGACAGAATCGAAGGGGCTATCCTGATCTCCGTTTTCATCGTCAAAGAGCCCTTTCCTGGTCAGCGGGTGGCAATCTGCACCGCGCCGTCGGTATCCATCCGGCCGAAAATATGTTCGGGCTTAAGCTGGTGCACGCCCCTGATATAGCGCAAAGATCCGGTCAGTGCGCGGATAACGATGCTGTGGGTGGTGACGCCTCCGGCACGATCGAAATGCACGCCCTCCAGAAAAGGGCCATCGGTGATGCCGGTGGCCGCAAAGAAGGCATCATCGCTTCGCACCAGATCGTCCAGATTCAGCACCTGATTGACCGCATCCCCAAGAGTTGTACGCAAGGCCTCACGCTCGTACTCCTTCTGGGGAGCCCGGCGGCCCTGCATGCCGCCGCCTATGGCCTTGACCGCAGCCGCCGCAATGACTCCCTCCGGCGTGCCGCCAATCCCCATCAGCACGTCGATGCCGGTACCGGGAATCGCCGCCATCAGCGCACCCATGACATCGCCATCGGTCTGCAGGGAGATCCGCGCTCCCGCCTCCCGGATCTCCCGGATCAGCTCCGCATGGCGCGGCTTGTCCAGAACAAAGACGGTCAGATCGGAAACCGGACGCTGCAGCGCCTGCGCAATGCGCTCCAGATTTTCGGTGGGAGAAAGCGTAATGTCGATGGCATCACGCGCCGCCTTTTCCACCACGATCTTTTCCATGTAGAGCGAGGCGCCCGGCACCCAGAAAGCGCCGCGGGGCGCGATGGCGATGACGGCTATCGAATTGGGGCGTCCCAGGGCCAAAAGCCGCGTGCCCTCCACCGGATCGACCGCCACATCCACCTGGGGCGGCTGGCCGTTGCCGACCTTTTCCCCGTTGTAGAGCATCGGCGCCTCGTCCTTCTCGCCCTCGCCAATAACCACTATTCCATCCATGTCTACCGCCCGCAGTACCGCGCGCATGGCGTCCACCGCAGCGCCATCTCCGGCCTCCTTGTCGCCGGTACCCATGAAACGCGCCGCCGACAGTGCCGCCGCCTCCGTAACCCGCACAAGGTCCATTCCCACATTTCTGAACATGCGATCCTGCATGAATCTCTCCTTCCCCCAAACCCCTTGTCCATCATAAATCATCAAAAAAAACAGCTCAGTTCACCTCAATGGCATCCCCCTGGCCATTTCTGGAAAAATTGCACGATTTTCTATGAAAGCCCCCTCGCGATCAAGCAAAAAGCCCCAAAAAGATCAGTGTTCAAAACGGCGCGTCAGAGCCGCGAATTCCTCAAGCGTCAGCGTTTCTCCACGCCGGCGCGGATCGATGCCCGCCTCCTCAAGTTTTTGCGCAAGGTTCTCTTCCGCAAAGCCCGCGCCGCGCAGCGAATTGAGCAAGGTCTTGCGGCGCTGGGTAAAGGCTCCCCGCACCACGGCGGCAAAACGCCGCTCGTCCTCCACTTCGACCCGCGGCCGCTCCAGCGGCGTCAGCGCCACCACCACCGAAGTCACCTTGGGCGCGGGACGAAAGGCCTGCGGCGGCGCCTCCAGCACAATTTGCGCGTCAAAGTACTGCCGGCACAGCACCGACGGCGCGCCATAGTCGCGGCTTCCCGGCAAGGCACACAGCCGTTCCCCGAATTCTTTCTGGAACATCAGCACCAGCCGCCTGAAAAGTTTTCGTTTCTCAAGGATCCTGAAGAAAATGGGGCTGGAGATATTGTAGGGCAAATTGGCCACCATCGTGCAGGGCGGCGTCAAAAATTCCTCCCAGTCCATTTTCAGCGCATCGCCCGCGTGGATGATCAGGCCCTCCGTACGCCGCTGTTCCAGCTCCGCCAGGAGATCCCGGTCGATTTCCACCACATGCAGGGCGCGGCACAGGGGCAGCATCCGCCAGGTCAGCGCGCCATGGCCGGGACCAATCTCGAATGCCTCTTCCTCACGGCACAGAGCGGCGGCGGCTATGATTTGTTCCGCCACTTCGGCGTCACACAAAAAATTCTGGCTGAAACAACGACGCGGATACATGAAGCAAAACGCCTCCCCTCTCCTCTTTCGCCCACCGGCATGACCTTTCGCCGGCGTTCTTTGGTGAAAAAAGCCGCAAGGAGAGCTTTTCACCTTGCAGCTTTCAAAGAACTTTGCGCAAAATTTTTGAAATTTCAGGTTTCAAATCCGGCAGATGCTCAAAACAAGGCCCAATACAATACCGAGCAGCCCCGGCAGGAGAAGGCAGGCCACCCAGGCGCGTCCCAACGAGGAACGCCGGACATGCCGCACTCCGCCCACCATGTAGACAATCCCGACAAAAACAAAGCCCACCCCGATGAACTTGGCGTAGAGGCCGGGAAACATCATCAGCAAATTGCCGGCCATGCCGCAGAACAGCATCGCGCTGTTGTAGGAAAACATCCGGAAGGTCACCTGAAAATCGCCCTCGCCGGCATGCACCATCCGGAAAATGGCGTGATAGATTGCCGACTCCACAAACAGCGCCACCACGGTGGAAAGCATCCCCAGCACCAGGGTCAGACCGAAGCTCATGAGGACGGCCAGCAGCCGCTGAACCGTCAATCCTTCGCCAAGACAGACCTGGAAAAGCGTCACGGCCAGCATGGCCAGCATCGGAATGAGGCTGACACAGACATAAAACAGGATGGGCATCCCGTAACCGCCGGAATGCGGAAGACGCGAGAAGAAGTTCCGGGGATTCAGAAAGCATTCGGATACGGCGCGGAACAGCAGGCCCGGCGAAGGCTGTCTCTCCCACTCATGGACGACTCCTTCCTCCGCCAAAGCACAGGCATCCGCCCGATCCTCACGGGAAGCACCCGGCTGCGCTTCAAGCGGCGGATCCGGCAGAAAATCCTCCCTGAGCTGTTCCCGCCGCTCCGTTTCCCGTTTTTCGGCAAGGGACTGCAGGCTGAATCTGGCCTGGCATTTGGGACAGATCAGTGTCGCGGTATCCGACGGAATCAGGGCCGCATCCATATCCTTGTGATATCCGCATTTGGGACATTCTATGTACATGCTCTCTCCCTTACAAACCAATCATCTCCCGTCCCGGCGCGGACCGGATATCATCCATTTTCCAGCGTGCCACCGCATTGACCTCCCAGTTGTCACAAATCCCGTGGCTCAGGTAAAAATCGCCCGCCACCGCCAGCATGGCGCCATTGTCGCCGCACAGTTGGGGCGAGGGAAAGCGGACCGTCACCCCGCGCTTTTCCGCCGCGGCGGAAAGCTTGCGCTGCAGGCCGCGGTTGCAGGCCACGCCGCCGCCCACGACCAGGCGGGTCAGGCCGGTCTCTTCCAGCGCGCGCATGGTCTTGCGGGTGAGCACATCCGTCACCGCCTCCTGAAAGGCGGCGCAGATCCGGCCAATTTCCGCCGCATCCGGAGCGGAAGGCAAGGCGCGGACATGGTTGAGCACAGCCGTCTTGATCCCGCTGAAACTGAAATCGAAGTTGTCCTGATTGAGCAGGGGCCGGGGAAAATGCAGCCCCTGCGCGGAAGAAGCCGCCGCCAGCCGTTCGATCACCGCCCCTCCCGGATAGCCCAGGCCCAGCAGCTTGGCAACCTTGTCGTAGGCTTCACCCGCCGCGTCATCCAGGGTGCGGCCCAAGGTCGTGTAGCGGCCGATGCCCTCCACCCGGTAGATGTGCGTATGCGCGCCGGAGACCGCCAGCGCCAGAAACGGGAATGGCACCTCCTGCTCCAGTAACGGCGCCAGAATATGCCCTTCCATATGATGCAGCCCCACCCAGGGAATGCCCAGCGCGAAGGCAAAAGCCTTGGCGGCGGAAAGCCCCACCAGCAAAGCGCCAATGAGACCGGGGCCCCGCGTCACGCAGACGCCCTCCAGATCGGCGGCCGTGACGCCGGCCTGGGAGAGCGCCTGATCGATGACCGGCCCTATCGCCTCCAGATGCTTGCGCGAGGCCAGTTCCGGCACCACACCGCCATATTCGGCATGCACATCGATCTGCGAGGCGACGATATTGGAAAGTATCGCGCGGCCGTCACGCACCACGGCCGCGGAAGTTTCGTCGCAGGAAGACTCCAGAGCAAGCAGCAGCATGGGAAAAGGTCCTTACAGAAGATTGGCCGCCAGTTCCGCCAGCGGAGAGCGCTCGCCCTTCTCCAGGGTGACATGGCCCGCGATCTCCTGGCCGCGGAAACGCGAAACCGCGTAGTTGAGGCCGTTGCTGGAGGAGTCGATGTAGGGATTGTCGATCTGGTAGGGATCGCCGGTGAGCACGATCTTGGTTCCCTGCCCCGCGCGGGTGATGATGGTCTTGACCTCGTGGGGCGTGAGATTCTGCGCCTCGTCCACAATCATGTACTGCTTGGGAATGGAACGCCCCCGGATGTAGGTCAGCGGCTCTATCTGCAGAATCCCCATGTCCACGAGATCGTGGTAGCTGCGTTTGCGCTTGTCGGTGCTTTCCAGAAGCAGATCGACATTGTCGAAGATCGGCTGCATCCAGGGCGTGAGCTTTTCCTCCACGCCACCCGGAAGAAAGCCCAGATCCTTGCCCATGGGAAAGATCGGCCGCGAAATCAGCAGACGGCTGAACAGTTTTTCGTCGGCCACCTTGAGCAGCCCCACCGCGATGGCCAGCAGGGTTTTGCCCGTCCCGGCCTTGCCGTTGATGGTCACCAGTTGCAGGTTGTCGTCCAGCAGCAGATCCAGGGCGAACTGCTGTTCCACATTGCGCGGCTTGATGCCCCAGACGCCGTCTTTGGTCAAGTTTTTCAGCGGAACAACACGATTCGTGGCAGCCTGATAGCGCCCCACGCCCACATGGTTGGGATTGCCTTCATCCTCCAGAATCACGCACTGGTTGGGAGAAAGCGCCTCCTTCATTTCCAGAAAGCCCTGTCCCTGAAAACGATCGATATCGCCCGCCGGAACGCTCAGCCGCACGATTCCGCTGTAGAGATCGTCCACCGCAACCTTGTCCGATTCGTAATCCTGCGCCGTCAGGCCGGCGGTATCCGCCTTGATGCGCAGATTCACATCCTTGGTCACAAAGATGACCGGCAGCTCCTTCCGGGTTTCGACCATCCACATGGCCACCGCCAAAATCCGGTTGTCGGGGACGTCGGCTTTCAGGGCCAGAGGCAGAAGCTCCAAAGCATCCCGGTCACAGGCCACCACCCGAAGGACCCCGCCGGATTCCAGCGCCACGCCGTCCGTCAGCCGTCCCTTCGCCCGCAGGCCGTCCAGCGTGCGGGAAACCTGACGGGCATTGCGCCCGGTTTCATCCTGGTTCTTTTTAAACTTGTCCAGTTCCTCCAGAACCGTCAGAGGGATGACCAGCTCGTTATCGGCAAAGTTGAACAGCGCATGCGCGTCATGCAGCAGAACATTGGTATCCAGCACATAGATCTTTTTCATGGCAAGCACCTTTCCAAAGTGTTTTCACCAACAGGATCCGTTTCAAAACGACATGTTTCCAAAAAGACTTTTTCAGCAGCCGGCCTGTTTCCGCAGGGTTTCCGCGCGATCCGTCCGTTCCCAGGAAAATCCCGGCAGTTCCCGGCCAAAATGGCCGTAAGCCGCGGTCTGGCGGTAAATCGGACGCCGCAGATCCAGCGCGCGGATAATCTCCGCCGGACGCAGATCGAAATTCTCGCGGATCAGCTGCGCGATGCGTTCCGGCGCAATCTCCTCCGTACCAAAGGTCTGCACCATGACCGACACCGGTTCGGCCACTCCGATGGCGTAGGCGATCTGCAGTTCGCAACGTTCGGCCAGCCCCGCCGCCACCACATTCTTGGCAATGTAACGCGCCATGTAGGCGGCGCTGCGGTCCACCTTGCTCGGATCCTTGCCGGAAAACGCGCCGCCGCCATGCCGGCTGGCGCCGCCATAGGTATCCACAATGATCTTGCGGCCGGTCAGCCCGCAATCTCCCTTCGGGCCGCCCACCACGAATTTGCCCGTGGGGTTGACCAGAAAACGGCTGCGGCTGTCCAGAAGCTCCTCCGGAATGGTCTTCCGGATCACTTCCTCGATAATCCCTTCCTTGATGGTCTCGTAGGCGACATCATCCGTATGCTGGGAAGACATCACCACCGTATCCACCCGCACCGGACGCCCGTCCCGGTATTCCACGGAAACCTGGGATTTGCCATCCGGACGCAGGAAAGGCAGGACTCCTTCGCGGCGCGCTTCGGCAAGGCGCTGGGTCAGCCGGTGCGCAAAGATTATCGGCATCGGCATCAGTTCGGGGGTTTCCCGGCAGGCATAGCCAAACATGATGCCCTGATCGCCCGCGCCCTGCTCCTTGAACAGGCCTTCCCCGGCGGTCACGCCCTGGGAAATATCCGGCGACTGCCGTCCCAGCGCCACAAGGATCGCGCAGCTGTTGCCGTCAAAACCCATGGCGCTGTCGTTGTATCCAATATCCAGAATAACTTTACGGACCAGAGCGGGGATATCAACCAGGGCGGTCGTGGTCACTTCGCCGGCGATCATCGCCATCTCCGCCGAAACCAGAGATTCGCACGCCACCCGTGCCCCGGCATCCTGGGTCAGTATGGCATCCAAAACCGCGTCGGAAATCTGATCGCACATCTTGTCCGGATGGCCTTCGGTCACTGACTCGGAAGAAAAAATGTAGTCCGCCATTGTTTGTGCAACTCCTTTCACGGTAAAATCGAATCAATTGTGTTGTTTATCAAAAATTTGCCTTTTGCCGGCAAAGCGTTCCGCAATCGCCGTCACTTCATGTTCCGTCCCAGATCCCGATGTGTCATCGAGGTAATAATTCCCTTTTCGGCAAGGCGCCGGCGCAGTTCCTCCGTCACCGCCACGCTCCGGTGACGCCCGGCGGTGCATCCGATGGAAATCGTCAGGTAGCTCTTGTTTTCCCTTTCATATTCCGGCAGCAGAAAACACAGCATGCTCACCAGGTGCTCCAGAAAGGACCGGAATTCCGGCTGGGCCGCCATAAAGGCCCCAACCTCGGCATCCCGCCCGGTCAGGGGCCGCAGGGCATCCACAAAGTAGGGATTCTTCATGAAACGCACATCCAGCACTATGTCCGATTCCGGCGGAATGCCGAAACGGTAGCCAAACGACTGGACATGCACCGACATGGGAATGCGCTCCATCGTCCCCTGATGCACGATTTCCATGATTTTGCGCCGCAGTTCATGGACGGTCAGCCCCGTCGTGTCAAACACCAGGGTGGCCAGATTCCGGACCTTCTCCAGCAGACGCCGCTCCTCCAGAATGGCCGCCGGCAAATTCCCCGCGCTCATGAGCGGATGGCGGCGGCGCGTTTCGGAGAAGCGCCGCAAAAGCGCCTCGTCCGAAGCGTCGAAGAAAAAGAGATCGGCCTTGTACCCCTCGCGGCGGATATCGGTCAGAATCTGCGGAAACTGCTCCAGATACCAACGATTGCGCACATCCAGCACAACCGCCACTTTGGCATCAAGACCGCTTTTCGCATGGGAATCGAGAAAATCCCGAAGAAAGATCACCGGAAGATTGTCCACGACGAAGTACTGCTCGTCCTCCAGCGCCCGGGCCGCCGTGCTTTTGCCCGAACCGGACAAACCGGAAACAATGACGAGGGTTGCAGGAACGTTTTTCATGGAAGCACCTGAAATCAAAGGGTTCGGCAACCGGCTTTCAGCCTCTGGAAATTGACAAAAAGCAAAATAACCATGCGGCTTTCGGGTTGCAACTTTTCAAACGGCGATGAAACAACATTGCGGGAATCAGGCGATCTTCAAGCCTCATTCCCGCAACCTGCAAAAAAAGCTTGCTCTTTGATTGTCCAGGCGAAGATGTCCAACATTACCGGAGCATCTTCACCAGTCTTTTCATGGCACGAATGCACAGGGCCGCATCACAGCTTCGCCTCTTCGGAAGCAACCGTCGCGCAAATTTCCGCAGGACCCGGCGCATCCAGCAGCTTTTGCCGCGTCTCGGGATTCTTCAGCAGCTTGGAAATTCTCGCCAAAACCTTGAGATGCTCCCCGACCGACTCTTCCGGAGCAACCAGCAAAAAGATCAGGTGCACCGGCTTGCCATCCATGGAATCGAATTCCACACCTGTCCGGCTGCGGCCAAACACGAGGGCAAGTTCCTTCATTTCCGGCAATTTGCCATGGGAAATCGCGACACCATCCCCAATGCCCGTGCTCCCCAGGCGCTCCCGTTCCAAAAGCGTCTTCATCAGAGCGTCACGATTCAATTTCGGATGAAGCTCAACCATCTTCCCGGCCAGTTCGGAAAGCGCATCACCCTTGTTCCGGGCGCTTATTTCCGCGACAACATTTTCCTCATGAAGCAATTCCGCGATCTTCATTGCACGACATCCCGTTCCATAAACTGTATCAACTCTTTTTCAGCGGCTGCGGAACTATCAAACCGAAATTCCCGTCGCTGCGGCGATAAACGACACTGATATCTCCGCTTTCGTTATCGACGAAGACCAGGAAATCCTTGTGCAGCAGATCCATCTGCATAACGGCCTCATCAACCGACATCGCCTTGACGGCAAAATTGACCTTCTTGATGACGATCGGCTCTTCATGCCCTTCATCAAAGCTTTCAGCGGCCAAAACCGTCTTCTGGACCTGGCGCTCCGGACCGGACATGGGTTTGTGGCGTTTGATTTTATCCTTGTAACGCTTGAGCTGGCGCTCGATCTTGTCGATCGCCGCATCCACCGAAGCGTACATGTCGCCGCTTTCCTCGGCTCCCTTGATGGTAACCCCTCTGGCCTGGAGCACTATTTCCGCCGTATTTCTGATCTTCTTTGCAACGCCGATGACAACCTGGGCATCAATAGGCTCGTCAATATATTTTTTCAGTTTCTCAAGCTTTTCTTCAACATAGGCCCGAACCGCCTCGCTTGCTTCCATATGCCGGAAAGTTACAGAAATGTTCATAAGAATACCTCCTTCTTCAAGGTTAAAAATACCGTTTACGCTCTGTTGAGGAACCAATATTCAGCATTTCCCGGTACTTGGTTACTGTTCTCCTCGCGATTTCAATCCCGCTTTCCTTCAGCAGCTCAACAATCTTCTGATCGGAATAGGGTTTTCTTGCATCCTCGGAAGCAACTATCTCCTCAATCTTGTTTTTGACGCTTTCCGATGCCACCGAGTTGCCATCGGTCGTATTGATGCTTCCATTAAAAAAGTATTTGAGCTCAAAAGTGCCCCGTGGAGTCTGCACATACTTGTTCGTTGTCACGCGGCTGATGGTCGATTCATGCATCTGGATATCTTCGGCGATATCACGCAGGACCAACGGTTTCAGATATTCGATGCCGTAATCAAAAAAATCCCGCTGAAATTTGACAATGCTTCGCGTCACCTTGTAGATGGTACGCTGCCTCTGTTGAATGCTTTTAATCAACCACAGCGCGCTCCGCATTTTCTCCTGAATATATTCTCCGATTTCGGCATCAATATCCTTGCCCTTGGCAAGCGCATCCCGGTAGAAGGAATTGATCCGCAAATTGGGAAGGCCGTCATCATTCAGCATAACCACATAGTCATCCTCAACCTTGTAAACAAAAATGTCCGGAATGATGTAGTGGGTGTCTTCCTGGGAAAAAGCCCTTCCCGGAAAAGGTTCAAGACTGGCGATGACCTTAATGGCCTCATGCACATTTTCAACGGAAATGTCCAGAGCCTTGGCGATCTGGGGATACTTGCGGTTTTCCAAATCCTCGAAATGATTTTCCAAAATGGCTTTGGCAACAGGATTGTCCATATTGCGGCTTTCCATTTGCCGCAGCAGGCATTCCCGCAAATTGCGGCTGCCGACTCCCGGAGGATCCAGTTCCTGCACCATGCGCAGCACATTCTCCACCGCCTCCACAGAAGCATGGGTCGCGGTCGCGATCTCTTCCAGCGTGGCCTGCAAATATCCCTTCTCGTCAATATTGCCGATAATTTCGGCCGCTATGACACGATCCTCGTCCGTGATTTTTGAAAGCCGGATCTGATTCAACAGATGATCCGCCAGAGAAGTTTTTTTGGTCAGGACGTTTTCGTAGTAGGGAGCTTCCTCGTTGTCGGAAAATTCCTCCAGGGATCCTTCCGAGTTGTAATCGCCAAAATAGGACTGCCAGTCAATGGGCTGGTTTTCGTCCTTTTCCGGATCGACGAACTCTTCCTGGGGAGCGGGCTCTTCCCGGACTTCCTCAATCTCCTTGTCGTCAAGTTCTCTGTCATCGACCGAATCCTGGGCTTCCTCAAGCACCGGATTGCTCTCAAGCTCCTTCTGAACCACTTCCGCCAGTTCCGCCCGCGAAAGCTGGAGAAGCTTGATCGCCTGCTGCAGTTGCGGCGTCATGATCAGCTGCTGACTGAGCTTCAATTGCTGTCGAATTTCGAGAGACATTGCTGCCTTTCCCTAAAGAACGCGCGGCTTCAAAGAATGCGCCATGACAAAATACACACCATATCTACAACCGGAACGACTCTCCCAGATAGATCGAGCGTGCCCGCGGACTGGCGGCTATCTGCTCGGGTGTCCCCGCTTCAATAATTTCCCCTTCGTTGAGGATATAGGCCCGATCGCAGACATTGAGCGTTTCCCGCACATTGTGATCGGAGATCAGGATGCCGATGCCACGTTTTTTCAGATCGGCCACCGTTTTCTGGATGTCCAGCACCGCCAGCGGATCAATGCCCGCAAAAGGTTCGTCCAGCAGCATAAAAAACGGATCGGTGGTCAAAGCGCGGGCAATCTCCAGGCGGCGGCGTTCGCCGCCCGAAAGGGTGTAGCCAAACGACCGGGCAACATGCTGCAAACGGAATTCCTTCAGCAGCCTCTCGGCTTTCTCATGCATCGCCACTGTGGAAATATCCTGACATTCCAAAATCGCCAGCAGATTGTCCGTCACCGTCAGCTTGCGAAAAACCGTCGGTTCCTGAGCCAGATAGGAGATACCGGCCAATGCGCGCCGATACATGGGAAGCGGCGCCAGATCCAGATCATCCAGGAGAATTTCCCCCTGATCCGCGTGAATAAGCCCCACTATCATATAGAAGGAAGTTGTTTTGCCGGCGCCATTGGGACCCAGGAGCCCTACCACCTCTCCGGAATGGATCTCGAAGTCGACACCCCGCACAACTTCCCTTCTTTTATAAGCTTTGCGCAGACCTTTTGCAACGAGCTTTTCCGCCACTAGCGCTCTCCTTTGGGATGAAAAACCGCCTTGACCCGCGAGCCTTTCCGACTGGTCACCACACTGCGATTGCTGTTCAAAAAGACGGTAATCTCGTCGCCGTCCAGGGAATCTTCCCCTCTCTGCACATGCGCGTCACCACTCAGAACTATCTTCTCCTCCCCGGCATAGTAGACGCCCTTCTTCCCGGTCGCCATCCGGTCCTCCTGCACCAGCCGGACCCCCGCCGGAGCCTCGATGCGCTCGATGTCCCGCCCTTCGTCGCGCAGAAACAGCACCATTTCGGGCGCGGAAATGGTCACATTGCCCTGGCGGACTTCAACATTGCCGATAAAACGGACCTTGTTTGCGGTGCCATCCGCCTGCAAGCTATTGGAAGTAACCTGTATCGGCTGTTTGGAATCATGTTTGCCTGCCAGTTTGGAGGGCGTTGCCCCCCATGCCGTCTGGAAAAGCGCCAGCCAAAAGCCCATCAGGAGCAGACTACTTCTTGCCAGTATTGCCATAAATCTCCGCCTCAACATTGTTTAAAATTTGGAAAAAGCGGCTGTGCGTCTGA
>JAEEGI010019520.1_pt1 | contig 13656 bp, 9 predicted proteins | sample 8958751 | NCBI WGS metagenome assembly JAEEGI01 (sample SAMN16246545, study PRJNA631951) | gut metagenome | biome: gut microbiome; feature: rumen; material: KS-attached | host: Bos | place: Iran: Karaj | collected 2018-10
GATTGTACTTATTGGGGAAGAAAACAATTAAATAGGAGTAGAAGACTATGATTACGGCAAAGAAAACTCTTGCCGCTGTTATGGCGGCCTCCCTTTTGTTTTCAACCCTGATTTTCACCGGTTGTAAAAAAAAGGGCAATGAAGAAAAGATCCCGGAAGATGAAGCGTGGTATTCAGTTAAGAAAGTGCAGGTTGGGGAGCAGTTCTTACTGGAGAAAGATGTTGATTATTCATTCGTTTGGTTCATCGGAGCGACTGATAACAGGGCTGTATATTTGATCGACCTGCACAAGACTATCCCTATGTGGGAAGCGTCTAACGCGTATGATTATTCTGACCTGAACCAGTCTTATCTGGAGATCTACGGGAAAGACGGAAGTCTCGAAAAAACGATAAACATCAACCAGAAGATCGAAGATTCAGACATGTTCAAATTAGATCCTGACGATTACCCGAAGATCGTCGAAAGACTTCGAAAAGACGAGGAAGAAAAGAACGGCTCCGCAACAGAAAAAACGGACAAGGAACTCTTTAAGGAGAACGGAATAAGTGTTTCCTGGTATGTTGAAGGCGATTATACCGTCAGCGATGGCTTTATCTCACTTACAGTTTCAGCGGTATATCCTTCTAACAATGTCGGCAAACTTGATTCCCGCATTATCGATGTTGTTTTTGATGCGTCCAGCGGAGAGATATCCAGACACAAAGAGCGGAAAGAAAAAGACGCGACGCTTACTGAGAAAAAATTCGAGTTCGACGATTATGTGATCACATATGTTGAGAAAGACCGGACCGGCGGTGAAAAGCACTATTTTGATATTGATTCATCTGACGGGCGTTCCGTGACTGTAGTGAGCGACAGCTTTTTCCCCGGTGTAGATGATGCGAAAATCGTTGATTCAATGATCTATATGGGCGGAGGGAAGATCTTATTTGTCAGAGGAAATCCTGCTTTCGGCAAAATGATGTTCTATGAAATGACTCTCAGTACAGGTGATATTATCGAGTCTGCGAAAGACTATTCCTGGATACAGTATGAGCTTGATAAAGCTAAATATGTTGATGGTATCGGTTATGTAATATGTGATGAGGAAGGTCTCAAAAAGATCGACTTTGAGAACAAGTCGAAAGTTGAGGTTTTCTCATTCAATTCATGCAATATCAACCGCAGTGAAGCTTTGAATATGAAGTTGCTGTCAATGACGGATGACTGCATGTTTTTATCGACATTTACCACGAAGTCCCTGCAGACTATCTTTTCTTCAAGTGATGGAGAAACCCTGTATATACTGACCAAAGAAAAGGAAAACCCGAATGCGGGAAAAACAGTTCTTCATGCGACTGCAATGAGTTTTTATTCTTATTCCATATGCGAAGCTGTGGCAGTTTTTAATGAGAGCAATCCTGATTACTACATTAAACTTGATAACGATTATTCCGTAATTAAGAAAGTAAACAGCGGTGAGATCAGCTATTTCGATGATGATTATGATGATAAATACTACAAGTTATCATCAGAGCTTTCTTATCAGCTGGCAATAGATCTGATGAACGGCGACGGCCCGGATATTGTTTTGGACGGAGCCGGGATCGTTCATCTTAACAACAGTAATTACCTTCTGGATCTGAAGAAGGAGATAAAGACTGACGGCCTTTTCGAGAACATGATCAAAGCCAGTGAATATGACGGAAAACTGTATCAGGTTCCTCTCGGAGTTTCATTGACCGGTATCGTAGTATCAAAAAAGGATGTTGCAGAGGATCAGTACGGGTTTACCTTTGACCAATACAAGGAGCTGGTAGCAGGCCCTTGTAACGGTGCGGATCCGATAAGCATATATTCTGACAGGACAGACTACTTTATCAGATGCCTGAATAATATGAAGGATTCGTATATGGAAAAGGGAAAGGTCAATTTCGACACGCCGGCTTTCCGTGCGTTCGCAGAATATACCAAAGATAATGTATCGGAAAAAATTATCCCCGGAGCGGACGCTTTATATCTGACGGCAGTAGAGAACAGTAAGAGAACTGTCAGATATGAAGTCGGCCTGACTATGCCTACTCTTGTCAGTTATTTGCCTGACAGTATAACTGAGATCAAAGTGATGGGACTTCCGTCCTATGACGGCAGGGGTCCTTCCATGACTGCCAGTTCATCGGTCGGCATATCCGCTACCACAAAAGAGAAAAAAGCCTGTATGGAATTTGTAGAAGTTCTTCTCTCAGAAGAGATGCAAAAATCTTTCGGCCTGTATGAGGAGATAACACCTGTAAGGAAATCAGCTTACGAAGCAACTGCGTTGGAAGCGATCGAGAAATACAACTCAACATACAAAAAATTTAAGAGCCAATATACGAGAGACTCGCTTTTTGGAATGGGATATCCGTTCTGCGAGGTCGACAAAAAAGCGGTCAGTGATTACGAAGAGATGCTGCTTTCCTGTTCTGTAATCGGTGAAGGAGATGCGGCTATCACCATAATCGTCAGAGAAGAAATGCCTGCTTATTTTACCGGGCAGAAGTCATTGGATGATGTCATAAAGATAATCAATGACCGTTCAAAGACCGTTGTCAGTGAAAAAGGATAAAGAACAGGAAACAATAAGGGGAAAATTAAAACAATAGGAGGTATTTATGGGCACGTTAAAGAAAATCTCAGCCGTATTGATGGCGGCTGCCTTACTTGCATCTTCGGTAATGATAACCGGATGCGGTAAGAAAAAAGGAAACGAAGAAAAGATCCAGGAAGATGAAGTCTGGTATTCAATTAAGAAGGCACAGGTCGGAACCCAGTTCCTGGCTGATAAGTATGTCAGTTCTTCTTTTATGCGTTTTATCGGTACTGCCGATGGCAAAGCAGTATTTTTAGCTGACATACAAAGGATCGTTCCTGATACCAAATCAGCGAGTTACTTCGATGCTGTTGAGGAACTGACGTATTTTGAGATCTATGGTAAAGACGGAAATCTCGAAAAGACAATCGATGTAAAAAAGAAGATCGAAGATTCTGATATGTTCAAACTCGATCCTGATGATTATCCAAAGCTTATTGAGAGGCTGAGAAAAAGCGAAAAGAAGGATGAATCAGGATCTGAAAAAACCGATAAGCAGATCTTTACCGAAAACAATATCAAGGTCAACTGGCATTGTACCGAGAATTATTCTGTCAAAGGAAGTTTTATTTCCATATCGGTACAGGCTTTTTATCCGTATGAAGAATTAGGCAAGGCGGACACCAGAATGGTTGAGGTCGTTTTCGATGCAAACAGCGGAGAGATCACTCATTACACAGAACAGAAAGAAAACTCGGTTACTAATTCAGAGATCCGATTTGAATTTGACGGATATGAGATAGTCTATACAAATAAAAATGAGGTAGGCACAGGCGCCAAGACATTAACGATCACATCTGAAAATGGTGATTTTGTAAAAATGAAATCACAGGATCTGTTCAAAGGTGATGACGATGCGGTGATATCATCCATGATCTATCTGGGTGATGCCAAAGCATTGATATCAATTGGGACCGCTGGATATGGAAAGCCCAAGTATTATGAACTGGATCTTAAGACATGCAATACAAAGGAATCTTCGACAGACTATTCCTGGTTAGAAAACGACCTTTATAATGCCACGTATATTGACGGCACAGGATATGTGATCTGCAATGAGGAAGGTCTTAAAAAGATCGACTTCGAGAATAAAAGGAAGACTGAAGTTTTCTCGTTTTCCGCATGCAATATTAACCGCAGCGAGGCATTGAACATGAAGCTTCTTGCAATGACAGATGATTGTATATACCTGTCTGCATGGACGACTTTCCCGTTGTCGAGAATTAATTCGCCTGCTGACAATGGACAGACCATGTATGTCCTTAAAAAGGAAAGCAAAAATCCGAATGCAGGAAAAACAGTGCTTCACGCTACAGTACTGTCCTTCTTTGATTATACTTTATGTGAAGCCGTGTCAGTCTTTAATGAAACTAATCCGGATTACTTCATAAAACTTGATAACAACTATACACCTTTGCAGAAGGTGAATAACGGTGAGTTAAGCTTTTACGATGATGATTTTTCTGAAAAATACGACAAACTGGAATCAGAGCTTATCTATCAGCTTTGTATAGATCTGATGAATGGTGACGGTCCGGATATTGTCCTGGATGGTGCAAAGGTAACTAACCTTAATGACAGCCGTTATCTTCTTGATCTTAAAAAGGAGATCAAGACTGACGGGTTATTCGAAAATATCATCCGTGCGGGCGAGACTGACGGCAAGTTATATCAATGTCCGCTGAGTGTAACAATAACAGGCTTCATTGCAGCTAAAAAGGATGTTGCATCCGACCAGTACGGATTTACCTTTGACCAGTACAAGGATTTTGTAAAAGGCCCCTGCAATGGTACGGATTATATAAGCGTGTATGCCGATCAGACGGATTATTTCAGAAGATGTCTTCTCGCAATGAATGACTCATATTACAAAAACGGAAAGTGTGATTTTGACACTCCGGAATTCAGGGCACTTGCTGAATATGTAAAGGATAATGTCCCGGTTAAGAAGACGGGAGAATCAAACACATATTCATTGATGCCTGTGGAGAAGAATAAGAGGGGTGTCAGGTATGAATCCGGAATGACATTCCCTTATCTTGTTAATTACTATCCTGACAGCATATCGGATATGAGAATGCTGGGCCTTCCTTCTAATGATGGCAGAGGTCCTCTGCTTTATGATTCAGCATCAATCGGAATATCAGCAACAACGAATGAGAAAAAAGCCTGTGTAGAGTTTGTAAAAATCCTTCTTTCAGAAGACATTCAGCAATCGTTCGGACTTTATACAGAGTGTATTCCTGTCAGGAAAACCGCTTATGAATCAACTGCTGAACAAGCTGTCGAGAAGTATAACTCGGTCTACAGACAATATAAGGATATGTATCCCAGAGAATCGCTTATCGAAATGGGTTATCCGTTCTGTGAGATCGATAAGAAGACCATAGCGGATTTTGAGACGATGCTTAATACGTGTTCTGTTATGGCCGGAGAAGATACGGCGATATCTATCATAGTCTGTGAAGAGATACCTGCATATTTTGCGGGACAGAAGTCTTTGGATGATGTAATCAAGATCATCAATGACCGTACACAAACATATATCAACGAGCGCGGCAGGAAGTAACTGTAAAATGCCCCCTGTTTTCATAGAATTCAGGGGGTGTTTATATCAAATTGCTTTGATATAATGTGGTCAGATGCGCGGTATATGGGGCCGCGCTCACGGGGATAACAGTATTGGATAGGAGTGTAAGACTATGATTATGTCAAAGAGGATTACTGCCGCTTTGCTTGCGGCGTTGTTTTTCGCTTCTTCGGTAATGATAACCGGATGTTCTAAGAAGAAGGGAAGTGAAGCACCCGACAGGGATATCTCGCCGGATGACCCTTGGTATTCTTTGGTTGTGACTAAGATCGGGCAATCTGTTGACAGGGACAGAAGCGTAGATTATTTTTCCGGTTCGTTTATCGGTTCTGTAAATGACAGGTTTGCTTATTGGATATCCGGACAATATACAATGCCGGAGGAAGTCACGGATATCAATTATACAGATTATATGATCAACTATCTTGAGATCTATGGTGCTGACGGCAGACCGGATAAGATAATTGATCTCAGGCAAAAAGTGAGCGATTCGGCCGCTTTTAGATATTCGGAAGAAGAGATCAGCAAGTACCGCGAGACTTATAAGACTTTCATCGCTGATAAATCATATCCTGATACCCCTGTATCGGAATGGTATATTGATCAGTTCAAAGAAATGAAGGACGGGCATATTGTCTTTAATGCGAGTCTTTTCCATGCCTTAGTCGATAAGGTGGAAACGGTCAGTACGTTTTTCGAGTTTACTTTGGATATTGAAAGCGGTGAGATCATATCTTTCGAAGACTCGGAACAAGCAGGGGAAGGGACTGTTACTGCATTTAAAGAATATGACTTCGAAGGATACAAGACCGGCATCTTTTTTGATCCTTTGGACGATTCCCAATATATCAATGTAGTTAAGCCTGACGGAAGTAAGAGCGAGATAAAACAGGATCAGTTATCCGGCGATTTTATCAGCGGTATGATGTACGAAGGCGACGGGAAAGTAATTGCCGCGGTCGGCGGATTCGGGTTCGGCAGTGATCAGTTCTATGAGATAGATCTGAATAACGGTTCCGTAAAAGAATATGCTCAGATCCAGGATGACATTAAGAATTATTTTGGTGCGGCAACTTATGTAAACGGAGTAGGCAATGTGATCGCTGATTCGGAAGGTGTCAAAACCATTGATGTAAAATCCGGTAAAAAGTCTCAGGCCTTTTCTTTTGAAAACTGCAATATAAACCGTTCGATCACGAATAACATGCAGATCATAGCTATGACGGAAGAACATATCTATATGACGCCGTCTTATATTCGCGATTCCGAGATGTATTCCGAAGAGATCCAAGAGCAATTTTTGTTCGTGCTTACAAAAGAAAAGAACAATCCGAATGCCGGTAAGAAAGTGCTTTTGCTCGCGACGACAGATCTTCCTTCTTACAGCGAATGTGAAGCCGTAAGTGTATTTAATGAGACCAATCCGGAATATTTTATAAGATACGATACCAGGTATTGGGCGGACAAAAAGATCGATCAGGGTGAGCTGGATATCAATGACGAAGATTTCGGTGTGAAGTATACAAAGCTCAGAGCCGAACTTGCATATCAGCTCTTGGTTGACCTCGAAACGGAAGACGGTCCGGATATCGTATTGGACGGCAACTCCATCTCTAAGCTTAACAAAGGCGGCCTTCTGATGGATCTGAAAAATGAGATACAAAGTGACGGCTGTTTTGCGAATGCTTTAACGGCTTCCGATACGGACGGATGCATTTATCAGTATCCACTGGCCTTCGGTGCTGCAGGTATCCTCATGAATAAAAAAGACCTGCCGGCAGGTCAGACCGGATTTGATTTCGGCCAGTATCCGGAATTTGTTAAGACCACCTGCAACGGAAAAGATCCTTTAGGAGACGGCAGGCTGGATTTCCTTTTAGACTGTCTGTCCGCTTCTGATGTCAAGTATTCCAAAGACGGTAAGATAAGCTTCGATACTGAGAATTTCCGCGCGCTTGCCGGATACATCTCGAAAAATGTAAATGAGAAAGCCGATCCTAATGCATATGAGTTTATTGAACCGGTGGAGAACCGTGAATTCTCTCCGTCTTTTGAGGGTACGCTCTCGATGCCTTTCATGATCTATTTTTATTCAGACAGCATCGATAAGTTAAGCTTTGCCGGTACTCCTTCCAACACCGGAAGTGCGCCGAGACTGTCGGTCTACAGCACTGTTGCCGTATCAGCTCATACAAAGCAAAAAGAAGCCTGTATCGCATTTGTTAAAACGCTTCTCTCAGATGAGATCCAGCAGAGCTTCCTGCATTATGAAGGTTATACTCCGGTAATAAAGGACAGCTTCGAGAAGGCAGCTGATGCGGCGATCGAAAAGTATAACAGGCTCTACAACATGAAAAAGAATATAAGCGGCCGTAAGACACTGATGGCCGATGGTATGCCCTGGTGCGAGATAGATAAAAGTACAATAAAGAGCTTCGAAGCGATGCTTGAATCATGCGTTGCAGATGTTTCTCTTGATCCTGCCATCACAGCCATTTTAAGAGAAGAGATGCCTGCTTATTTCGCAGGGCAGAAGGATCTCGATCAGGTAATAAAGGTGATCGACAACCGCTGTCAGACATATCTCAGCGAGCGCGGATAAAGACCTTTCCTGACGCCCGACTCGAAAAAAGTGTTGACTTTTTGAGCACAAAGTATTATTTTTGTCGTAACAATCAAACCGTTGAAGCGGAGATAAAGATAGTAGCAGGCCATACAGAGAGCTTCCGTTGCTGAGAGTGAAGCTGGAACCGGATTATCAAATGGACCGCGGAGGGTGCATTAAATGTGCAACGTCCGACTCGCGTAAGTAGTCCGGGATATGTTGGTATCCTTAGAGTGTGCGTCTCACAAACGCAAAGCCAGGGTGGCACCGCGGATTATGTTTAATTCGTCCCCGGCAGGAACACTATAATTCCTGCCGGGGATTTTTATTTTCCGGCAGACCAAAGGGCCGAAAGGAGAAAAAACATGATTAAGCAGGCTATCGAGAAGATCGTAAACAAGGAAGACCTCACATACGAAGAGGCTTACGAGACAATGAATGAGATCATGGGCGGCATGTCCACATCCACCCAGAACGCGGCATTCCTCGCAGCATTGTCCACTAAGAGCGCAAGATTCGAGACGATCGATGAGATCACGGGGTGCGCAGCAGCAATGCGTGAGCACGCAATGAAGGTCGATAAGGGCGGCATGGAAGTCCTTGAGATCGTAGGAACAGGCGGAGACAGGGCAGGAAGCTTTAACATCTCCACAACATCTGCATTCGTCGCAGCATCAGCAGGCATCAAGATCGCAAAGCACGGCAACCGCGCAGCATCTTCCAAGTCCGGCACGGCTGACTGCCTTGAAGCACTCGGTGCAAACATCAACTTGGAGCCCGAGAAGTGCGTAGAGCTCCTTAAGGAAGTAGGCTTCTGCTTCTTCTTCGCACAGAAGTATCACACATCCATGAAATATGTAGGACCTATCCGTAAGGAACTGGGCTTCAGAACAGTTTTCAACATCTTGGGACCTTTGACAAATCCTGCAACACCTGACTTCTATCTCTTGGGTGTTTACGACCAGTATCTTGCAGAACCCATCGCTCATGTATTAAAGTCTTTGGGTGCAAAGCGCGCCCTGGTCGTATACGGCGAGGATAAGCTCGATGAGATCTCCGTATCTTCAGAGACATTTGTAGCAGAGCTTAAAGAGGACGGCACGATCACAACATATGAGATCAAGCCTGAAGACTTCGGATTCGCAAGAGGAAAGAAGGAAGACATCGTAGGCGGCACACCTGCCGAGAACGCTGAAGTAACAAGAGGCATTCTCGAAGGCAGGATCACTGACGTAAGAAAGAGCGTCGTATGCATGAACGCAGGCGCTGCGATCTATGCGGCAGGCAAGGCTAAGACGATCGAAGAAGGCGTTGGCCAGGCTAAGCACCTTATCGAGAACGGCGAAGCTCTCGCTAAGCTCAACCAGTTTGTTGAAGCATCAAATAAGTAATCTTCGGAAGGAAATAACATGTCAGACATTCTCGAACAGATCGCTGAGCATAACAGAAAGATATATCTCGATAAGAAGCTGGATATATCGCTCTCGAAAATAATGGATATGGCATATGCCGCATCCGGCACCGGTTTCGCGTTCGAGAAGAAGCTTTCTGAAGACGGCATGAGCTTTATCTGCGAGTGCAAGAAAGCTTCACCGTCCAAGGGCATCATCGCTCCTGAATTTCCTTATCTCGATATCGCGAGAAGCTACGAGAAGGCAGGCGCTTCATGCATCTCGGTCCTCACCGAACCCAAGTGGTTCATGGGATCATTGGATTACCTGGAAGAGATCGCTTCAGAAGTCAGTATTCCCGTTCTCCGCAAGGACTTCACGATCGACGAATACATGATCTATGAAGCCCGCGCAAGGCAAGCATCTGCAGTTCTTCTTATCTGCTCGATCCTGGATTCAAACACGCTCGGCAAATATATAAGGCTCTGCGATGAACTGGAACTCACGGCCCTTGTTGAAGCACACGATAAGAATGAGTGCGACATGGCTCTGGGCGAAGGCGCGAGAGTAATAGGCGTTAACAACAGAAACTTAAGAGATTTTACGGTCGATCCGACGAACTGCTTAAGGCTCAGGGATTATGTCGGAGACAAGGCACTTTTCGTTGCCGAGAGCGGCGTAAAATGCAGGGAAGATGTAGCGGAACTGGAGCGTTCCGGAGTAGATGCGGTCCTCATCGGCGAATCAATGATGAGAGCTGAAGACAAGACAGCATTCTTAAATTCTTTGAAAGGAATATCGTAATGTTCAGTACTGAGATCAAGATCTGCGGGCTCTCGAGACTCGAAGACGTAATCGCCGTCAACAGGTTCGGTGCTGATTACGCAGGCTTTGTTTTCTACAAGAAATCGAAGCGTTACGTAGATTCCTACAGAGCCGGTGAGTTGATAGAACTCTTAAGGTCTGATATAAAGTCTGTTGGTGTTTTTCTGGATGAGCCGATCGACAGCGTTATCTCGACGGCAAGGATAAGCGGAGTCGAGATGATCCAGCTCCACGGTCACGAGTCTGATGAATACGTCGAGTACGTCAAAAGGACTCTGGGACGCCCCGTTATCAAGGCTTACAAGGCATCTGAAGAAGGTGCGCTTGAGAAGGCCGCAACCAGCAATGCCGATTATGTCATGATCGATGCGGGTGCCGGTTCAGGAGAGAAGTTCGACTGGAGCATCCTGAAGGACTTTAAGAGGGATTATTTCCTTGCAGGAGGACTTGATCCCGAATCCGTGGAGGAGGCCATAAGATTGCTGGATCCTTTCGCGGTGGATGTCAGTTCAGGTGTTGAGACCGACGGCATCAAAGACGCAGAAAAAATAGAAAAGTTTATAAAAGCAGTTAAGCATGGAGGTAGTTATGCCTGATTCAAAGGGAAGATTCGGAATACACGGAGGTCAGTATATCCCCGAGACTCTGATGAATGCGGTAATAGAGCTTGAAGAGGCTTACAACCATTATAAGAACGATCCCGGGTTCAACAAGGAACTCACGGAATTGCTGAATGAATATGCCGGACGTCCGTCCAATCTCTACTATGCAGAGAAGATGACCAAAGATTTGGGTGGCGCAAAGATCTATCTCAAGAGGGAAGATCTTAACCACACAGGTTCACACAAGATCAACAACGTGCTTGGTCAGGCCCTTCTTGCAAAGAAGATGGGCAAGACAAGGCTCATCGCCGAGACCGGCGCAGGCCAGCACGGCGTTGCCACAGCTACGGCAGCAGCGCTCTTCGGTATGGAATGCGTTATCTTCATGGGTAAGGTCGACTGCGAGCGCCAGGCTCTTAACGTATACAGAATGAAGCTTTTGGGCGCTGACGTCATTCCCGTAACATCCGGCACCGCCACGTTGAAGGACGCTGTATCCGAGTGCATGCGTGAATGGACAACCAGGATCGACGATACTCACTACTGCTTAGGTTCTGTCATGGGTCCTCACCCGTTCCCGACTATCGTAAGGGATTTCCAGGCAGTCATCTCACGTGAGTCCAAGGCCCAGATGCTCGAAAAGGAAGGCCGCCTGCCTGACTACGTCCTCGCATGCTGCGGCGGCGGTTCAAATGCCATCGGATCCTTCTACCACTACATCGAAGATAAGGAAGTTAACCTCATCGGCTGCGAAGCAGCAGGCAGAGGCATCGATACATTCGAGACCGCTGCAACGATCAATACGGGCAAACTCGGAATCTTCCACGGCATGAAGTCTTACTTCTGCCAGGACGAGTACGGCCAGATCGCTCCTGTTTATTCGATCTCCGCAGGCCTTGATTATCCGGGCATAGGCCCTGAGCACGCTATGCTCCACGACACAGGAAGAGCACAGTATGTTGCAGTCACCGACGATGAGGCTGTAAATGCATTCGAGTACCTTTCCAGAATGGAAGGCATAATCCCTGCGATCGAGTCGGCACACGCTGTTGCACACGCAATAAAGCTCGCTCCCACGCTCCCTAAGGACAAGATCATGGTCATCACGATCTCGGGAAGGGGCGACAAGGACTGCGCTGCTATCGCACGTTACAGAGGGGAGAACATCAATGAGTAATATAGCTAAAGCATTTGAGAACGGCAAAGCGTTCATTCCTTTTATCACATGCGGCGACCCTGATCTTGAGACGACTGCAAAGTGCGTCGTAGAGATGCAGAAGGCCGGAGCTTCACTTGTCGAACTTGGCATTCCTTTCTCAGACCCGACCGCTGAAGGTCCGGTCATCATGGAGGCAAGCCTTCGCGCACTTGAAGCAGGCTGCACCACGGACAAGGTTTTCGAGATGGTCGCAAAGCTCAGAAACGAGATGGACGTAACGGTTCCCATGGTCTTCATGACATATGCAAACGTCGTATTCTCATACGGCATCGAGAGATTCTGCCAGAAGGCTTCGGAGGTCGGAATCGACGGCATGATCCTTCCTGACGTTCCTTACGAGGAGAAGGAAGAGTTCACGGGCATCTGTAAGAACTACGGCCTTGACCTGATCTCCCTGATTGCGCCCACATCAGAAGAGCGTATTTCCATGATCGCCAAAGAAGCCACAGGCTTCATCTATATCGTATCGAGCCTCGGCGTAACCGGTGTCAGAAGCCAGATCACAACAGATATTCCGTCCCTTTGTGCAGCTGTTAAGGCAGCTACGGATGTTCCCTGTGCGATCGGATTCGGAATCTCCACTCCCGAGCAGGCTGCAAATATGTCCAAGAGTGCTGACGGCGTAATCGTCGGTTCTGCGATCGTTAAGATAGTCGCTCAGTACGGCAAGGATGCTCCTGAGCATGTCGGCGAGTATGTTAAGTCGATCGTTGACGCTATCAGGTAACAACCGGTCGGAAATATCGATAAATCAGTAATTTAGCAGGCGGACAAGGGTGTCCGCCTGTTGTTTTTTGCCTTTACTCAGTCTGTGACCTGTTAAATCTTGGTGTAAGATTGTACTATCCCATCGTAAGGAGGTGCCGTAAATGGACCAGATCAAGATCGGAGCTCTGCTTAGGGATCTGAGAAAAGAACACAATCTGACACAGGAAGAGATCGCCGCTAAGTTTGGTGTCTCACAGAGGTCTGTTTCGCGATGGGAGAACGGAAATACTATGCCCGATATCAGCATACTGATCGAGCTCGCTGATTTCTACAATGTTGATCTTCGCGAAATATTAAATGGCGAAAGGAAGGCCGTAAATATGGACGCGGATATGAAGGAAACATTGGTAATGGTGGCTGATTACACCAGGGAAGAGAAGAAGAAACTCGCAAAATCACTTATCGCCAAGATCTGTGTCTGCGCGGTTGCATTTATAATACTGGGAATAATCATACTCTTCGATCTCGGAGGCAGCGGCTGGTGGAGAAGAACAGCAGAGTTTTGTTTTATCATCGGCGCAACGTACGAAGTATGCAATCTATTTGAATTTTTGCAGCTGACGGGAAAGATCAGCAAAAAGTCGGAAGGGAAAGTTATCGCCGTGATCATTGTTATTTTCATTGCGATGAACCTGGCTCTTGCGGTGGCAGATCACTTTATCTGATTTTTATTTCGGGAGATTCTTCGGGAGATTCTTTCGGAAAAAGGCCGTTCCTTCCACGGGGCGGCCTTTGTATTTGAAGCTTTCGATCCGCTGAAAGCCTTATTTTCGGGCGCTTTGAGGCACGAAAGTAAGAAAGCGTTACATTTAATGATTTCTTAAAGATCAGGGGGTCAAGAATGCCTCTTTTTGATTGAAATGCCCCCCTTATTTTTATATAATAACAACTCGGAAACATTATTTCATTCCACTAACAAATTCCTTGAAAGGAAAGGAGAAATAGACATGATTTATTCAACAGAGATCAAGAACATGTGCTCTGTTCATCAGGGTGTTCATCACGGTGCTGCACCGATCCCTGAGGAAGCAAAGTGGGTAA
>JAEEGI010019523.1_pt1 | contig 13655 bp, 12 predicted proteins | sample 8958751 | NCBI WGS metagenome assembly JAEEGI01 (sample SAMN16246545, study PRJNA631951) | gut metagenome | biome: gut microbiome; feature: rumen; material: KS-attached | host: Bos | place: Iran: Karaj | collected 2018-10
CGGAGGAATGGGTGCTTTATCAGGTAAGATGACTCCTTCGGCAGTTCTTGTTATTTCCAACGGACATACAAGACTTGTTAATATAAAGAACCAGGATTCCATTACAAAGATTATCGATCTTGTTCCCGATATTCTTGACCGTATCAGCGTTAAGAAAAACAAAGACGGTGTAACGGACGAGAATGCAATAGAAACAGCATTCCCTAAGGAAAACGAAGAATAATATATGGATAATTTTATCTCAATACTTCGCGATTCAAATTCTCCTGAAGAATTAGAGGAACTTAAAGTTCAGCTTTACAGAGAAAATGTCAGAATAAAAACCGATAAGGCAGATCTGGAGGAATTGAGATCATCGATTTTTAGCGAAAAGCGTGAACTCGAAGATTCCATGGCGAAACTCGAAGAAGGTCGCAGACAGTTCGAAAAAGAAGCTGATGAAATAAATGCCAGAATTGAAGCATCCAGAAAAAATCTTGAAGAAGATATTAATGACTACAATATCAGAAAAGGGTTGCTCGAGGATGAAATCAGAAAACTGGATGAAGACAGGGCGAAATTAAAACGCGAAAAAGAAGAATTTCAAAATTTCAAAAAGCGCAGTGATTCTTTAAGAAAAGTACCTCAGCTTGAATACCGTCAGGGAATATTCTTTAAGGGTATTACCTCGGAAAAGGATTTAAAAAAGAGATACAAAGATCTTGTAAAAGTATTTCATCCCGACAATGATGCGGGCGATACATATACTTTGCAGAATATCTCTAGAGAATATGAGACATTATTACATGATATACAGATGAAAGCATAAAAGCAGGAGAGTAAATTTCCTGCTTTTTCTTTTATGAGCCGGACACACTTCGTGAGTCAGGCACATAAAAAAAGTGCCTGTCCGTTTGGACAAGCACGAATAATCATTAGTAACAATTACGCTCTTTCAACCAAGCCTGATTTTAAACATCTTGTGCATACATGCATGGTCTTTGTGGTACCGTTTACCTTACACTTAACTGTTCTGATATTGGAATTCCAAATATGATTTGAACGTCTGTGTGAATGGCTTACGTTATTACCGAAATGAACGCCTTTATCACAGATATCGCATTTAGCCATTTTTTACACCTCCTTAAACTGACAAAAAGGATAAGGAGAATGCTTCTCCACAATCCACAACGAAAGTATTATACCCAAATAAATCTAAAAAGGCAACTATAAATTGAAAAAATTGTAAATTTTATTAACATTATGTGAATATTGTTTATTTTTTCGAATTCAGGTAATATAATGTGTAACAGTGTGTTAAAAAACAAGGAGGGGGCATTATGAAAGGAACTCTTGATACGCATTTAGGTAACGTTTCCATTAACAATAATGTCATAGCCGAATATGCAGGAAATGTAGCTTTGGAGTGCTATGGTGTTGCAGGCATGGCACAGATAAATGTTGCCGAGGGTGTTGCAAGCATTCTCAAAAGAGACAGCATGTCAAAGGGGATTTCTGTTTCTCTTGACAATAATAAACTTACTATCAATCTTCACATCATCGTTGCTTTCGGTGTTTCAATTACAGCCGTAGCAAATAACGTAATGAGTGAAGTTAAATACAATGTTGAACAGTTCGCGGGTTTAGACGTTGAAAAAGTCAATGTCTTCATCGAAGGCGTCAGCATTGTTGAATAAGGAGGATGGATTCGTGTCTAAGAATACGATCGATTCAAAAATGCTTGCCAGAATGTTTAATGCTGGCGCATGTAATCTCGAAAAGAACAAAGATTATATAAACGAGCTTAATGTTTTTCCTGTTCCCGACGGTGATACAGGAACAAACATGACAATGACAATAATGTCGGCTTACAAAGAGCTCAATAATCTTGAAGACCCCGATATGAGAGCGACCTGCAAAGCCATTTCTTCAGGCTCTTTAAGAGGCGCCAGAGGAAACAGTGGTGTTATTTTATCACAGCTTATCAGAGGCTTTACCAAAGTCGCTGTCGAATACAAAGAGCTTGATATCGATATAATTACAGACGCTTGCAAAAACTCTGTGGCAACCGCATATAAAGCTGTTATGAAGCCCAAGGAAGGTACAATTCTCACCGTAGCTTCGGGCGTTTATGATAAAGCTGAAGAATTAAGAAAAAGCGGAGAAAAAGATTTAACCGTTTTCCTTGAAACTGTTATCGCATATGCAGATGAAGTATTACTTAAGACTCCCGAGCTTTTACCCGTTCTTAAACAGGCAGGCGTTGTGGATTCCGGCGGACAGGGTCTGATGGAATTTTTACACGGTGCTTTGGATCTTTTCGAAGGAAAAGATGTTGAAACAAATATTGCTTCTCAAAAAGCTGCCGCAAAAGTAGAGAAAAAAGAAGCCTCCGACAGCATTGCGGATGAACTTAAATACAACTATAAAACAGAATTTATTATTATTTTAAACAAGCCTTTTAATGCCAAGACCGAACAGGATCTTAAAAACTTCCTTGAAGCGTTAGGCGATAGCGTTAATATCATTCCTACTGACGGAAATATTAAAGTTCACTGCCATACAAACGATCCCGGTCTTATCATTCAGAGAGCTTTAAAACAGGGCGTTTTAACAGATATTAATATTGAAAACTTAAAGCTTGAGAATAAGGAAAGTGATTCTGCAGATAAGGCAGAAACTCCCGCAAAAGCCGAAGTAAAACCCGAAATAAAAGAAGAACCCAAGGAATACGGATTTATAGCAGTTTCTGTCGGTGACGGAATGAGCGAAATCTTTAAATCCATCGGAGCAGATTATATTATCGAAGGCGGTCAGACAATGAACCCTTCAACGGAAGATGTCTTAAATGCCATTGAAAAGGTCAATGCAAAGCATGTATTCATTTTCCCGAACAACAAAAATATTATTCTTGCAGCAAACCAGGCCAGAGATTTGACGGAAGACAAGGAAGTAATTGTAATTCCGACCAAGACCGTTCCTCAGGGAATCTCTGCATTAATCAATTATTTGCCTGATTCTTCTGTAGAAGAAAACACTGAAAACATGACCGAAGGCGCTAATAACGTTAAAACCGGTCAGGTAACATATGCTGTAAGAGATACCGAAATCGATGACAAGGTAATACAAAAGGACGATTACATGGGCATCGGTGATAAGGGTATTTTATCAGTCGGTTCCGACAGAGATTCCGTTACAAAGGAAATGATAGCGGAAATGGTTGATGAAGATACCTGCGTTATCACGGTTTATGTTGGTTCTGATGTAGAAGAAGCAGATTATGAACAATTAAAATCCGATCTGGAAACACTTTACGAAGACGTAGAAGTTGAAATCCAGATAGGCGGACAGCCGATATATTATTACATCGTATCAGTAGAGTAATTCAATGAATTTAAACGATTTAAAGAATGTATCAATAAAAGAGTTAAAAGGGGTAGGCGATAAAAACGCCGCCCTTTTTGCGCGTTTAGGGATTGAATCGGTATACGATCTGATTTTATATTATCCGAGAACCTACAAGAAAATGCCACCTCTTTCTAAGGTGAATGAGTTAAGAGAAGGCGAACTGTGTGCGGTAAGACTTACGGTAGACGATGATTTTTATTTTAAGAAAACTGCGAATAATGCCGTTACAACCGTTTCCGGATATGATGCTACCGGAAAAGTGTCAATGACATTTTTTAGGGTAACTTATCTAAGGAATTTACTTAAAAAAGGCAGCGAGTGGGTATTTTTAGGAGTAGTAAAAAGAAAAGGCAGGCATTATGCGTTTGAAATGCCTGAAATTCATAAAATATCCGAATATATTGAAAGTCTAAAGAATCTGCAGCCTGTATATCCTCTTACGAAAGGCATTAATTCAAAGACTATTTCAAAATATGTCAATTCATCAATTGAGCATTATTCACCTTTTAAAGATTCCTTAAATGAAAATATCATAAAAGAGTTCGATTTTCCGACACTTTCGAGAGCTCTTGCGGACATTCATTTTCCTGTCGATTCTGAAGATTATGTGAAAGCAAGAAACAGACTTGCCTTTGAAGAGTTTTATGAGTTTTTCATCGAACTTAACGAAATCAAAAAAGCATATAACAGATTAAAATCCAACTATGTCTTCATTGAAACAGCAGAATACGCGCGTTTTAAGACGCAGATTCCGTTTGAACTAACCAAAGGACAGAATGATGCACTAAACGATATTTTAGGCGATTTATGCGGCGGATACGTAATGAACAGACTCGTTCAGGGTGATGTCGGATGCGGTAAGACAATTATTGCATTTTTATCCTGCGTTTTATGTGCTTCCAACGGTTATCAGTCTGCATTTATGGCTCCGACGGAAGTACTGGCTGCTCAGCATTTTACGAAATTCAAAGAATTGAATGAGAGATATTCTTTAAATCTCAATATAGCTTTTTTATCAGGCTCAACGACAGCCGCTCAAAGAAAAGATATATTAAGCGGACTTTCCGACGGAAGCATTAATCTAGTTGTCGGAACTCATGCTTTAATTGAAGATAAAATTGATTTCGAAGATCTTGCGCTTGTAATAACAGACGAACAGCATCGTTTCGGTGTTTTGCAAAGAGAAACCCTTAATGAAAAGGGAAATGCTCCTCATGTATTAAGTCTTTCCGCAACACCTATCCCGAGAACTCTGGCTTCTGTTTATTATACGGGTTTGCAGGTGTCGGTAATAAAAGATAAGCCCTCAAACAGAATACCTATTAAAACAGGCCTTAGAAGCGCAGAAGACAGACTCGACGGTTTAAGGTTCTTATATACAAAGGTTAAAGCCGGACAGCAGGCGATAATTGTCTGTCCTATGATTGAAGAAAACGAAGATACAAATCTTTCAAACGTTACGGATTATGCCAAATTTCTGAAAGATTTGATGCCCAAAGATGTTCGAATCGGCATTCTTCACGGAAGAATGAAAAACAATGAGAAAAACCGCGTAATGCAGTATTTTGCAAACGGCGATATAGACATACTTGTATCTACCACCGTAATCGAAGTAGGTATCGATGTTCCGAATGCGACAGTTATTTTAATCGAAAATGCCGAAAGATTCGGGCTTGCAACACTTCATCAGCTTAGAGGCCGAGTAGGGCGAGGTAAACTTGAATCCTTCTGTATACTCATAAACGGCTCCGGCAAAGAAGAAGAGAACGAGAGATTAAATGTAATGCTTGAATCGGACGACGGCTTTTATATCGCCGACGAGGATTTAAGATTAAGAGGTCCCGGAGATTTGACCGGTGTCAGACAAAGCGGCGATGTAAGATTTAAAATCGCCGATATTTACAGAGACAGAGATTTGTTCTTTAAAGCAAAAGAATTTGCCGATGCATTATATTAAAGGTTTCTTTTATGAGAAACCTTTTTTTATGAAAAATGAACCTTTTATGATTTTGCGACATTTATTTAGTGAAAGCTTTCAAGAAACTGCGAGAGGTACTAAATGACTAAACATGATTTGGAAAAACTGATTGAAATACGCGGTAAGGATATATATCAGTTTTGTTATCACTTAACAGGAAGCCGTGAAGACGCCGATGATTTGTACCAGGAAACTCTTTACAAAGCTTTTGAAAAGATACATAAGATTGAGGACAGTGAGGATTCTTCTTTTATAAACGAAAGAAAATACTGCCTGGGAATAGCTACGAGATTATATAAAAATATCATCAGAAAAAAATTAAGAAGAAAAGAAGAATCTTTGGATGATGAGCAGTTTGATTTTAATTCCAATCTGTCATCAGACTTTTGTACCGAGAAAAAGGTCGAAGAAAAAGAACTTTACGCTCTTTTAAGGAAAAGCATTCATGAACTTCCCATTAAACAAAGACAAGTTGTTTATCTCTTTTATTTTGCGGATATGTCTCTAAAGGAAATCGGTAATTGTTTACGAATCCCCGAAGGTACCGTAAAAAGCAGATTAAACACGGCAAAAGGCTCGCTTAAGATTAAACTGGAGGAAAAAGGTTATGAGTAAAGAAGAAGAAATGATCAAAGAAGCTTTAAAAATTGATATAAATGCTTCGGATGAATTAAACAGGAAAATAATAGAAAACGTTGGCAAGAAAAAGAGTAATGTATATATTTTACGCGTGGCGGCAATTGCAGCATCGTTTTTCGCAATAGTTCTCGGAACCGGAATCATCGCAAATGCAGCTACCGATAACGGAATAATAAAATATGTTAAAGGTGTAATCGACAACAGATTTTATGTATTTGGCAACGGTAGCGATACCGAAACTTCATTTGTTGAAATGGACGGCCAAAATGTCCAGCAGGTTGATTTTAAGGATGACCAAGTTGTGTTCTACAATCCCATTGAAGACGGCGAAACCGAATATTCGCTTTATTTAAAAGTTAAGGGCGACGGAACGGATGATTTTATTCTTTTATCCGCCAGTGTTGACGAAGGTGCTTCTACAGAAGAACTTTACTATACAATTAAAGGCTGCTTTTGGTACACTTTAAAAGAATTTCAGGATGCCGACAAAAAGGCACAGATTATTGCCGGTTTAAGAGAAGCTGCCGGAAACGCAGATATTGATGCAATAAAAAATTCATTAAATGATCTGGCTGACGAATATGAAGGAAACAGAAGAGTCTTTTACTTTAATTTCCCGGCTGAAATTTATAACGCTAATGAAAGGACAATCGTATATGAAGATATAACGGATCTGCCTCTCGGAGACTCAGCGATTATAGTAAATACCGTCAACGATGAAAAGACTTTTATCTTTGAAATTACCGTATCCGAAAATGAAAATCTTATAGAGTATAATTATGGCAATTTGTATTCGGATGAATATTATCAGGAACTGACCGACAAGAATTTACCGATATATGACTTAAGATAATATTCGTTTTGGATATCCGGGGCGGAAAACTCTGTCCCGGATTTTTTTATTTATCATAAAATACATGATGTGGTTATTTGTTTATAAATCCACCATATCGTGTATTTTTTTCTTTTATTTGTGTGTCTTTTATGATATAATTTGAAAGAATGCGAAAGAATGTTCGCATGAAGGTATTCAGTTTAAAAATGACTTTAAAATTCTTGCAATTTAAAGAATTCTCAAATAAACGGAGATTAAAATGGCACCTAAAAAAGAAGTTTATGATTCAAGTTCGATTATGGTCCTCGAAGGTCTTGAACCCGTCAGGGAAAGACCCGGTATGTATATCGGTTCGACATCTACCAAAGGACTTAATCATCTTGTATACGAAATAATGGATAACTCTGTCGATGAGCATATGGCGGGTTACTGCGATACCATCAATGTTACACTTAATGCTGACGGTTCTGCGACAGTTTCCGATAACGGACGAGGCATTCCCGTAGACAGACACGAAAAAGGCATTACGGCCGAGAGAATCGTGCTTACCACACTTCACGCCGGCGGTAAGTTTAACAATGATGTCTACAAAAATGCCGGTGGTCTTCATGGTGTAGGTTCATCTGTAGTTAATGCGTTGTCAAAGAGATTTGATATTACGGTTAAAAGAGACGGATGCATTTATAAAGATGCTTACGAATTCGGAAAGCCCGTTCTCGAACTTGAAGACGGACTTTTGCCCGTGTGCGGTAAGACCAGAGAAACCGGTACCAGCATTACTTTTATGCCGGACGATACGATTTTTGAAAAGACATATTTCAGATCCGAGGATATTAAGTCAAGAATTCACGAGACTGCATATTTAAACCCCGGACTTACGATTATATTCGAAGATAAACGCGACGTAAAAGAAAAAATCGTTTATCACGAAGAGGAAGGAATTAAAGGCTTCGTAAAAGATTTAAATGCCGAAAAGGAAGCTTTGCATGACGTAATCTGTCTGCACGGTCAGAGCGAGCATGTGATTGTAGACTGCGCTTTCCAGTATGTGGATGAGTTCCATGAAAACGTACTAGGTTTCTGTAACAATATTTACAACGCTGAAGGTGGAACGCATGTAACAGGTTTTAAGACTATTTTCACACAGATTATAAATAACTATGCGAGGTCTTTGGGCATCTTAAAAGACAAAGATCCGAATTTTACCGGTGCCGAAGTAAGAAACGGCCTTGTATGCGTGCTTTCGATCAAGCATCCCGAGCCCAGATTTGAAGGTCAGACCAAGACAAAACTTGATAACCAGGATGCAGCAAAAGCAGTTTCAAAAGTAATTAACGACGAAGCTCAGCTTTTCTTCGACAGAAATCTTGAAACCTTAAAGACTATCATCGGATGCGCCGAAAAAGCAGCAAAAATCAGGAAAGCCGAAGAAAAAGCCAAGACAAACATGCTTACAAAGCAGAAGTTTTCCTTTGATTCAAATGGAAAGCTTGCAAACTGTGAGTCAAAAGAAGCGGAAAAATGTGAAATATTTATCGTCGAAGGTGATTCTGCAGGAGGTTCCGCAAAGACTGCAAGAAACAGAAAATACCAGGCAATTCTTCCTATCAGAGGTAAAATTCTTAACGTAGAAAAGGCAAGTATGGATAAAATTCTTGCAAATGCAGAAATTAAGACCATGATTAACGCATTTGGCTGCGGATTTTCAGAGGGCTTTGGTAACGATTTTGATATTACCAAATTAAGATATGACAAAATCATTATTATGGCAGATGCCGATGTCGATGGTGCTCATATCAGCACACTTTTACTTACTTTGTTCTACAGATTTATGCCCGAGCTTATTTTCGAAGGACATGTATATATTGCAATGCCGCCTCTTTACAAGGCGATTCCTTCAAAAGGTGAGGAAGAGTATCTCTATGATGATGCGGCGCTTGCAGCTTACAGAAAGAAACATAAAGGTCCTTTTACATTACAGAGATATAAAGGTCTTGGAGAAATGGATGCCGAGCAGCTCTGGGAGACAACACTTGATCCCGAGAGACGTAATTTAAAGCAGGTAACTATCGAAGATGCTTCTATGGCGTCCAAACTGACCGAACTTTTAATGGGTAATGATGTCGGAATCAGACGTGAATATATTTACAAGCACGCTAACGAAGCAGAACTCGATATTTAATCAGAATTTTAAGAAAGAGATTTTATTATAATGGCCGGAAAAGTTATTAAAACAGAATATTCCGAAGTAATGAGCAAATCCTTTGTGGATTATGCTATGAGTGTTATTACAGCAAGAGCGCTTCCTGATGTCAGAGACGGTTTAAAGCCTGTTCAGAGAAGAGTTCTTTATGATATGCATGAGCTCGGTATAAAACATGACAAGCCTTACAGAAAGTCTGCAAGAATTGTCGGTGATACAATGGGTAAATATCATCCTCACGGCGATTCTTCAATCTATGATTCGCTTGTCGTAATGACGCAGGAGTTTAAGAAGGGACTTGCTTTAGTAGACGGTCACGGTAACTTCGGTAATATAGAAGGTGATTCAGCCGCTGCAATGCGTTATACCGAAGCGAGACTTCAGCAGATAACAGAAGAAGCTTTCCTTGCTGATTTGGACAAGGATATCGTTGATTTTGTACCGAACTTCGATGAGACTGAAAAAGAACCGAGTGTTTTACCTGTTAAATTTCCTAACATTCTTGTAAACGGTTCCGAAGGTATTGCGGTAGGTATGGTTACAAGTATACCTCCTCATAATCTCGGTGAAGTAATTGATGCAACACTTGCATATTTAAACGATCCTTACTTAACCACCAAAGATTTGATGAAATATGTTAAAGGTCCGGATTTTCCTACAGGCGGTATTGTAATAAACGAGGATGAACTTTTAAACATATACGAGACCGGTGTCGGCAAAATAAAGGTCCGTGGTAAAGTCGAAATTGAAAAAGGTAAGAACGGAAAGACCAATCTTGTTATCACAGAGATTCCTTATCCGATGATTGGTGCCAATATTTCGAAGTTTTTATCAGATATCGCAGCTTTATATGAGTCAAAGAAGGCTCTTGATATCGTTGATATTTCAAATCAGAGTTCTAAAGAAGGTATTCGTATCGTTATTGAATTAAAGAGAGATACCGATATCGAAAACTTCAAGAACATGCTTTATAAGAAAACCAAGCTTGAAGATACATTTGGCGTAAATATGCTTGCAATTTCAAAGGGCAAACCCGAAACGATGTCTCTTAGAGATATTATCGCAGCATGCGTTGAGTTTTCTTATGAATTTAATAACAGAAAATACACCAATCTTTTAGCCAAGGAAGAAGAGAAACGTGAAATTCAGGAAGGCTTAATCCGTGCCTGCAACGTAATTGACCTTATCATTGAGATTTTACGAGGTTCAAAAGACCGTGCAATGGCCAAGAAATGCCTTGTAGAAGGTATTACAGACGGCATTCATTTTAAGAGCAAAGAATCCAAGATTATGGCTATGCAGCTTATGTTCACGGAAAAGCAGGCAAATGCCATTCTTGAAATGAGACTTTATAAGCTTATAGGTCTTGAACTTGATGCGCTCGTAAAAGAACACGAACAGACCATGGCAAACATCTTCAGATACGAAGATATTCTTGAACGTAAAAGTTCAATGACTCAGGTTATCTGCGAAGAATTAAAAGAAATCAAAAAGCAGTATGCAGTTCCCAGAAGAACCGTAATCACAAATGAAGGTGAAGCTGTTTACGAAGAAAAGAAGATGGAAGAGATGGACGTATATGTTCTTATGGACAGATTCGGATACGTTAAAGCCGTTGATCTTCCTACATACGAAAGAAATCTTGAGTCCATAAAAGAAGAAAGCAAATTCGCTGTACTCTGTAAGAATACAGGTAAAGTTTGTCTCTTCAGTGATAACGGTATGCTTTATACCGCAAAGGTTTCCGACATTCCACTCGGAAAAATCAGAGATAAGGGTATTCCTATCGATAATATTACTACTTATACATCCAACGATTCATCGATACTTCTTTTATGCTCACAATCCGATCTGAATCTTTTCAGACTGATATTTGTATCCAAGATGAGCTACATGAAGATTGTCGACGGCGGAGAATTCGATGTTACAAGAAAGACCATCCAGGCTACAAAGCTTATGGATGGCGACAGAATCTGCTCTGTAAGTATTTACAATGAGCAGAAGAACATAATTCTTGTTTCAAACGACGGATATTTCCTTAAATTCCCGATTGAACAGATTCCCGAAAAGAAAAAGATGGCTGTCGGCGTAAGAGGTATGAAGTTAAACGGAGATGCTTTAATCGACAAAGTATTCTTTACAGGTAATGCAATTGAATCTGTTATCAATTATAATGATAATGATATTCCTTCAGGAAAGATAAAACTCGCAAACCGTGACACAAAAGGAACCAAGTTAAGATTGTAATGAGAGTAATCGCAGGTACTGCAAGAAGCATTAATTTAATAACGCCCAAGGGCTTTGATACAAGGCCTACGACAGACAAGTACAAAGAGACTCTTTTTAACTGTCTGCAGTCATATGTGGGCAACTGCGTTTTTGTGGACTTATTTGCAGGTTCCGGAGCAATCGGAATTGAAGCTTTAAGCCGAGGGGCTGCAAAAGCTTACTTTTGTGATAATTCCAAGGAAGCCATTAACTGCGTAAAAGAAAATCTTGCCAAAACCAAACTCGCGGATAAGGCTGTTGTTTACAAAGAGGACGTTTCGTTTTTTGTTAAAAACCGCATAAAAGAAGTTCCGGATATTATATTTCTGGATCCGCCTTTTAAACTTCATTCCGAGAAAGAAATCATTCCTTTGCTCGTAAAAGAGGATTTGGTTGGCGAAGATACGATAATTGTAGTAGAATGCGATTATGATGCAGAGTTTGATTTTCTTGATGATTTAAACCTTGAAATTTTTAAGATAAAAGAGTATAAAACCAATAAACATGTATTTATTGAAAAGAAATAGAAAGGCACTGAAATGAACAGAGCAATCATCTATCCCGGCAGTTTCGATCCTGTAACTTACGGCCATATCGATATTATCAAAAGAGCGGCAAAAAATTATGATACCGTATATGTTTCCGTTTTGGACAATAATAAAAAAAGTCCCTTGTTTACAGTTGAAGAACGTGTTAAAATGTTAAAAGATGTGACTAAGGATTTTGACAATGTCAAAATCGAAACATTCAGGGGTCTTTTAATAGATTATGCCCGCGAAAAAGACGTTCACGTTGTTTTAAGAGGTTTGAGAGCTCTTACGGATTTCGAATACGAGCTTCATATGGCTCAGACAAATTATCTGATTTCCGGCGGATGGCTTGAAACCGTTTTTCTTTCAACTGATTTGGAATATTCATATCTTTCTTCAACAACTGTAAGAGAGATTGCCAGCTTCCACGGTGACGTTTCAAAATTCGTTCCTGAGTGCGTAAAAGAAAGTTTATACAAGAAATTTGGTTATTAATAAAAAATTGATTTTTTAGAGGGGAAAATTCAATGGCAGCCGAAAAAGATAATGTTGATGTTCAGAGACTTGAACGCAAGATTTCAGAAATCGAAAAAATTCTTGAAGAAAGCAAGCCTTCCAAATTAAAAAAAGGAATGATTCTTGTTGAAATCGATCTTATTTTTGAAAAGCTCGAAGAACTCAAATCAATGATTCCCGATCAGATTAAGCTTGCTAACAACGTTCTTTCGAAGAGAGAGAAACTCTTAAAGAGCGCAGAAGCTTTTGCTCATGACAAGATTGACAAAGCTAATGCAAAGGCTTATGAAATCGAGCAGGAAGCTATGGAGAAAGCTGCTGAGACAGAAGAAATGCTTCAGAACAAGCTTTCTGAAAACGAGATTATGCTTGAGGCTCAGAAGCAGGCTGATGCTTTGGTAGAAGAAGCGCAGATTCTTTCACAGAGAAGCGTTGATGAAGCTGAAGATTACAAAGAAGACATCATTAAGAGCATGAACTTCTATATGGACGACGTTCTTGTAGATATGCAGAAAGCAATCGAAGAAGTTATGCTTAAGAACAATAAAACATTCGAAGATGCACAGGCAAGACTTGATGCTTTGTATTCTAAGATTGAAGAAAACAGAGCTGAGATCGCTCCTTTGCTTGAAGAAAATGTTCCGGAACCTTCTAATCAGATTCAGCCGGAGCAGCAATACGTTCCCGAAGAAGAGGAATATGAAGACGAGCCTGTTGATGATGACGATTTCTAAAATAAATGACCTCTTAATTAAAGAGGTCATTTTTAATGTATAAATTAAGCTAAAGGTGATTATATGTTTTCAAACAAAAAAGGAGAGTTTAAATATCTAAAAAAACAGCCTGTCAGAGTCGGACTTATTTCTCTTATTTTACTAATAATGTGCGCGGGCGTTTTTATGATAGGTTATATCAATAAAGGCGATGCCAAGAATATTTTTACCATAGTTGCAGTTCTTGGTTTGCTTCCTGTAGCAAAGCTTATTGTATCTTTTATCATGTATATAAAAGCTGAAAAGTATTCCTGCGGTGAAGATATTAAGAATGAAATTGCTGAAATTGCAGGTGAAAAAGATTTCTGCCTCGGATATGATTTTTACCTGACAAGCTATAAGGTTAATTTCCCTTTGCTTTCCGCATTTGTTTATGACGGCTCAATTATCTGTTTATCAGGCGACTCAAAGCTTGATGCCAAGGAATGCAGGGAACATATAGAAAAGTACCTTGCAAACAATACCATTAACGGCTTTAAGGTTTATATACTGGAAAACAAAGAGAAATTTGACGACAAATTAAAAA